>Ga0207976_100133_pt1 | contig 61009 bp, 47 predicted proteins | sample LakWasMe94_HOW11_2_FD_183916 | JGI IMG/M metagenome (GOLD analysis project Ga0207976, IMG submission 183916) | Freshwater sediment methanotrophic microbial communities from Lake Washington under simulated oxygen tension - Sediment Metagenome... | ecosystem: Environmental > Aquatic > Freshwater >...
CCCGAGGTTCCTGGTGCGCTGGCAGGCGGCGATGGAGCGTTGCAGGCGGTCCAGCAGCAGGCGGCGGTTGGGCAGGCCCGTGAGCGCGTCGTAGAACGCCAGGCGTTCGATCTCTTGTTCGGCGCGTTTGCGGTCTGTGATGTCGCGGCACACGCCCAGGATGCCTGTCACGCGCCCATGCAGGTCGCGGATGGGCGTCTTGATGGTCTCGAACTGGCCCTGGTAGCCGTCTTCGGCGAAGGTGAGCGTCTCCTCATACACCAGCGGCTGCCAGGCCTGCATGGCGCGCTGGTCGTACTTGCGAAAGCGCTCTGCGTCGGCAGGCGCGACCAGGTCAAAGTCGCTGCAGCCCACAATCTGGTTCTCCGGACGGCCGGCAAAACGCTCGAACACCGGGTTGACCGACAGGTACACCCCGTTGGTGTCTTTCATGAACACCATGTCCGGCATGGCGTTGACCACGCTGGCCAGATGCGCCTTCTGCTGGGCGAGTTCCTGTTCGATGCGCTTGAGGGCGGTCAAATCGTAGGCGAACAGCACCACGGCAGCCACCCCTTGCTCCGTCACGCTTTCGGGCGCAATGGTGGTGTGGCGAAACTGGGTGCCGTCGGGGCCGTCAATGCGGTTTTCAAACACGGCTGTCTCGCCCGCAAAGGCTTTTTCAAGATGCGGGTGGATGCGCGCGAACACTTCGGGCGGGATCACATCCTGCAGCAGTTGCCCTTCCAGCTCCTGGGGCGTGGTGTACAGCCAGCGTGCCTGCTGTTCATTGACGTACAGCACGCGCAAGTCCCGATCAATCCGCGAGACACCACCCGGCACATGGCGCAGCGTGTTGGCCATCCGAGCCTGCTGGGCGTGGGCGGCCTCTTCGGCCTGGTGGTGGGCGGTGATGTCGGTCTGCACGCCGTCCCACAACACCCGGCCATCCTGCAGTCGGCGTGGCGACGAACTCAGGTGCATCCAGCGCACCTGGCCGTCGGTGCGTCGCAGCCGAAACACCGCCTCCAGACTGGTCATGGACAGGTAGGACTGGCGCTCTGCCTGCCGCAGGCGATCAATGTCTTCCGGGAGGATCTGGCGGTACAGCACGCGTGGGTCCTGCAACACGTCTTCGACGCGTACCCCATTCAGCCGTTCGATGGCGTCGCCCATGTGAACAAAATGCACCCGGCCATCCAGCTCGCGCACGATCTGGAACAACACGCTGTGCGGCAGGTTGCGCCCCAGCAATGACAGACGCCCCTCGCTCTCGCGCAACCGGCTCTCGGCCTCCTGGATGCGCGCGAACGGGCGGCGGATGCCTGCATCAAACACCGCCTGGTACAGCAGCGCATACGCCACCACCCGAAAGCCATGGGACAGCACTCCACCCAGCATCGAATGCCCGCCCAGCGCGCCCACCGTGACCTCGCCGCACACGAACGCTCCGGCCGCCCAGGCAAACAGGCGTTCACGCGGTGCATCTTCGCTGCGGCTGCGGCGATGCAGCACCACCGCGCTGGCGGCCATGGCCAGGGCGAGCCCCACGGCCACCACCTGGCGCAAGGCACCGTCTGCAGCATGGGCAAACCACTGGGGCAGCGGCCCCAGCGACGACCCTGCCAGCACCAGCGTGACACCCCCCGCCGCTGCCAGCCAGGCGCGGGCCGGCCCGGGGGCCGACAAGCGCGTGGCGGTGAGCCCCAAGGTCAGGGCCTCGGCCACACGCGCCCAACTGCTCAGCCACAACGACATGTCGGCACTGCCCGGCGGCATGTGCACAGGGCCGGAATGCACCAGCACCCCGTGCAGAAAATTGCAGGCCGCCGCTACGCCAAAACCCACCACCAGGACATTGGCGCGCGCCTGCTCCTGCGCCTCCAGGGCGTGCAGGGACACCGACACCACCAGCAGTCCCAGCAGCACCGCCACCAGCTCCAGCAACGGTTCCAGCCCGTGCTGGGCGCCCGCCCCATCCCCCAGCATCTGCGCCAGCGGCACCACGACCAGCGCCAGCACTGCCACCACCAGCACCACGGTGATGGCGGGCGCATCCGACCAGGGCATGCGCGCTGTCGGAGAGCTGTTGGGAGGTGGCATGGACGAAGGGGTGAATGGCAGTGCCAGCGAAATGGCCGCACAACGTCACAAGTGTATCTACGCGTAAGGAAATGACCAGAGCGCTCGCACCATGAAAAACGGGGCCGAAGCCCCGTCCAAGACAACCCTGGACGGCGCTGCACCCAGGCGTTGCGTGCACGCATCAGCGCAGGGCGCGATGCGGCAAGGAAGAAGGATGCAGCGGGCCTTCAACCCTCCAGCAGCTGGCGCAGCACAAACGGCAAGATGCCACCGGCCTGGTAGTAGTCCACCTCGATGGGGGTATCGATGCGCAGGGTCACCGTCACTTCCTGGCGCGTGCCATCGGCACGGTGAATGACCAGCCTCGCATCGCTCTGTGGCGTGAGTGCGGCATCAGGCACCACATCAATCACCTCATTGCCCGTCAGGCCCAGCGTTTCCCAAGAATCGCCCGCCTTGAACTGCAGCGGCAACACGCCCATGCCCACGAGGTTGGAGCGGTGAATGCGCTCAAAGCTGCCCGCCACCACCGCCTTGATGCCGAGCAGTTGCGTGCCCTTGGCGGCCCAGTCGCGGCTGGAGCCGGTGCCGTACTCTTCGCCCGCAAAAATCACGGTGGGCGTGCCCTGCGCCATGTACTGCATGGCGGCATCGAAGATGAACATCTTCTCGCCCTGCAGCGGACCATCGTTCTGGAACAACGTGACGCCGCCCTCTTCACGCGAGCCATCGGCGGTGGGCGGAATCATCAGGTTCTTGATGCGCACATTGGCAAAGGTGCCGCGCATCATCACGTCATGGTTGCCCCGGCGGGCGCCGTAGCTGTTGAAGTCTGCCTTTTGCACGCCGTGCTGCAACAGCCACTGGCCTGCGGGTGAGCTTTCCTTGATGGAGCCTGCGGGCGAGATGTGGTCGGTGGTGATGGAGTCGCCGAACAGCGCCATGATGCGCGCGCCGTGCACCGCCGACGCGGCCGCAGCGCCTTTGTCGAGCGCAAACTGGGCAAAAAACGGCGGCTCGGCAATGTACGTGCTGGCGGGCCAGGTGTAGGCCGTGCCGCTCACGCCCTTGATCTTCTCCCACAGCTTTCCGGGGTCGGTCGCCACCTTGGCGTAGTTTTCGCGGAAGGCCTTGCCGTTCATGGCGAACTTGAGCAGGGCGTGGACTTCATCGCTGGTGGGCCAGATGTCGCCCAGGTAGATGTCCTTGCCACCCTTGCCCTTGCCCACGGGTTCGGTCATCAGGTCTTTGAGCACCGTGCCCGCGATGGCATACGCCACCACCAGCGGCGGGCTGGCCAGAAAGTTGGCCTTGAGGTTGGGATGGATGCGTGCCTCGAAATTGCGGTTGCCCGACAGCACGGCTGCGCAGACCAGATCGTTGCTGGTGATGACCTCGTTCAATTCGGGGGTGAGGTCGCCCGCGTTGCCGATGCAGGTGGTGCAGCCATAGCCCGCCAGCGCAAAGCCCAGCTTTTCCAGGTACGGCAGCAGCCCGGTCTGCGTGAGGTATTCGGTGACGATGCGCGAGCCGGGGGCCAGCGAGGTCTTGATGTGCGGCTGCACCTTGAGGCCTGCCTCCACCGCCTTCTTGGCCAAGAGGCCTGCAGCCAGCAGCACGCTGGGGTTGCTGGTGTTGGTGCAGCTGGTGATGGCGGCAATCAGCACGTCGCCATTGCCCACTGTGGGGTCAGCCCCCTTGGCGGGCAGCGTGGCTGCGCGGGACTCGCCGTGCGCAGTGGCCAGTGCGGGTTTGTTGGCCTCCATCTCGACCACCGAGCGCGGTGCGCCGGCCGGCGTGGGCTTACCGTCTGGCGTAGCCTCTTCGGCGGCAGCTTCGCCATGGCGGTGGATGTGATGGCGCGTGTGCAGCAGCTCTGCCGGGCGGTTGAAGCCGTTTTGCGCATTGGGCTTGCTGAACAGCTCAGCGAACTGGCTGCTGACCTTGCCCAGCTCGATGCGGTCTTGCGGGCGCTTGGGGCCCGCCAAGCTGGGGGTGACGCTGCCAAGGTCGAGCTTGACGACCTGCGAGTAGTCGACCTCGCCGGCCAGCGGCACACCAAACAGCCCCTGGGCCTTGAAGTAGGCCTCGAAGGCTTCGATCTCGCCCTTGGTACGGCCCGTGCCCTTGAAGTAGTCGATGGTCTTTTCGTCCACCGGGAAGAAGCCCATGGTGGCGCCGTACTCCGGCGCCATGTTGCCGATGGTGGCGCGGTCGGGCAGCGCCAGGGTGCGCGTGCCTTCGCCAAAGAACTCCACGAACTTGCCCACCACCTTGTGCTGGCGCAGCAGCTCGGTCACCGTGAGCACCAGGTCGGTGGCGGTCACGCCCTCGCGCAGCTGGCCGGTCATCTCAAAGCCCACCACATCGGGCGTGAGGAAGTACACCGGCTGGCCCAGCATGGCGGCCTCGGCCTCGATGCCGCCCACGCCCCAGCCCACCACGCCGATGCCGTTGATCATGGTGGTGTGGCTGTCGGTGCCCACCAGGGTGTCGGGGTAGTAGACGCCATCCTTGCGCTTGTGCACGCCGCGCGCCAGGTATTCGAGGTTGACCTGGTGCACGATGCCAAAGCCCGGGGGCACCACACCAAAGGTGTCAAAGGCCTGCATGCCCCACTTCATGAACTCGTAGCGCTCTTTGTTGCGCTGGAATTCGAGTTTCATGTTCAGGTCGAGCGAATTCTTCTTGCCGTAGTGGTCGACCATGATCGAGTGGTCCACCACCAGGTCCACCGGCACCAGGGGCTCGATCTTCTTGGGGTTCTTGCCCAGCTTGGCGGCCACGCTGCGCATGGCGGCCAGGTCGGCCAGCAAAGGCACACCGGTGAAGTCCTGCAGCACCACGCGCGAGACGACAAAAGGGATCTCGTCGGTGCGCGCGGCATTGGGCGCCCAGTGCGCAAGCTGTTGCACATGCTCGGCCGTCACCTTGCGGCCGTCGCAATTGCGCAGCACCGATTCGAGCACGATGCGGATCGACACCGGCAGACGCTGGATCTGCGGAAACTGCTTGGCCAGCGCAGGCAGAGAGTAGAACTTGCCCTCCTTGCCCGACGCCGTTTTGAAGCCCTTGAGCGTGTCGGCAAAGGCGTGGCGTGCGGGTCGGGACGACGGTTTGGCTAGCGGCTTGGACGATGAGGCCATGGCGAACTCCTTGATAAGGCAACAGCGTCTATTCTGGCAGTCCCCCATGACGGCGCAATCGTTGGGGGTATGCCGCTGTGCCCCGCCGCCCTGGCGCAGAGGCTCATACGACGCTCTTTTCACCATTTTTGCGGAAAAACTCGGCCAAGCGCTACATCCTTATGTCTCAATAGCTATCAAATATATAGCACAAAAGAACTAAATAGCAGCCCAAGCAGGCAGGCGGCGCACACCCATCCACTGCAGCTCAGCAATGAGCGCCACCGAGACCACGTGCACCACCAGGTACGCCTGGCCCAGCAACGTGGGTGCCACGGCGTTACCGAGCAGCAGCACCAGGCTGGCCAACGCCCATCCAAAGTTGGCAGCGATCAGCGCCCACAGCCACCCGCGCGGCATGGTGCGCGCGCGGGCAATTCGGGTGGCCAGTGCTGCGTAGCCCAGCAGCAAAACGCCGGACACCACCAGCAGTCCGTGCGGCAGACCCAGCCATTCGGCCAGCGACGCCGTCAGCAGCAGATGCAAGGCGCCCAGCAGCAGCCCGGTGGACGCATCGAACCAGACCACGGCACGCAAAAGGGAGGGGGAAGACAACAGGTTCAACATGGCAAGCTCCTTGGGGGTTGAAGAAGGCTGCATCGTTGCCGCTGCGGCGCATGGCGTCGATGACATGGCAGGTAATGGCCTGCGGCCTGGTTGGGCCTAGGATGCGAGGCATGACGTCCGCACCCTCCACCCCCTCTCGCCGCACCCCGCGCCATCCGCTGCCGCACCGCAGCACAGCGGCGGGGCCTGCCAGTTTTGGCGACCACCTGCGCACCTGGCGCCAGCAGCGGCACCTGAGTCAGCTGGAGCTGGCCGACGAGGCAGACATCTCCACGCGGCACGTGAGCTTCATGGAAACCGGCCGCACCAATCCCAGCCGTGACATGGTGCTGCGCCTGTGCGAGCGCCTGGCCATCCCGCTGCGCGAACGCAACGCACTGCTGGTGGCAGCCGGCTACGCCCCCATGTACCGAGAACGCGCGCTGGACGACCCGGCACTGACCGCAGCGCGCCAGGCCGTCGAGCTGGTGCTCAAGGGCCATGAGCCCTGCCCCGCCATCGCGCTCGACCGCTGCTGGAACGTGGTGGCTGCCAACCGCGCAGCGCAGGCCTTGCTGGCCGCGCACGTGAGCCCTGAACTGCTCGTGCCCCCCATCAACGTGTTCCGCCTGAGCCTGCACCCCGACGGCCTGGCGTCACGCATCGCCAATCTGGCGCAATGGCGCCACCACCTCTTTGAGCGCCTGCGCCAGCAGATTCATGCCACGGGGGACCCGGCATTGCTGGCCCTGCAGGCCGAACTGCTGGAATACCCCGCGCCCGATGAATCCACACCACTCGTCATGGCGGGAGAAATGCTGGGTGTGGTGATGCCGTTTTGTTTCAATAGCATGCACGGCATGCTGTCGCTCATCAGCACCACGACGATATTCGGCACGCCAGTGGATGTGACGCTGCAGGAGCTGGCGGTGGAATCGTTTTTCCCGGCCGACGCATTTACTGCCCAGGTACTGCGGGAGATGGCGCAGCAATATGCTGCGGATTGACTGCCTGGGGTGCGTTGAACCACCACACGCGGACCGAATTTTTGGGTTCCGTGGGCAGTGGCTGGTTGGGATAGCGTGATTTTGCGGTATCCACCCAGTGAATGCAGGGCGCAGATTTTGTGTCGCCAGCGATGTATGAAGGCTCCAGGTGTGGGGCCAGGCTGGGTAGTTCGGCGCCCCGTGCCAGGCCACCCAAAAAAATAGCCCGCAGTTGCGGGCTATTTTTTTTGAGTGCAGCGAATGCCGATTCTCAGATGGCGAACTTTTCGCGGTTTTCGTTCTGAATCCACTTGGGTGCCTTGCCACGGCCGGTCCATGTCTGGCCAGTCGCCGGGTCGCGGTATTTGGGGGCCACTTTGGTGCCTGCCGTAGAGCTGCGGCCAGTTTTCCCTGCGGCCTTGCCTGCGGGGAACACATCCTGGGCGGTCAGACCATATTCGGCCACCAAGGCGCGCACTTGGGAAACAGCGTCCGACAATTCTCGGCGACGGGCTTCGCTGATTTGTTGCTCAAGCGCTTCACGCTGCTTCAAAAGTTCTTTGTAGCTGGTCATGGTGTCTGAATAAGAAAATGGGGTTGGTGACAGCGCGATTATATGGATAACCGCTGCGAGCACACGCCGGGGTAAAGATTTTGCATTAAGAAACCACAAAAATACTGCCTGGCATATTCAGCACCTGGACAGCCGGTGGTCCAAGAAGCCACAAAGGCTTCAAAGTGCGCTGTCAGGCTGTGCCAATACGCGGTCAATGCGTTTGCCCTCCAGGGCCAGCACCTCGAATATCCAGCCCACGCACACAATCTGTTCGCCTACGGCAGGTAAATGCCCCGTTTCTGCCATCAAAAACCCCGCCAGGGTGTTATACCGCCCACGGTCTTCCTGCGGCAGATCTCGAATATCCAGGCGGGCCTTGAGTTCGGACACAGGCATCAGCCCATCCAGCAGCCATGCGCCATCACCACGCGGGGTGGCCCAGGCATCGGCGGCAGCGCCGGGCTGCAATTCACCGGTAATGGCTTCGAGCAGATCGTGCGGGGTCATGATGCCTTGCACCACGCCATATTCGTCCACCACAAACACCATGCGCCCCGAGCGCGCTCGAAACTGCTCCAGCAGCTCCATGCCGCTCAAGGTCTCGGGCAAAAAGGCGGCGGGCTTCACATACTGTTCCAGCGTGCCGGGCGCATCAGGCCCCAGCTCCAGCAACCGGGCCACGCTCACAATACCCACCACCTCGTCCAGAGAGTTGCGACACACGGGGTACCACGAATGCGCGGCATGCTCGCCGCCACGGCCCGCCTGCTGCAAGCCCTGCAACACCGACCACCCTGCATCGAGCCAGCCCACATCACTGCGCGGCACCATCAGCGAGGTCAATGGCCGATCATCCAGGCGAAACACGTTTTGCACCATCTGGTGCTCATGGTGCTCGATCACACCGGCCTCGCGCCCTTCTTCCAGGCTGGCAACGATTTCTTCTTCCGTGACCGAACGCCCTGCTGTGTTGTCCACCTGCATCAGGCGCAGCACCCCTTGGGTTGAGAGCGACAACAGGCGCACAAAAGGCTTGGCCACCCGGGCCACCCAGGCCATGGGTCGCGCCACCAGGCGGGACACCGCCTCGGGATAGAGCTGTCCGATGCGTTTGGGCACCAGTTCGCCAAACACGATGGTGACGAAGGTGATGACGGTTACCACCAGCGCGGTGGCGGTGATGCTGGCGGCCCGCACAGGCATCCCGAGCTGCTGCAGCCACAGCCCCAGGTCATCGCTGAAAGCAGCCTCTCCGAGAATGCCGTTGAGCATGCCAATGGAGGTGATGCCCACTTGCACCGAGGACAAAAACTGCGTGGGGTTCTCAAGCAGCGCCAGAGCGGCCTGTGCGCCCTTGTCACCCGCCTCGGCCATGGCGGTCAGCCGCGACCTTCGACTTGACGCCAGCGCCAGCTCGGACATCGCGAACACGCCGTTGAGCAGGGTCAGCAGCGCGATCAGCAGAAAATCCATGCTTCACTCAATCAGGTTTGCAACCGACGACCATCATGGCACTTTACTGTATCGGCGACATTCAGGGCTGCGACGACGCCCTGGGGCGCCTGCTGGACACCATCGGCTTTTCTGCCAGCCGTGACACGGTGTACCTGCTGGGGGACCTCGTCAACCGCGGCCCCGACTCCGCCGCCGTGCTGCGCCGCTGCATGCAGCAGGGCGACGCCATCCGCTGCCTGCTGGGCAACCACGACCTGCACTTGCTCGCTGCCGCACACGGCGCACGCAAGCCTTCGCGCCGGGACACCCTGGCCTCGGTGCTCGACGCCCCAGACCGCAGCGCTTTGCTCGAGTGGCTGCGCCACCAGCCATTGGCACGGGCCCACGAGCATGCCGGCCAGACCCTGCTGATGGTGCATGCGGGCGTGGTCCCCACCTGGACCCCCACAGACACCCTGGAACGCGCGCAGGAGGTCCATGCCGTGCTGGGTAGCCCGGACCTGCCCGCCTTCTTGCACAGCATGTATGGCAACACGCCGGACCACTGGAGCGATACCCTCACAGGCTCCGACCGGCTGCGCGTGATCGTGAACGCGCTAACGCGCATGCGCTTTTGCTCATCCGAGGGTGTGATGGATTTTGAAAGCACCGAAAGCGCCAGCGCTGCCCCAGAGGGCCTGATGCCCTGGTTTGATGTGCCGGGCCGGCGCACCGCTGGCACGCTGATGGCCTTTGGCCACTGGTCCACCTTGGGGTGGCTCAACCGCAGCGACCTGCTGGGCCTGGACACTGGCTGTGTATGGGGGGGGTGCCTGAGCGCCGTGCGTTTCGGCGCCACGCTGGGACAGCGGGAGCTGCTGCAGGTGCACTGCGAGCAGGCCCAGGCCCCGGGCTGAGTGTCTGGAGACCATCTCGCAAAGGCCCGCCAGCTCGCTCAGAGCCACAACCGACTCAAGACGGCATAGGCTCGAGCAAGGCCGACATGGCGGCAGACTGCCAGACACCACCATCCTGCCCGGCGATCAACACAGCCAGCCCCGGCATACGCTGCGCCAGCGCCCTGCCCGCCTGCGGGCCCTTCACCATGAGCGCGGCGCCCAGTCCGTTGACGGCTGCCACATCCCGCGCCACCAGACTCACGCCATGCACCCCGGATGCCGGGCGCCCCGTACGCGGGTTGAGTACATGGTGCTGGCGCTGGCCTTCGTGAAAGAAGAAGCGTTCATAGTCCCCTGAAGAGGCCACCACACCGGTGCCTGCCACCGCCACGACGCCCAGCAAGCGCTCGGGAGACCGCGGGTCGCGCAAGCCCACACGCCAGGGTCTGCCTTGCCATAACCCCTGGGTCAGCACATCACCGCCACCATTGATCATGGCATTCTCGACCCCTTCGGAGCGCAGCATGTCCATGCCGGCTTTCAGAATCGGGAGTTTGGCGATGCCACCCAAATCCAGCGCCATGCCCTGGCGAGCCAGGTAGGCAGTGCCTGCGGCGACATCCAGCACCAGACCGCGTGCATCCACCAGCGGCAGTTGCCGCGCGATCTCGCTGGCGCCTGGCACCACCTTTTCGCCAGGGCCAAAGTTCCAGGACCTGAAAGCTCCCACAGTGGCATCAAAGGCCCCATGGCTCGCTGCCGACACACGCTGTGCGCTTTGCAGCACCGCCATGACCTCGGCCGGAACCTGCACCGGCGTCACGCCCGCAGCCAGGTTGATGCGGCTGACCACGCTGCGTGGCTGGTAGCGGCTCATGAGCGCCTCCAGCCTCTGCATCTCGGCATAGGCCCGGTCCATGGCGCGGCGCAGCAGCAGGGCGTCAACACCCTCCACAGCCATATCCACCTGCGTGCCCATCAGTGGCCGCGAGCTGCGTTCAGACACCACCCTCGCGTGGGCTGCCGCGCTGGCGCCCCAGGTCGCACCACCCAGCAAGGGCAGCGCCATCACCATGCGACGGCGCAACAGACCGTGGGAATGCAGAGAAGCTTGCTGCATGGCGTCTGCGCTCAGAGCGATTTGTCGGCCATGAAGTCCACGGCGGCCTTGACCTCGTCATCGGTCAGGTTGGCGGAGCCTCCCTTGGCAGGCATCATGCCTTTGGCCCCGGTAAAGCCCTCGATAGCGTGCTTGTACAGCGTGTCCTTGCCCTGGGCAATGCGCGGGCCCCAATCGGCCTTGTCGCCTGGCTTGGGGGCACCGGCCACGCCCGCGGCATGGCACATGGCGCAGGTCTTGCCGAACACGCCCTTGCCCACTTCGTTTTCTGCGACAGCCGGGGCGGCAGGGGCCGCCGCGGGCGCCGGGGTCGTCGCTGCAGCGGGTGCGGCAGCAGGTGCAGGTTCCGACTTCTTGTCGCCACAACCGGCCAGCAGCGCGGCCAAGATCGCTACGGCGACCCACTCGGTTTTCTTTTGCATCGCATACATCCTGTTCTTGATGGTTAAAAACATCTGAGGGGGCCTGTGACTGCGCACGAAATGCATGCAGCGCCACTTCAGACCGGTGCATGAACTTTAGAGGCAACAGGCCCTTTTGGGCAGTTACAGGCCTCGCCAGAACATGATCCAGATCAAATTGATTCATATTACGTGAATCTATTATCCGCCCCATGCAAAGCCATCCAACCGTACGAACCCTGCGCCTTTGGTTGCTGGCGTGGTTTGTCATGGCGCTGGCTGCAGCAGCGGCTTCGCCGCTGATAGCGCCCCGTGCCCTGGAGCTGGTCTGCTCCGGCACCGGTGGCACCCGGCTGGTGGTGAAGACCGCAGAGGGCCTGGTGGCGGCAGATAGCGCCGGCCTTGATTGCCCCTTGTGCCTGGCCGCCGACGCTCCACCCGCTACCCCGATCACAGCAAACACCACCGCGGCAGCGCCTCCATTGGCGCCCCTCTTTCACACATCACTTTCCGCTCGCACAGGGATGGCGCTCAGCCCCCCTGCGCGTGCACCACCCCTTTTCAACTGAGCGATCCCCAAGAGGAAAACCATGACCGAGAGAAAAGACAGTTCCCTTCCCGCTGCTGGCCTGGGCCGACGCAGTTTCATCAACACGGCAGCCCTGGTGGGCCTGACCGCAGGCGTTGCCGCCTGCAACGAAAAGCCCAGCGCCGCCACACCTGCGGCACCGGCATCGGCAGCCCCCGCCGCCAGCCACGCGGCCGGCGGTGCCAACCCCCACCTCAAGCCCGGCGAACTGGACACCTACTACGGTCTGTGGAGCGGCGGCCATACGGGCGACATGCGCGTGCTGGGCCTGCCCTCGGGCCGCGAAATCACACGCATCCCCTGCTTCGTGCCTGACGCACTGGTGGGCTGGGGCATCACCAACGAATCCAAGGCCGTGATGGGCACCAAGGCCGATGGCCACCTCGAATACACGGTGGCCGACACCCACCACACGCACGCCTCGTACAAGGACGGCAACTACGACGGCCGCTACGCCTGGATCAACGACAAGATCAACAGCCGCATCGCGCGCATCCGCCTCGATTACTTTGTGTGCGACAAGATCACCAAACTGCCCAACGTGCAGGGCTTTCACGGCATCTTCCCGGACAAGGCCGACCCGGTGGACCCGGCCATCAACTACACCACGCGCGTGTTCTGCGGCGGTGAGTTCGCCATTCCCATGCCCAACACGGGCACCGAAGACTCCAGCAAATACCGCTCCATGTTCAGCTGCGTGGATGCAGAAACGATGGAAGTGCGCTGGCAAGTGCTGATCGACGGCAACTGCGACCTGGTGGCCACGTCGTACGACGGCAAGCTGGCCGCCACCAACCAGTACAACACCGAGATGGGCGCGAAGTACGAGGACATGATGTCCGCCGAACGCGACGCCTGCCTGTTCTTCAACGTGGGCCGCATCGAGGCCGCCGTGAAGGCTGGCAAGTTCAAGACCATCGGCACCAGCAAGGTACCTGTGGTGGACGGCACGCACGAAGCCAACACGGACCCAAAGACGGCCCTCACCGCCTATGTGTCGGTGCCCAAGAACCCGCACGGCGTGAACGCCAGCCCCGATGGCAAGTACTTCATCTGCGCCGGTAAGCTCTCGCCCACTGGCACCGTGATCGAGCTGGCCAAGGTGCTGGACTACTTTGACGGCAAGCTCGAAAAGCTGGACTCCGCCATCGTGGCCGAAGTGGAGCTGGGCCTGGGCCCACTGCACACCGCGTTCGACGGCCGTGGCAATGCCTACACCACCCTGTTCCTGGACAGCCAGGTCGTGAAGTGGAACGTGGAGGCTGCCATCAAGTTCCACGCAGGCGACAAGACCGCCAAGTACGTGGTGGACCGCCTCGATGTGCAATACCAGCCCGGCCACTTGAACGCGTCGCAGTCCGAAACCAAGGCCGCCGACGGCAAGATCCTGGCGGTGGGTTGCAAGTTCTCCAAGGACCGCTTCCTGCCCGTGGGCCCGCTGCACCCCGAGAACGAACAGCTCATCGACATCTCTGGCGAAAAGATGGTGCTGCTGGCCGACCACCCTGTGCGTGGCGAGCCCCATGACTTCATCATCTTCAAGCGCGACCTGGTGCGTCCCAAGCAGGTCTACACGCTCGACGAGTTCCCGCTGGCCGTCAAGGACCCCAAGGAGTCCGGCGTGTTCCGCAATGGCAAGAAGGTCACCGTGAAGATGACCTCGCAAGCCCCGGCGTTCAGCCTGCGCGAGTTCAAGCTCAAGAAGGGCGATGAGGTCACGCTGATCCTGACCAACCTGGACAAGATCGAAGACTTGACCCACGGCTTTGCGATCCCGAACTACAACGTGAACTTCATCGTGAACCCGCTGGAGACCAAGTCGGTGAGCTTTGTGGCCGACAAGCCCGGTGTGTTCTGGTGCTATTGCACGCACTTCTGCCATGCGCTGCATCTGGAAATGCGCACCCGCATGATCGTGGAGGGGTGATTCGGAGCATCCCCCTGAGGCGCTGCGCGCCTTCCCCCTTCTCTCGAATCGCTGCGCGATTCGGGAAGGGGGACGCAGCCCTCGCGGCGGGGCGGCCCTTGCTTGGCTGCTCTCGCCTGGGGCGCGCCAGTTGTCACGTTTGTGCCCCATTTCGAATCACATTGGCCGCTAGCGCTTGAAGAATATGCGCCGGCAGCTATCAAAAAGATAGTTCCATGATTTCCCTCCGTCGGCAGTTCGCCACGCTTCTTCTGGTCTTGTTGGCAGCACTTTGGCTGGCGCCGCGCGCGCATGCTGCGGCAGGCGCCTACGAGGCCGAACTGCCTGCGGACCTGCCTACCGCGCGCGACATGTGCGCGCTGGTGCCGTGCAAGGACGTGTTTCCCGGCGCCAGCCATTTCTCTGAACGCAAGGGCCAGCCGCCCTACGTAGAGGCTTACGACAACGACAGCGCGCAAAAGAAGCTGCTGGGCTACGTGATGCTCTCCACCGACATCACGGACACCCCTGCCTACTCGGGCAAGCCCGTGGTCACGCTGATCGGCATGGACACACAAGGTCGCTTCGTGGGCGTGAAGGTGCTCAAACATTCCGAGCCCATCCTGCTGCTGGGCATCCCTGAATCCGCGCTGCTGAAATTCAACGCCCAGTACCTGGGCAAGTCGGTGGCCGACAAGATCGAGGTGGGCCAGTCGCGCCCCGATGAAAACGTGCTGGGCCTCGACGCCATCTCGGGCGCCACGGTCACCGTCATCGCGCAGAACCAGGTCATGATGGCCTCGGGCTCGGCCGTGGCGCGGCAGGTGGGCATCCTCGCGCCCACGGTGCGCGAGCCCGCACGCTATGCCGAAACCGGCAAACGCCTGAGCTGGGCCGAACTGGTGCAACAAGGCACCGTGCAGCGCCTGCGGGTGCTGCCCGAACAGGTGGGCCTGGACAAAGGCCCCGACCCGTTCATCGAGCTGTGGTTTGGTGATCTGAACCACCCCGACATTGGCAAGAGCCTGCTGGGCGACAACGGCTGGAACAACCTGCGCCTGCAGCTCAAGGAGGGCGAACACGCCTTCTTCATCGTCCGCACCGGTGGCAAGGAATCGTTCAAGGGCTCGGGCTTTGTGCGCGGCGGCCTCTACGACCGCGTGCAGGTGCGCCAAGGCGCAGATTCGTTCACCTTCCGCGACCTGGACGCGCTCAACCTGTACGGCATCGAGGCCGCAGGCGCACCCAGCTACAACGAATCGGTCATCTTCATCATCCGCTCGAGTGCGTTCTCGGCGGCCTATCCGTGGAAGCTGAGCTTTCTGGGCAACCGCGTGGACCGGGCCACCGGCACACGCAGCTTCACCAGCTTTGACACGCCCTACTGGCTGCCCGCCGCCACGCTGCAAGGCGGGCGCCCTACCATCAACGAGCCCGACGCCCCCTGGGTGCGCGTGTGGAAGTCGCGCGCGGTCGAGATCGCGCTGTTCGCCGTGCTGCTGGTCGCCGTGAGCGTGGTCTACGCCCTGCGCGAAAAGCTCACCCGCCTGTCCACCCACAAGAACAAGTGGCCCGTCAACGCCTTCAAGTACAGCTTCTGGGCCCTCAGCATTGGCTGGATCGGTTTTGGCGCCATGGCGCAGCCCTCCATCACGCAGGTGCTGACCTGGTTCCACGCGCTGCTGTTCCAGTGGACCTGGTCGCTGTTCCTGTCCGACCCGTTCATCTTCCTGTTCTGGATCTTCATCATCGTCACCGTCTTCCTGTTCGGGCGCGGGTTGTTCTGCGGCTGGATGTGCCCGTTTGGCTCGCTGCAGGAGGGCATCTACAAGATCGCGCGCGCGGTGGGCCTCAAGCGCTTTCAGGCCCAGCTGCCGCAGAAGTGGCACGACCGGCTCAAGTGGGTCAAGTACGCGGTGTTCTTCGGGTTGCTGGTGGTGTCGATGTTCTCGATGGGGCTGGCCGAAAAGCTCGCCGAGGTGGAGCCGTTCAAGACCACCTTCCTCGTCGGTGTGCTGAACCGCGCCTGGCCCTACAGCCTGTTTGTGGCGGCCATCCTGGGCGTGTCGATCTTCATCGAGCGGCCCTATTGCAAATACATCTGCCCACTGGGCGCCTCGCTGGCCATGCCCAGCACGTTCCGCTGGTTTGGCCTCAAGCGCAAGCAGGACTGCAACAGCTGCAAGGCCTGCGCCGTGGGCTGCGGCGCCCAGGCGATTGACGCCGATGGCCGCATCGACCATCGCGAATGCCTGCACTGCCTGGACTGCATGGTGCTCTACACCGACACCAAGGGCTGCCCGCCCCTGGCAAAAGAGCGCAAGCGCCGCGAAAAGGACGGCCTGGAGATCACGCCCATCGGCGCGAACGGCTACTTCATCCCGATCCACCCCGCTACGGTGCAGGATCAGATTTCGGCCAAGGCCGCCCAGGGGCCCGACCCACGCATGCCCACAACGCCTGCACACCCCGCCCACAAGACTGGAAGCCAAGGCCTGCGCTGGATCTGGCTGGAGCTGGTGGACCACCTGTGGCCCTGGAGCCGCGAAGGCTGGGCATCTGGCCGTGGCCTGCAGATCGCAGGCTTCTCGCTGGCCATCGCCGCCAGCGTGGCCTGGGTGATGACCGCCCTGGGCACGTTGTCGTCGGGCGCCATCATCGGCTGGTGGTTTGGCTGGAGCGTGTACGAGGTGCTGATCCGCCTATCGGGCAAGCGCTATGTGAAAGACGGCCCGTGGTGGCAGGGCCAGTACCGCCAGGCGGGCGTGATGGACATGCTGAGCTATGTGGGCTTCAAGAACCTGCTGATCGGCGCGGCGCTGTTCCTGGCCATCAAGGCCGTGGTGGGGTTGGCGTGATGAAGCCCCCCCTTGCTGCCACCGCATTCGTGGCGCTGGCTGCGTGCCTGCTGGCCCTGCCCACCCACGCTGCCACCGTGCAGGTGCGCCCCGGGCAAGACCTGCAAGCTGCCATCACGGCCGCTGCGCCAGGCGACACGGTGGAGGTGCTGCGCGGCGCCTACCGCGTGAACCTGCGCATCGACAAAGCCCTGACGCTGCGCGGCATCGACCGCCCCACGCTCAGCGGCGGCCAGACGGGCGACACCATCCGAGTCACCGCGCCCGACGTGGTGATCGAGGGCCTGATCGTGCGCGACTCGGGCACCAGCCTCAAGGACCAGAACGCGGGCATCTACATCTACCCCGGTGCCCACCGTGCCGTGGTGCGCCACAACGACCTCACCTACAACCTGTTCGGCCTGTGGATCGAGAAGGCCAACGACGTGCAGGTGCTGCACAACACCATCACCGGCCTGCGCGATGTGGGCTCGTCCCAGCGCGGCAATGGCGTGCAGCTGTACAACACCACGGGCGCTCGCATCGAGGGCAACCAGATCAGCTTTGTGCGCGACGCGCTGTATGTGGACGTATCGCACCACGCCGTGTTCCGGGGCAACAAGCTGCACCACAGCCGCTACGGCACGCACTACATGAACTCCTACTACAACCTGTGGGAGGACAACGACACCTACTACAACCGGGGCGGCCTGGCGCTGATGGAAGTGCGCGACCAGGTGGTGCGCAACAACCGCGCCTGGGGCAACACCGACCACGGCATCATGCTGCGCACCATGCAGGACTCGGTGATCGAGAACAACGTGGTGGCCGAGAACAACCGGGGCTTCTTCATCTACGACGTGGAGTACGTCACCCTGCGCGGCAACCTGGTGGCGCGCAACACGGTGGGCGTGCACCTGTCGGCCGGCTCCACCCGCAACAAGGTGGACAACAACGACTTCGTCGGCAACCGCGAACAGGTGCGCTACGTAGGCGCCCGCGACGAGCGCTGGGGCACCGGCGGCGGCAACCACTGGAGCAACTACCTGGGCTGGGACCGCGACGGCAACGGCGTGGGCGATGTGCCCTACGAAGCCAACGACATGGTGGACCGCCTGACCTGGCGCCACCCCGCCATCAAGCTGCTGCTGGCCAGCCCTGCCGTGCAGGCACTGCGCCTGGTGGGCCAGCAATTTCCGGTGCTGCGCGTGCCCACGGTGGTGGACCCCAAGCCCCGCATGCAACCGAACCAACCCCAACGGAATTTTCAGCGTGACACGCAACCCTCCCCCCATTGACCTGAGCGAGCCCCCCGCCATCGAGGTGCGGGGCGCGCACAAGCACTACGGCGCACTGCACGCCGTGGACGGCATCGACCTGCGCATCGCGCGCGGCGAGATCTTTGGCCTCATCGGCCACAACGGCGCGGGCAAGAGCACGCTGTTCAAGATGATCCTGGGCCTCACACCCGCCACCTCGGGCGAAATCCGGGTGGGCGGGGCCACGGTGCAGGGCCGCGACTTTCGTGCCGCCCGCCGCCACCTGGGCTACCTGCCCGAGAACGTGGTGCTCTACGACAACCTGAACGGGCTGGAAACGCTGCGTTTCTTCGCCCGCCTCAAGGGTGCGCCCCTCACACAATGCCCCGCGCTGCTGGAACGCGTGGGCCTGGCCCACGCGGGCAACCGCGCCGTGCGCGAATACTCCAAGGGCATGCGCCAGCGCCTGGGGTTTGCACAGGCCCTGCTGGGCGAGCCCCAGGTGCTGCTGCTCGACGAGCCCACCAACGGCCTGGACCCGCAGGCCATCCGCGACTTCTACGCCACGCTGCGCGAGCTGCAAGCGGGTGGCGTGACCATCGTCATCACCTCGCACATCCTGGCCGAACTGCAGGAGCGCGTGGACCGCCTGGCCATCCTGGCCTCCGGCAAGCTGCAGGCCCTGGGCAGCGTGCAGGCACTGCGCGAGCAGGCGCACATGCCGCTGACCATCCACCTCACCCTGGCCGCGGCCGACCGGCCTGCCGCGCTGGGACTGCTCTCTGCCGTGCCCGGCGTCACCGGGACGGAAACGGCGGAAGGCCTGCATGTGGACTGCCCGCGCGGCAGCAAGATGGCCGTGCTGGGTGCGCTGGCACCGCTGGGCACCGCGCTGCAGGACCTGCAGATCCAGGAACCCTCGCTTGAGGATGTGTACTTTGACCTGCGCAAGGGCTAGCCATGGAATTCCAACAAATCTTCACCATCGCGGGCAAAGAGTTCCGCGACCGCATGCGCAACCGCTGGGTGCTGGCCGTGGCGCTCGTGTTCACCGTGTTCTCGCTGGCCATCGCCTACTTTGGCGGCGCACAGCAGGGCACGGTGGGTTTTCGCTCCATCGAGTTCACCATCGCCAGCCTGGTCAGCCTGGTGATCTACCTCATCCCGCTGATCGCGCTGCTGCTGGGCTTTGACGCCATCGTGGGCGAGCGCGAGCGCGGCTCGCTCGATCTGCTGCTGTCATTGCCCATCACGCGGCTGGAGCTGCTGCTGGGCAAGTACCTGGGGCTGGCGGCGGCGCTTACGCTCTCGACGCTGGCGGGGTTCGGGCTGGTGGCGGTGCTGCTGGTCCGGCAGTTCAGCTGGGCTGCGCTGTTCCACTACGGCGGCTTCATGCTCAGCTCGGTGCTGCTGGGGCTGGCCTTTTTGAGCCTGGCCGTGCTGCTGTCGGTGCTCACGCACGAGCGCACACGCGCCTCGGGGCTGGCGATTACCGCCTGGTTCTTTTTTGTGCTGGTGTTTGACCTGCTGCTGCTGGGTGCCCTGGTGGCCACGGGCGGCAGTGTGGGCGGCGAGGCCATGGCCTACCTGCTGCTGCTCAACCCGGCCGACGTTTTCCGCATCCTCAACGTGTTCTCGCTGGACGACGTGCGCACCCTGTACGGCCTGACCAGCATCGTGCCCCCTGCCCTGGCCAAGCCATGGCTGATGGGCGCGGTGATGGCGGGCTGGATTGTGGTGCCCCTGGGCCTGGCGAGCTGGAGATTCAAGCCATGACGAAAAAATCCCACAACCAATACCAATGCGCGTGCGCCACACGGCGCCAACTGCTGGGCTGGGCGGCCCTCACATCGCTGGGCACGCTCACCGGCCTCACGGGCCTGACCGGCTGCAGCCAGGCAGACAACAGCGCGCAGTCCCTGAAACCCGTGGAGATCGACCGCACCACCAGCTGCGAACTCGACGGCATGCTGCTGGCCGACTACCCCGGCCCCAAGGCGCAGGTGCGTTTTGCGGGGCAGGACAAGCCCTCGTTCTTCTGCGACACGGTGGAGCTGTTCAGCACCCTGCTGGCCGGCGAACAAGTGCGCGCCGTGCAGGCCGTGTACGTGCAGGACATGGGCAAAGCCGACTGGAATGCACCGCAGGGCCACTGGATCGACGGCAAGACCGCCATCTACGTGGTGGGCGGCAAGCGCCACGGCTCCATGGGCCCCACCATCGGCAGCTTTGCGCAAGAGGCCGACGCGCAGAAATTCGCCGCCGAATACGGAGGCAAGGTGCTGCGTTTTGCCGAGATCAAGTCCGCCATGGTGGACCTGAGCGGCGGGGCCCAGCAAGACACACGCATGTGAGCCACCCGTGTTGGCATTGATACCGCCCCCACCCCGCCCCGCCGCTCGGCGCGCCGTGCTCGCAGCCCTGTTGCTGGGCTCGACAGGCCTGGTGGCGTGGCAATGGCCCCAGCGCACCCCGCCCCCGCCATCCGGCAACGCGGCCCTGGAGGGGATTGGCGACGATGTGTGTGTGGTGGCGCCACCCACGCCCTACGACCCTGCGCTGGGCCAGCCCCTGGCCGCTGCGCGCGAGGTGCCCGCCGAAGCCCGCTGCCCGGTGTGTGGCATGTACCCGGCCCGCGCACGAGCCTGGGCGGCACAGGTCATTTTTGCGCAAGGGGACGCATATTTCTTCGACTCCCCGCTCAGTCTCATGCTGTACCTGGGCAACGTGGACCACTACACGCGGGGCCGCACGCCCGACGCCATCGTGGCCTGCTACGTGACCGATACCGACACGGGGCTGTGGCTGAACGCGCAGGAAGCGGTGTACGTGACAGGTTCGTCGGCCCTGGGGCCCATGCGGGCCGGCAACCTGCCCGCCTTTGGCAGCGCGGGGGCGGCACAGCAGTTTGTGCAGCAGCGTGGTGGGCAGGCCGTTCTGTTCGGCGGCATCGACACGCGCTTGCTGCGCGGCCTGGCCCCCAACCTCAGGGCCGACCACCGCCTTCACGCAAGTTGAAGGGAACTTGACCGCTATTGAAAATATAGCTACCAGCGCTTATTCTTCTAGCGCCACAGGCCCAAAAGGCCTGTTTTTTATCACTGCACCGAAGTTTCTGGCTGAGTGGCCTTGAAGAGGGCTGCCACCTTGCGCTTGGGCTTGATGTTGGCCGAAATGCTGCTGCGCGCAGGCGATTTGGCGGCGGCCTCCCAGGCGGGGGCGGTATCCGCACTGCTGGGTTCGTAAGGCTTTTCGAAGAAGGGATCGCGCGAGGCCACGGCAGGGCGGAAACCCCGGTGGTGTTCACGCGACTCGCGGGGTTCGCGGCGCTCGCTGCGTTCACGCACGGCCCCTGGAATCGCATCGCGCGGATCACCGGTCTCGCCTGCTTCACGCCATGCGCGGCGGCCGTCGTTGATGCGGCCGCGGGGGCGGTCTTCTTCGTATTCGATGGCTTCGAGATCGATCTTCTTCTTGATCAGCTTCTCAATGTCGGCCACCAGGCGGGCATCGCTGCCCGACACCAGCGTGACGGCCAGGCCGGACGCGCCCGCACGGCCTGTGCGGCCAATGCGGTGCACATAGTCTTCCGCATTGAAAGGCACGTCGAAGTTGAACACCGCAGGCACGTCCTTGATGTCCAGGCCGCGCGCAGCCACATCGGTACACACCAGCAGATCAACCTCGCCGCTCTTGAAGGCTTCCAGCGCCTTCAGTCGCTCGTCCTGGCTCTTGTCGCCGTGCAAGGCTGCGGTCTTGAGGCCCTCACGCTCCAGGCTGCGCGCCAAACGGGCGCATCCGAGCTTGCTGTTCACGAAGATGAAAGCCTGCTTGATGCCGCGCGTCTTGAGCACCTGGTGGATGGCTCGGCGCTTGTCGTCATCATTGGCGCTGTAAAAGCGCTGCTCCACCGTGGAGGCCGTTTCGTTCGGGCGGGCCACCTCAATGGTGATGGGGTTCTGCAGGTAGCTGCTGGCCAGGCGCTTGATCTCGGGCGAGAAGGTGGCGCTGAACAGAAGCGTGGTGCGCTGCTTGGGCAGGTAACTCAGGATGCGCTGCAGGTCGGGCAGAAAACCGATGTCCAGCATGCGGTCGGCCTCGTCGAGCACCACGTACTCCACCTGGTTGAGCACCGCATTCTTGGCCTCGATATGGTCGAGCAGGCGGCCCGGCGTAGCCACCAGCACTTCGACGCCTTTTTTCAGCTCGATGGTCTGGGGCTTCATGTCCATACCGCCAAACACCACGGTGCTGCGCAGTTTGGTGTACTTGGCGTACAGCGCAATCTGCTGGGCCACCTGGTCGGCCAGCTCACGGGTGGGCAACAGCACCAGAGCGCGCACAGGGTGACGAGCGGGGGATGTGGAACTGCTCTCGTGCTTGAGCAGGCGCTGCAGCAAAGGCAGCGAGAACGCGGCGGTTTTGCCGGTGCCGGTCTGGGCTGCGCCCATCACGTCCTGGCCGGTGAGCACCACCGGGATGGCCTGCGCCTGGATGGGCGTCATGGACTCGTAGCCCATTTCGGCTACGGCGCGCGCCAGCGGCTCAGCCAGCGATAGATTGGAAAAGGAACTTGTCATTTAGCCCTCTATTGTCGCACCGGTGGCCCAAAAAGCGATTTTTCGGGCCCGGAGCAGCAAAAATGCAGTAGGCGCAGTCAGCACATTGGCGAGTATTTGCTATCCATTTGATAGCTATCAGCGCATATGAATTCGGCGCTATCGTCTGTTTTTATTCAAACTCTGGGCCGGCGAGGCCAATGGCCGCAACACCTTGCGCCGCGTGCGGTCGTTGCATCGCGGGGCGAACAATGTCCCGCAGCTGCCACAACAAACCCCCTCGGAAAGCGCTTGGCACCGGCCAAAGGCAGAGGGTGCTCGTGCGGACTCTCACCCTTTCCGGACGCAGTGCAGTGCGCCTGCTGCTGTCCAGTTACTCGGCAGACCGCCTGAGCGTGTCCACCACCGGGCGCAGCAGCACCTCGCGCAGACCCCACCAGCCTGCGGCCAGCGCCAGCACCGCGCCCGCGAGCGCACCGGCCAGCGGCACCCAGGGGGCGGCGGTCCAGGTGAAGTCAAACACATAACGCGCCAATGCCCAGCCCACGCCCACTGCCACCGCGCTGGCCAGAAAGCCCGCCAGCAGACCCACACCCACCAGCTCGGCCCGTTGCACCTGGCGCAGCAGGCTGGCACGGGCCCCCACGGCACGCATGATGGCGTACTCGCGTGCGCGCTCTTCGCGGGTGGCCGTGACGGCGGCAAACAGCACCACCAGCCCAGCTGCGAGCGTGAAGGCAAACAAGAACTCCACCGCACGGATCACCTGCTCCAGCACCCGCTGCACCTGGGCAATGGTGGCGCCCATGTCCACGTTGGTGATGTTGGGAAACTGGCGCACCAGCGCGTTGTCGAAACCGTGGGTTTCTGGAGCGCGGTAGGCGGCCAGGTAGGTGACCGGGACATCCTTGACCTCGGCCACCGGGTACATCACAAAGAAGTTGGCGCGCATGGAGCCCCAGTCCACCTTGCGCAGGCTGGTGATGCGGGCCTCGTCCTGCACGCCGCCCATATCGAACTGCAAACGGTCACCCAGCTGCAGGCCCAGCGTCTGGGCGATACCTTCTTCCACGCTGATGGCGCCCTCCTCGCCGGGCGTCCAGCGTCCAGCCACCACCTGGTTGTGGGGCGGTGCCTCCACAGCGTTGGACAGGTTGAATTCCCGGTCCACCAGGCGCTTGGCGCGGTCGTCGGTGTAGTTGTCGGGGCCCAATGGCTTGCCGTTCACGGCCACCAGCCGGCCGCGGATCATGGGGTACCAGTCGTAGCGACCCACTCCGCTGTCCTTGAGCGTCTGCTGAAAGGCCTCCGACTGGTCAGGCATCACGTTGATGACAAAACGGTTGGGGGCATCGGGCGGGGTCGCCTTGCGCCAGCTGCTGATGAGGTCGGTGCGCAGCAGCACCAGCAGCACCAGGGCCAGCAGACCCACCGCCAGGCTGCTGACCTGCACCACGGCATAGGCCGGGCGCGCAGAAATCTGCCGCGTGGCCAGCACGAGCCAGCGCGGGGCTGTGCTTTCGTTCACGCTCTTGCGCAGAAGCTTGACCGCCACCCATGACAGGCCTGCAAACAGCGCCACGGCGCCGGCAAAACCACCCACAGCAATCAGACCCAGCTTGATGTCGCTGCTGACGGCCAGCAACAGCGCAGCGAAGCCCGCAATGCCGATACCCAGCACTGCCAGCGATGCGGGCTTGAGCCCCCCCACATCACGCCGTATCACCCGCAATGGCGGCACCTGCGCCAGCTGCAGCACCGGCGGCAAGCCAAACGCAAACAGCAGCGTGAGCCCCATGCCCAGGCCAAACACCACCGGCCACAGGCTGGGCGAAGGCAAGGCCGATTCCACCAATCCCGCCAGCAGCAGCACAAACGCGTAATGCACCACATAGCCCAGCGCCACACCCAAGGAGCTGGCAAACAGGCCGATCAGCGCGAACTCCGTGGTATAGGCCCCAGCAATGGTGCGCTGGCTTTGCCCCAGCACACGCAGCATGGCCGAAGCGTCGAGGTGCTCCGCCGCAAACCCGCGCGCCGCCAGCGCCACGGCCACGGCAGACAACAGTGCAGCCAGCAGCGCTACCAGGCTCAGGAATTTCTGCGCGCGGTCCAGCGTCTGGCGCATCTCGGGGCGGCCGCTTTCCAGCGACTCCACGCGCACGCCATGCACTTCGGGCTTCTTGGCCTCGACCACCGCCCAATCGTTGAACGCCTTGATGGCCGACGCCGGGCCGACCACGGCAAAGCGGTAGGTCAGGCGGCTGGCAGGCTGCACGAGCCCCGTGGCGGGCAGGTCGCGTTCGTTCACCATCACACGTGGTGCAAAGCTCATGAAGCCCGCCCCCCGGTCAGGCTCGATGACGATGATGCGCGCGATGCGCAGTCGCGCATCGCCCAGCAACAGCTTGTCGCCCATGGCGAGGTTGAGCGATTCGAGCAGTGGCGCGTCCACCCACACCTCGCCGGGCGCCGGGATGTCACGCGTCGGCTGCTCTAGCGCACCAGGGGCATCTGCCACCGTGAGGCTGCCGCGCAGCGGGTAACCCTGCTGCACGCTCTTGAGTGCCACCAGCTTGCTGGCGCCGCCCTGCGCATCGCTCGCGCGGCCCATGGTCGGAAAGCCCAGCGTGGTCACCGATTGCAACCCCAGCGCCTTGGCGCGCTCCACGAATGCAGCGGGCGTTGGGTTGTCGCTGGCCACGACTGCATCTCCCCCCAGCAGTTGCAGGGCATCGCGCTGCAGTCCGCCTTGCAGGCGATCGGCAAAAAAACCCACAGATGTGAGCGCGGCCACTGCCAGGGTGACCGCCACAATCAACAGGCGCAACTCGCCCGCGCGCAGGTCCCGGGCCAGGGTGCGCCAGCCAAGGCGCAGGAAAGACAGGTTCATGGGCAGACCTTAGCGCAAAGCGAACGGGCTGGCGGGCCGTGGGGTGTTAGAACGTGTTCAACCCATCAGGGCCGCGGGGATGGCGCTGTGGCGGCGTCGGTCGCCGCAGCTGTCGCCGGCACCGGGCTCGGAGCGTCGGCCGCCAGCGCCGGGGCTGCGCTGGAGGCATTTGGTGCCTCCGTCTGCAGCCGCTGTTCCAGCGCCTGCAACACCAGGGCGATCTGTTGGCCCACGCGGATCTGCGGGTTCGAAAAGCCGTCGGCCTTGCCGGCCTCGACCTCACGCTGCTGAATCAGCGGCACAGCCTTGGCAAAGGCCTCGGTGAAGGAATGGGTCTGGCGCAGTTGTTCATGAAACACCGCGCGGCCAAAGAAGGTCAGCTCAGACAGCCTGCCGCAGCCATACGAGGTGTGGGTGGCGTCGGCCGCCGTCATGATCAGGGTGCTGTCGGTGGCCAGCGGTTCGATCCAGCCTCCCGAAAAGCAGGCAGACACTGCGATCACGCGGTTGCGGATACCCGATTCGTCCAGCGCTGCGCGCAGCATCTCCGGCGTCACCGGGGGCACCTGCAGCGGCCAGTGTGCGGCGGCCAGTTCATGGTTGCGTGCGCCATGCGAGGTCATGTAAATCACCAGCACATCATGCTCGCGATCCATGCGCGCGGCCAGCGCGGCAATGGCGCGTTGCAGATTCTCGGGCGTCGCCCAGGGGTGGGTCTCGGCAGTTTCAGCATGGTTGAGCAGGTGCAGAACCCGGCCCTGGGCGTCAAACCGCTCCTGCAGCAGCGTGTTGACCATCGTGCTTTCGCGGCGGAACACGTTTTCATCCGCATAGGGCGCGAACACCAACCCATAGACATCCACAACGCCGGGACGCTGAGGCAACAAAGCATCCACCTGCTGTTGCCACAGCAGCTGCTGATTCTCAAAAAGGCCTTGCGATAGCGCCAGTTGCGCAGGCTCTGGAGGCTGTGCTCCGTCGGCGGACGCGGCCGACGCATCGGCCACCGCCAGGGCGTCTTCCTCCCAGGGCTGATCCTGAAACTGCCACATGCCCACCCCGACCACCACAGCCATCGCCACGCCAAAGACCGCAGTGCGCACCCGCGATCGGATGAAGCGGGCACTCACCACCACCAACGTGGCCAGCACCCATACCGTGAGCACGCCGTAGGCCACCCAGAAAAGGATGCTTGCCACCGTCCCATTCCACAGTGCAGGTTGGTGAACCGCCAATCCCATCAGGACATAGAGCACCAGCAAAGGGGCCAAGGGCGCCCACGCCGACAGCACATACCACGCGGCCAGCCCGCCCGAAGGGCCGGGCACACCCCGCTCGGGCGCAGGGGTAGGAGCACGCTGTGCTGGCGCCATGGCCCACCAAGCCAGCCACAGCAGCACCAGGCTGCTCCACATGGGGGTGAGCCAGCCACGCATGCTGAACTGGGCCGGGCCTACGACCTGTAACCGTGCAGCGCCCAACAGCAACGCGCCGCTGATCAACGACAACACCAGCAACTGCCAGGGCGTGGGTGCCGCAGCCCCTGTACGCGGAGCCAGAAACAGTGCAGCGCGCAGTCCTTCGCGCATCCAGCCCCACAGTGAAAGGCGCTCCGTGGGGGAAACGGCCCTGATGGCAGACGATGTGGGCAGGTCTTGCGGCGACCGGCTCAAAGGAACTTCAATTTCCGTGTGGGCCAGTTCTGGTCCCCACTGGCTGGGCAACGTGTCGGCCCAGGTGCTACTGCTGGCGTTCAGGTCTTTCATGCGCGCATCATGCCATCGCGGGGTGACGCCTTCTGTGGCCGTGGAATCCGCCGAAGGCAGGACGCAAGAGGCTGCGGGAACGGGCCAAAAGACGATGGAGAGCGGTGGACGAGCTCGCTATTGCGCCAGCGCCCCTCGGCCTTCGTAGGAGCGATCGAAGGACTGGCACCGTCTTTTTAAAACAGAAAATAATATTAAATAAAAATTAAATAACCAATCACATATACTCTGCTTTGTTGCAGTCACGGCTTTTGACGCCAGCAGTCACCGCAACGCCTGCCTCCCAGCGGTCTACCGCGCCACGGCAGGCTGCCTTTTGCGACCTTGTCGCCCAGTGGGTCTGAAGAGCTGCAGCCCACCGAGTCCCTCGATGCTCACGCAGGTCGATGCTGGCCTGCGTTCCCGAATGCACCAGATTTCAAACAACGCCATTTCCATGGGCCAATATGTCGTTTCGCCCGCGACACACCCGACCGACTGCGGCCGCTTCCGCGCCTCCTTCTCGGTCCATCGTTCAAGTGGCAACGGCAGCTACTGCCGAGTGTTCCGTTTTGACAAAGCCTTTGCATCGCGCGAAGCTGCCAGGCTCTTTGCCGTCACCCAGGGCTGGCTGCAAGCGTGCATGTCCCATCCCCCTGTGTGCTGAAGCTCTGCTGACCGCAGGCTCCATGTCCTCATCCCAGTTGCCGTGGGCTCCCGCTCACAGTGCTGTACCCCAACGGTGCGCCCTTCGTTGCGTGCCATCCTTCAGAAAGGCTCTTCCATGAGCACCAAGATCTACGTGGGCAACCTGCCCTATTCCGTGACCGATTCCAGCCTGCAAAGTAACTTTGCCGAGTTCGGCAATGTGTCCTCCGCCAAGGTCATGATGGACCGCGAAACCGGTCGCTCCAAGGGCTTCGGCTTTGTGGAAATGGCGTCGGCCGAAGTGGCCCAAGCCGCCATCAGCGCGCTGCACGGCATGTCCGTCGATGGGCGCTCGATTGTGGTGAATCTGGCCCGCCCCCGTGAAGAAGGTGGCGGCGCAGGGGGCTACAGCGCCAATGGCTACAGTGCGAGCAAACGCTCGGACGTTGGCTATGGCACGGGCGGCTACGGCGGCGGCCGCTATTGAGCCCTGTGGCTCATGAAAAAAGCCGGCTCGCTGTAGCCGGCTTTTTTTTCGTCTCGCCCCATGCCTTTGCATGGGCCGCAGGCCAAGGCGGGCCGAAGGTGCTCGACGCCGCTGCGGTGGCCGACTCAAAGACTATTGAGCGGCAACGGCCCCAGCACCACCCCGTCTGCGCGGGCGCAAACCATTGAGCGCTGCCGCCTCACACTTCACCAGCAGCCCGGGCGGGGGGCACTACCGGTGCCTGGGCCAGTTCTGGCTGCAGTACCAGGCGATGCGTACCGCTGTAGCACACAAACCGGCGGTTGGTGGCGCGCCCGATGGCGCACAGGCCCAGCTGCTGGGCCACGGCATGGCCCATTTGGGTCATGCCGCTGCGAGACACCACAATGGGCACCCCCATCTGCGCGGACTTGATGACCATCTCGCTGGTGAGGCGGCCGGTGGTGTAGAACACCTTGTCTGCCCCCGATATGGGAGAGGTTGCGGGGTCTCCTGCACAGTCGCTGGATGAGCACGTCTCAGGATTCATCCACATCCAGCCGGCGATGGTGTCGATCGCATTGTGGCGGCCGACGTCTTCCACAAAAATCAGCAAGTCCTCCCCCTTGAACAGGGCACAGCCGTGCACCGAACCGGACGACTTGTAGGTGGTCTCCTTGAGGCGAATCGCGTTGACGATGCCGTACAGCTGGCCCTGGGTCAGGCGGGCGTCGGGCAACTGGATGCGGTCCACTTCGTCCATGAGCCCGCCAAACACGCTGCCCTGTCCGCAGCCCGTGGTGACGACCTTGCTGGCCGTGCGCTCTTCGATCCGTGCAATGCCATGGCGCGTGCGCACAGCGGCGGCGTGGACCTCCCAATCGACCGTGATCGATTCGATGTCGAGCACCGATTCGACCAGCCGCTGGTTGCGCAGATAACCCAGCACCAGCAGCTCTGGTTGCGCGCCCAGTGTCATCAGCGTCACGAGCTCGCGCTTGTCCACGTAGATCGTGAGCGGACGCTCGGCGGGGATCTGTACCTGTTCCCGTGCGCCCAGTTCGTTGACGACCTCCACTGCATGGGTCAGCGGGGCGTGGGCCTGCGTCAGGCGCGGCAGAGAGGGCGAAGACAAAACTGAAGGAGTGGACAAAGAACTGGAACTCATGGGGCAAATATACGCAGTGTGGTGCTACCGCGGTTAGCGCACGGAAATGAACCGCTGCGTGGCCCGGTCCACTGCACCAAGGGGGCAGGCTGGTGCCGTATCGCTCTGCGAGTGCTGGCTCGGCGGTGCACCTGGCACATCGCGCCCAGAAAAAAAGCCGCGCCCCACCAGGGAACGCGGCTTCGAGCCCAGCGCGGCAGGGCGCCTGTCAGGACTTGGAGGCCGGTGCAGCTGCAGCGGCTGGTACCTGCGTGCTGGGAGGGCTGCTGGCTGTGCCAGGTGGCGAGTGTGCACCAGCAGCCTCTGCAGGCTTGGCCGCTGGCGGTGTGTAGGCGAAGGGACCAGGGTCCGTGCAAGCAGCACCAGTAGCAGCCGCGGGCTTGGCCGAGGGCGTGGTCTTGCGGTAGTGCGCGGCCACCTTGTCTTGCGACAGGCACAACTTGTAGTTGTCCACCTTGCCAGCCCATGCAGCCTTGGCTGCCGCTTCGGCGGCCTTGGCGGCCGCCTCGGGGGACGGGGCCGGCAGCTTGGCGGATGCCACAGTGCATACAGCTGCCGCGCACAGCGCCAGCAAAAAGGTGCGGATGCTTGATCTCGTCATGGAGTGGATCCTCATACCTGGGCGGGCTGCTGGCCCGCAGATGCTGTTACGTCGGTCGCTGACTGGCTGGCGCTGCGCTGGCGCGGGATCTTGCCGGCCTGCACATCGTCGTACCACAGCTCATGGTGTTCCTTGGCCCAGCCCTCGCTCACATAGCCGGTGCGCATGGCCTTGTAGGCACCCTTCATGCCCACTGTGCCCATGTAGATATGACCACAGATCAGCGCCATCATCCAGATGGCCAGAGTGGCGTGGATCATGTGGGCGATCTGCATGTCGCCACGCACGTCGCCAAAGCCGGGGATGAGTTTGTCGAGCACCAGGCCAGTGGCCACCACGAAGATGCCGGGGATGGTGATGCCCCACCAGAACAAGCCCTTCTCGCCCGCATTGAAGCGGTGTGAGGGCACCTCGTGATTGCCCTTGCCCAGCATGCCGCCGCCCTTGGCCAACCAGACAAAGTCAGCGCGGTTGGCGATGTTGTCCTTGATGAAGGTAAGAATGATCACCAGCAGCGACACTGCAAACAACGGACCCACAAAGTTGTGAACGTTCTTGAGCGCATAGGTCAACCAGCCAAAAAGCGTGGTCCCCAGGATGGGCAACAGGAAGAACTTGCCAAACGCCATCACGATGCCGGAGATGGCCAGCGCGACGAATGCAAACGCATTGGCCCAGTGGGCCGCGCGCTCGAACGGGGTGAAACGCTCGATACGGCGGGGACCGGTGCCGTCGGGATGCTCATGCCCCAGCGGGCCTTTCACAAAGTAGAAGATGCCCAAAGCCAGCAACACAATGGCAAACAGCGCCGCACCGTAGGGGATGATCCAGTGGTTGCGCACTTGCCGCCACGCCTCGCCCGCATTGGTGTAGCGCGAGCCGGGGTACTGCACAAAGCGCTGGATCAGGTTGCCCGCCTCGGGCGCCTGGGTCTCAGGCAAGCTGCTGTAGCCTGTCACGCCCTGCCCCACCTGGCGCCACATGGGCGCGTTGTTGCCGGGCTGCACCTTCATGCGCTCGCCATTGGTCTGTTCCGCGTATTTGGGATCAGCGCTGGCGTCGGGTTTGACCTGAAAGATATTCTGGCTTTGTACCCCCCCCACCGCAGCCGGTGCAGCCGTGGCTGCAGGAGCTGCCGCAGATGCGTCGGGCGCAGGAGGCGGCGTCTGGGCGCCAGCCACCCCACAGGCCAGGCTGGCCGCCAAGGCCATGGACCACACGATGTATTTCATGGTGGACCTCACTTCGCCTGGGTGCGGGTGTATTCGTTCTGGCCGTACTGCTGGCGCGCTTTCAACTGCGCCTCCCAGCTGGTTTTGTCGCCGGCTTTCCAGCCAGGCTGCGTGAAGTTGCTGCCGGTGCCGGCGTAAGACGGAGCATCGCTGCGAATGCCCGCGCCGGTCTGCGGTTTCTCGCCGCAGCCCGTCAATGCCAGGGCGGCCACCGCAGCGGCCAAGGTCATGTGTATGGTGCGCTGCATCATGACTTGCCTCCTGCAGGCTGACCTGCCTGCTGTGAGCCGTAGGCCGTGCCCCAGCCCCACACTTCGGCGCCCTTGCCACGCTGCACCACGCGGTTGCGGAAGATGTCCGCCACCACATCGCCGTCACCGGCCAGCAGGGCTTTGGTAGAACACATTTCTGCGCAGGCGGGCAGCTTGCCTTCGGCCAGGCGATTGCGGCCGTATTTTTCAAACTCGGCCTGGCTGCCATGGGTTTCAGGACCACCGGCGCAGAAGGTGCACTTGTCCATCTTGCCGCGCACACCAAAGGTGCCGGATGACGGGAACTGCGGCGCGCCAAACGGGCAGGCATAACTGCAGTAGCCGCAGCCAATGCACACGTCCTTGTCGTGCAACACCACACCCTCTTCGGTGCGGTAGAAGCAGTTGACGGGGCAGACCGCCATGCAGGGTGCGTCGCTGCAGTGCATGCAGGCCACCGAGATGGACTTTTCGCCCGGCACACCATCGTTCAGGGTGACTACGCGGCGGCGGTTCACGCCCCAGGGTACTTCGTGTTCGTTCTTGCAGGCGGTCACGCAGCCGTTGCATTCGATGCAGCGCTCTGCGTCACAGATGAATTTCATTCGTGCCATGTGTGTCTCCTTGCGTGGCGCGATCAGGCGCGTTCCACGTTGCAGATCGTGGTCTTGGTTTCTTGCATCATGGTCACGCTGTCGTAGCCATAGGTGGTGGCCGTGTTCACGGCTTCACCGCGCACCACAGGTGCCGCACCCTTGGGGTAGTACGCCAGCATGTCCGCCCCTTGCCAGCGGCCCGAGAAGTGGAACGGCATCCACACGGTATCGGGTGCCACGCGCTCGGTGACGAGTGCTTGCACATTGATGCGGGCACCGGTGGGAGAACTGAGCCATACACGCTCGCCGTTGCGGATGCCCCGGTCGGCCGCTGTCTTGGGGTTGATCTCGACGAACGACTCCTGCTGCAGTTCCGCCAGCCAGGGGTTGGAGCGGGTTTCCTCGCCGCCGCCTTCGTACTCCACCAGACGGCCCGAGCTCATGATGAGCGGGAATTTCTCGTGCACCTTGTCGGCCACGTTTTTCTCCTGCACGCTCTTGTACAGCGTGGGCAGGCGCCAGAAGGCCTTCTTGTCGTCGTGGGTCGGGTACTTGGCCATGAGGTCAGGACGCGTGCCATACAGAGGCTCACGGTGCTGCGGAATGGCGTCCGGGAAGTTCCACACCACAGCGCGCGCCTTGGCATTGCCGAATGGATGGCAACCGTGCTTGAGGGCCACCCGGATGATCGCGCCCGTGGGGTCGGTCTTCCAGTTCTTGCCCTCGGCCTTGGCCTTTTCGGCATCGCTCAGATCGTCCCACCAGCCCAGCTTCTTGAGCAGCACGTGGTCGAACTCGGGGTAGCCCGTGGTGATCTCGCTGCCCACCGAATGGGATCCGTCCTCTGCGAGCAGGTTGACGCCGTCCTTTTCCACGCCGAAGTTGGCGCGGAAGTTGCCGCCGCCTTCCATCACATGCTTGGAGGTGTCGTACAGATTGGGCGAGCCTGGGTGCTTGAGCTCCGGCGTGCCATAGCAGGGCCACGGCAGGCCAAAATAGTCACCTCCAAAGTCGTAACCAGTCTCCTTGTCCTTGCCGCCCTTGGCCTTCAGGGTCTTCACATCGAACAGGTGCATGTTCTTCATGTGGGCCTTCAGGCGCTCAGGGCTCTGGCCGGTGTAGCCAATGGTCCAGACCGACTTGTTGATCTCGCGCAGGATGTCCTCGGGCACGGGCTCGTCCATGCCCTTGACCTTCTGCATCTTGTAGTTCTTGGAGAGCTCGGCGGCAAAGCCCAGCTTTTCGGCGAACTGGTGCATGATCATGTGATCGGAGCGGCTCTCCCACAGCGGCTCGATCACTTTTTCGCGCCACTGCAGCGACCGGTTGGATGCCGTGCACGAACCACTGGTCTCGAACTGCGTGGCGGCGGGCAGCAGGTACACCGCACGGTTGGGATTCAAATCTTCGGCCTTGCCTGGCATGGCAGCCATCGCGGCGGTGGCCGATGGATAAGGGTCCACCACCACCAGCAGGTCCAGCTTGTCCATGGCGCGCTTCATCTCCAGACCGCGGGTCTGCGAGTTGGGCGCATGGCCCCAGAAGAACACGCCGCGCAGATTGGAGTCCTGGTCGATCAGCTCGTTGTTCTCCAGCACACCGTCGATCCAGCGCGACACGGTGATGCCGTTCTTGGTCATCATCGCGGGCGACGCATACTGCTTCTTGATCCACTCGAAGTCCACTCCCCACACAGCGGCGAAGTGCTTCCACGAGCCTTCGGCCAGGCCGTAGTAGCCAGGCAGCGAGTCTGGGTTGGGACCCACGTCGGTTGCGCCCTGCACGTTGTCGTGGCCGCGGAAGATGTTGGTGCCGCCACCGCTCTTGCCCACGTTGCCCAAAGCCAACTGCAAGATGCACGATGCACGCACGATGGCATTGCCGATGGTGTGCTGCGTCTGGCCCATGCACCACACGATGGTGCCAGGGTTGTTCTCGTGCAGCATCTTGGCGACCTTGAAAACCTGGTCTTCCTTGACGCCACAAGCCTCTTCCACCTTGTCAGGCGTCCACTTGGCCAGCACTTCGTCGCGCACCTTGTCCATGCCATAGACACGGTCGTTGATGTACTTCTTGTCTTCCCAGCCGTTCTTGAAGATGTGGTACAGCACACCAAACAGGAAGGGAATGTCGGTACCGGAGCGGATGCGCACGTACTCGTCCGCCTTGGCGGCCGTGCGGGTGAAGCGCGGGTCCACCACGATCATCTTGCAGCCGGTTTCCTTGGCGTGCAGCATGTGCAGCATGGACACCGGATGCGCTTCGGCCGCGTTGGAGCCGATGTACAGAGCGACCTTGCTGTTTTGCATGTCGTTGTACGAATTGGTCATGGCGCCGTAGCCCCATGTATTGGCCACACCCGCCACCGTGGTGGAGTGGCAGATACGCGCCTGGTGGTCGCAGTTGTTGGTACCCCAGAAGCTCACGAACTTGCGCAGCAGATAGGCCTGCTCGTTGTTGTGCTTGGACGAACCCACAAAGTACACGCTGTCAGGACCGCTGGCCTTGCGCAGCTCCTGCATCTTGGCCGTGATTTCGTTCAGGGCCGTGTCCCAGCTGATGCGCTCGTATTTGCCGTTGACCAGCTTCATGGGATAACGCAGGCGGTACTCGCCATGGCCGTGCTCGCGCAGGGCTGCGCCCTTGGCGCAGTGGGCACCCAGGTTGATGGGCGAGTCGAACACCGCCTCCTGTCGCACCCACACGCCGTTCTCGACCACGGCATCGACCGCGCAGCCCACCGAGCAGTGGGTGCACACCGTACGGCGCACTTCGATCTTGCTGTCGCCGATGCCGACCTTGGCACCTTCGGCAGCGTTGGATTTCTTGACCAGCGTGAGCTGCGAGGCCGCGATGCCCACGCCCACTCCCAGGCCAGAGCGGCGCAGGAACGAGCGACGGTCCATGGTGGGCAGGGCCTGCGACAGGCCACGGCGCAGGCTGTGCACAAAAGGCGATGCAGAGCCGTTGCCCTGCACAGAATGGGAAGACTTCTTGGTTAGCAACATGGCGTGCCCCGATGTCAAAGTTGGGTGGTCTTGTAGTACTGCTTCACGCGGGCAGACAGGTGGTAGCCACCGCCCTTTTCGGGTGCGACGCGCGCGGGCTCGGACACCACGGCATCGGACGGCGCGACATGGGGGAGTGCCACCACGGCTGCTGCGGCAGCCCCTACGGTGGCGGCGCCGGAAAAGAAGCTCCGGCGGGAGGAATTTGGCTGGCTGTTCTGCATGCTTGTCTCCAGAAAGGCTGGCAGCTATGAAACGGAATTCATACAGTCTATGTCAGTGTGTAAAAACCCGCCATCGGGCTTTACAACTCCCAGTAACACACTCATCTTTTGTAGCGGCATATCGAGGGTTTACGAGCATCTGGAGGGATCAATCCAACATGTCGAAGCCCTGGGTTTCCACAGACACAAAGGCCAGCGTGAAGTGCGCCACAGCCGCATAAAACCGTGCTTGCGGCTGTGCGGCCAAGGCATCGCAGAGCTGAAGAACCCAGGGCTGCAGATGCGTTGAAAAAAATTCACGCTGCGATGTCAGGTTGCAGACAGCTACATCGTCTCCAGCGATCAGGTAGCGCATGACCTCCAGCAGGTAGGCCACATGGTCCTCGGTCTCGGGCATGGTCTCGTCCCGCGCCAGGCCCAGCTGCTGCAGATCGGTACGCAGACGCGCCAGCGGCTTCTCGTTGAGAAACCCGCTGAGGTAGTGCGAGCCATACAAAAACACCTCGGGCTTGCCCACACCACCAAAGAGCCGGTCAAACTCCTGTGCAATGGCAGCATCGCTGAGCGCACGCGACGCCGCCACCAGTTGCTGCCAGGGCTCCTGCAAAAAGCCGCCATCGGCAGGCGCCTCCGTCACTGCCACCCGCAAGGCCGACAGCAGCTCCGGGCCGGGCGCTGCGTAGTACAGCTGCGACAACAAGCCATACAGCTCGGCGCGGGCGGTTTCTTCATCGAGCGCAGAGCTGCCGCCCAGGGGGGTCAAGGTGGATGGAGCGCTCACAGGTCGGTCACTTTCGTCTCGTTTTGTGCGGAATACAAGTCAATCACGCGGCAGTCACTGCACATCTTCAGCCGCTCCAGCGCCTCGCCCTGGAACATGGGGTGGCCCGACAGTTTGCCCAGCATGGCCTCGATGGCTTTCACCGTGCCAAAGGGTTTGCTGCAGCGCACACAGGCCCAGGGCTTGGCCTCGTTGAGCACACGCAGCTGTGCACGCTCGGGCGTGAGCAGCAGGCGCGGCTGCAGGGTGATGGCGTCTTCGGGGCAGGTGGTGGCGCACAGGCCACACTGCACGCAGTTCTTTTCGATGAAGCGCAGCTGCGGCATCTGCGGGTTGTCCTGCAGCGCACTGGCGGGGCAGGCGCTCACGCAGCTCAGGCACAGGGTGCAGCGATCTTTGTTGACTTCAATCGTGCCCAGTGGCGACCCCACGGCAGGCAGAGCAATGGCCGCAGGCCGCTCGTCTACGGGCATCGGGGCCTGCTCGATCAGGTGGTCGAGTGCCATCTCCAGCGTGCTGCGCTTCTCTTGGGCCACCGCAAAGCGTGCAGCCACGGCCGGGGTCTTCTGGCGCGTCTGGCCCAGGGTCTGCAGTGCAGCATCCAGCGCGGTGGGGTGGTTGGCACGCAGCAACTGCACATGGGTGCCGGTGTAGCCCAGGCCGCGCAGGATGGCCTGCGCCACGTCCATTTGCGCCTGCAGGCCTTCGAGGTACTGCGGGGCTTCTTCATCGGTACTCAACACCACCACCTGCGACGCACCATAGGCCATGGCACTCAGCCACAGGTCCACCCCCGTGCTGGCCGTGTGCCACAGCGCCACCGGGATCACGTTGGCAGGCACGCCGTGCGCCAGCTTCAGCTGAGCAGCACGGCCCAGTTCTTCCACCAGCGCCTGGCCGCGCTCCTGGCTGTGCAGCAGCAATACCGCATCCTTGCCGCCGGCGGCGGTGTAGGTGGACAGCAGCGTCTTGAGCTTGGTGCCCTGCTCCGTCGCACTGGGGTAGGCATAGGTCAGTGCGCCCGTGGGGCACACGGTGGTGCAGGCGCCGCAGCCCACACACAGGTTGGGGTTCACCTTGATTTGCTGGCGGCCCTTGTCGCTGCTGATGGCCTCGGCCGAGCAGATATCCACGCAGGCATTGCAGCCCACGGTTTCGTTGCGGCTGTGAGCGCAGAGCTTTTGTTTGTAGACAAAAAACTTGGGCTTCTCGAACTCGCCCACCAGCTCGCGCAGCTTGAGCAGCGTGCCCAGGTCCCGCCCGTCCCAGCGCAGGTAACCCTGCGGCAGCGCGTGCTGCAGGAAGGTGGGCGTGGCAGTGGATGAACGCAGGTCCAGCACCAGGTCAAAACGCTCGGTCTGCGCCGTGGCATCTCGGGTGAAGTCGATGGCGCCCGCCACCTGGCACACCTTCACGCAGGCGCGGTGCGACTGGCAGGCGGCCAGGTCGATCTGGTAATCCAGGCCAATCGCGTTTTCGGGACAGGCCGCCACGCAGGCGTTGCAGCGCGTGCACAGGTCCAGGTCGATGGGGTTGTCGGCCGCCCATTGCAGCTCAAACGCACCCAGCCAGCCGGTGAGGCCCGTGATGCGGCCACCCAGCACCGGATAGCGCCGTGCCTGCGCGCCACCGGCATTGCCAGGGCCTTGGGTGAACAGCGTCACATCCAGCACATCCGACACCAGGGCAGCCGCCTGCTCGGCCTGGTCGAGCGGTCCGATGATCAGCAAGCGGCCCGTGCTTTTGTAGGTGACCGTGGGTACGGGCGGAGGGTCGGGCAGCCGGGCGGCCGCCAGCAGCGCGGCGATCTTGGGGCTGGCCTTGGCGGCATCGCGGCTCCAGCCCCCGGTTTCGCGGATGTTCACAAACCGGATGGGCGACACCGCGCCTTCGGTCTGCTGGCCCAGGTCGCCAAACAGGCGCTGCTCCTGGGTGCAGGCCACCACCACGTCCTGCCCGGACTGGATGGCCTTTTGGAACGCCCCCGCATCGCGCCGGCACAGGGTGGAGTGAAGGGTCAGGTCTTCATGCAGCGCCTCGCCCAACGCCTTGGCGTTGAGGGGCATCGTCTGGTTGCAGTCGCAGATGAGCGTCGTGGTCATTGTGGGTATGGCTGGCTGGCGTGACCACCGCATCCTGGGCAGAGCGTGGGGCCACCTCAGGCTCGCTAGAGGGAACGCTAGGAACAGCGTTGCATACCTGGGACTGTGCCACGTCTGCGGGGCTTTGCGCCTCCGCATCATCCCGAGGCTGACTGCCCGGCGGGGATATTGCGGCCGCAGGGGCCGCGTCCGGCGCAGCATCACCTGGCAAACCCTGCGCAGCGGTCGCGGCCTTTTTCTCGTGGTCAAAAAAGCCCAGTGCATGCGCACTGGCCATCTTGCGCAGCATGCCTGCAGGCAGCGGGTCGGGCTGGGTGTAGTCGCCGATGTAGATGTCCAGGCCGTCCATCACATTGAAGTGCGGGTCGGTAAACAGCTTTTTCATGGCCAGATTGCGCACCTCAGGCGACACGGCACGGGCCACAAACGGTTTGAAGTCGGACGCGGGCGTGAGTGCCTCAGCATCCGCCAACGTGGGCGGCGGTGGCACCTCCGGGGCAGGGGCAGCAGGGGCTGCAGGTGCGACGGGCGCTGCCACAGCGGCCACCGGCGCGGGGGTTGCCACCTGGGGGGCAGGCGGCGGCGGGTCCTGCACGGGCTTGCCTGCCAGCACATCCTGCTTGCGCCGCGACCAGCGGCCGAGGAATCCGTCAGCCATGGTCGCCACCTCCTCGCGCGCCTCCCGCATGGCCACCGCCACCACCGCCACCACGCGGCTTGTCGGTGGACACGGACGCGGGGTTGCCAAAGCGGTCCTGCAGCGTGCGAAAGCTCTCGGGGCGCTTGCGGCGCTTGGGCTCGGGCTGGTAATGCTCGGCCACAAAGGCGCGCAGTGCCTCCACCACCTCGGCATCGGCGGGCACTTGCTCCACGGTTTCCTGTGCGTCCAGCCAGCGGCCAGCGTCGTGGTAGCTCAGGCTCACCGCCACCGGGCGGGCCATGGCGACCTCGCCCGCGCCGGTGTCTTCATCCTGGCGCCACATCACAAACCAGCAGGGCGCGGGCGAAGTGAGGTTCAGGTGATAACCCTCGGCGTCGTCGCGGAACAACTCCACGCGAAAGCCCGGGAACAGCCAGCGCTGCTCGCGCTCGTCCTGGATCAGCGGGCGGGGTTCGGTCCCAAAGGCGGGCTCGTGGATCACCACCTCGGCCAGCGACCATCGCCAAGGCTGCCAGCGGTTGTCGATGTGCTCGCGCCGCATGATCACGGCAACGTCGGTATAGGGGCGCTCTGTCATGGGCTGCGACTGTACCCCGGAGTAACCCCTTGCCCGCAGCGCGCGGCGCAAAGCCCCACAGCCAGCGTACGGATCGCGCGGTGTCAGCCCGGCACGCCAGTGGCCTGCATGACCTCCACCGCCACGGCGCAATATTTGAATTCGGGGATCTTGCCGAACGGGTCCAGCGCCGCGTTGGTGAGCAGATTGGCCGCCGCCTCCACATAGGCAAATGGCATGAACACCGTGCCGCGCGGCGTGCCATCGTCGCGGCGCACGCGCACCTGCACCATGCCGCGCCGCGAGCGGATGCCCACCAGCGCGCCGGGCGCCACGCCCAGCCGAACCAGTTCGTCGCCATGCAGCGACGCGGTGGCCATGGGCTCGATCGCGTCCAGCACGGTGCTGCGCCGCGTCATGCTGCCGGTGTGCCAATGCTCCAGCTGGCGACCGGTGATGAGCACCAGGGGGTAGTCGGCATCGGGCTTCTCTGCCGCCGGGATCACGCTGGCGGGCACCAACTGCAGGCGGCCCGTGGGCGTGGGGAATTTCTCGGTGAAGACGATGGGCTGGCCCGGGTCGTCGGCCGTAAGGCAGGGGTAGGTCACGCTGGAGTCGCGCACGAGGCGCTTCCAGGTGATGCCCTCGATGCTGGCGTGCATGGCCTGGCGCATTTCGTCGTAGACAGCGGCCACGCCGGACTCTTCGCCTTCGTAGTTCCAGCCAAGCCCCATGCGCGCGGCGATCTGCTGGATGATCCACAGGTCCGGCCGCGCGTCGCCCGGCGGGTTCAAGGCGCGGCGGCCCATCTGCACCATGCGGTCGGTGTTGCTGGCGGTGCCGGTCTTTTCGGGCCAGGCGCCGGCGGGCAGCACCACGTCGGCCAGCCAGGCGGTTTCGGTCATAAAGATGTCCTGCACCACCAGGTGCGACAGGCTGGCCAGCGCGTGGCGCGCGTGGTTCAGGTCGGGGTCGCTCATGGCGGGGTTCTCGCCCATGATGTACATGCCGCGCACCTTGTGCGGGTCGCTGTCAGGCGCCAGGGCCTTGTGCATGATCTCGACCACGGTGTAGCCGGGGGTCTCGTCCAGCGGGGTGCCCCAGAACTGTTCAAACCACGCATGCGCCCCGGCGTTGTCCACGCGCTGGTAGTTGGGGAACATCATGGGGATCAGCCCCGCATCGCTCGCGCCCTGCACGTTGTTCTGGCCGCGCAGCGGGTGCAGGCCCGAGCCGGGCTTGCCGATCTGGCCGGTGACGGCGCACAGCGCAATCAGGCAGCGCGCGTTGTCGGTGCCGTGCACGTGCTGGCTCACACCCATGCCCCACAAGATAATCGAGGCTTTGCTTTTTGCGAACGCCCGCGCCACCTCACGCAGCGTCTCGGCCGGGATGCCGCACACCGGGGCCATGGCCTCGGGGCTGCAGCCCATCACGTTGGCCTTCAAGGCCTCGAAGTTGTTGGCGCGGTCGCGGATAAAGGCGTCATCCACCAGCCCTTCGTCGATCACCGTGTGGATCAGCGCGTTGAGCATGGCCACATCGGTGTCGGCCTTGAACTGTAGGGTGCGCCAGGCGTGGCGGCCGATGTCCGTGATGCGCGGGTCGGCCAGCACGATCTTCGCGCCACGCTGGGCGGCATTCTTCATCCACGTGGCGGCCACGGGGTGGTTGGCCGTGGGGTTGGAGCCGATCACGAAGATCAACTCGGCATGTTCCACGTCGTGCACCGGGTTGCTCACCGCGCCGGAGCCCACGCCTTCGAGCAGCGCGGCCACGCTGGAGGCGTGGCACAGCCGCGTGCAGTGGTCCACGTTGTTGCTGCCAAAGCCGGTGCGCACCAGCTTCTGGAACAGGTAGGCCTCTTCGTTGCTGCCCTTGGCCGAGCCGAAGCCCGCCAACGCCTTGGGGCCGTGCGTGTCGCGCAGCGACCTGAGCGTGCCGGCGGCCAGGCCCAGCGCCTCGTCCCAGGTCGCTTCGCGGAAGGTGTCGCGCCAGTCGGCACCGTAGGGGCGCACCTCCTTGGGCACACCGGGTTTGCGGATCAGCGGCACCGTCAGGCGGTCGGGGTGGTGGGCGTAGTCGAAACCGAAGCGCCCTTTCACGCACAGGCGGCCGTGGTTGGCCGGGCCGTCGCGGCCTTCGACGCTGATGATCTTTTCATCGCGTACGTTGTAGGTGATGAGGCAGCCCACGCCGCAGAAGGGGCAGACGGAATCGACCTTGCGGTCCACCTTTTGCGAGCCGATGTGCGTCTTGGGGCTGAGCGCGCCCGTGGGGCAGGCCTGCACACATTCGCCGCAGGCCACGCAGGTGCTCTCGGCCATGGGGTCGTCGAGGTCGAACACGATCTTGCTGTCGGCACCGCGCAGTGCGTAGCCGATCACATCGTTCACCTGCTCTTCTCGGCAGGCGCGCACGCAGCGGTTGCACTGGATGCAGGCATCCAGATTCACAGCCATGGCCGGATGGCTCAGATCCGGCGCAGGTTGCTCGCGGCGCAGGGCTTGGAGCGCGGGGCGCACGGTGACACCCAGTCGGCTGGCCCAGCGGCTCAGCTCGCCGTGCTGGCCTACCGCTGGGGCACTTTTTGAATCCAATGGGCCTGTAGCGCTAGATGAATATGCGCCATCAGCTATCAATTCAGGAGCACATTCAGCCCCATCGTTCCATTGGTAGCCCACGTCCGGCATGTCGGACAGCAGCATCTCCACCACCATCTGCTGGCTCTTGCGGGCGCGGGGGCTGGCGGCCTGCACCTTCATGCCCTCGGTCGGCGCGCGGCAGCAGCTGGGGGCCAGCGTGCGCTCGCCCGCGATCTCCACCACGCAGGCGCGGCAGTTGCCGTCGGGGCGCAGGCCGTCGCTGTAGCACAGGTGCGGGATCTCCACGCCGTGGCGCTGCGCAGCCTTCAGGATGGTTTCGCCAGGATGGGCGGTGACGGGCTGACCGTCCAGCTCAAAGGCCACTCCGCCGGTGTCTTGCAAGCTGCTCATGACTGGGCTCCCTTCGGCAGTTGCTCCGCCAGCGGACTGTTGCGCGGCTTGGGCAAATCGCCCGGCCAGGGCCCCTCGCCCACTTCGTGCGCAAAGTATTTGTGGATGCAGCGGATAGGGTTGGGCGCAGCCTGGCCCAGGCCGCAGATGGAAGCGTCGGCCATTACCTGTGCCAGATCGTCGAGCAGTTCTTCATCCCACTTCGGCGCTTGCATCAGCGTGGCCGCCTTGGCCGTGCCCACACGGCAGGGCGTGCACTGGCCGCAGCTTTCGTGTTCAAAAAAGCGCATCACGTTCAGCGCCGCGTCGCGCGCGCGGTCGTGCTGGCTGAGCACGATGACGGCGGCCGAGCCGATAAAGCAGCCGTAGGGCTGCAACGTGTCGAAGTCCAGGGGAATCTGGTTCAGGCTGGCAGGCAGGATGCCGCCTGAGGCGCCGCCGGGCAGGTAGGCGTACAGCTCATGGCCAACCAGCATGCCGCCGCAGTATTCGTCGATGAGTTCCTGCACCGTGATGCCCGCAGGCGCGAGCTTGACGCCCGGGTGCTTCACCCGGCCGCTCACGCTGAAACTGCGCAGCCCCTTGCGGCCGTGGCGGCCAAAGCTGGCAAACCACTGCGGCCCGCGCTCCACGATGTCGCGCACCCAGTACAGCGTCTCAAAGTTGTGCTCCAACGTGGGCCTGCCGAACAGCCCCACCTGCGCGATGTAGGGCGGGCGCATGCGGGGTTCGCCACGCTTGCCTTCGATGCTCTCGATCATGGCTGACTCTTCGCCGCAGATGTAGGCACCCGCACCGCGCCGCAGTTCGATGTGAGGCAGTGGGCATGGCGGATCGGCGCGCAGGTCGTCCAGGGCGCGCTGCAGCAGCGCACGGCAGCCGTGGTATTCGTCGCGCAGGTAGATATAGATGGCCTCGGTGCCCACCACCTGGGCGGCGATGAGCACGCCTTCGAGAAAGCGGTGCGGGTCGCGTTCGAGGTAGGTGCGGTCCTTGAAGGTGCCGGGCTCGCCCTCGTCGATGTTGACGGCCATCACGGCCGTGCCCCCACGCTCCCCCGCTTCGCGTGGTCCGCTGCCCCCCGAGGGGGCCGTCGCCTCGCTTGGGGCGGCCCGGCGCTCGGCGAGCGCGGCCTGCTCGCGCACGATGCGCCACTTGCGCCCGGCCGGAAAGCCTGCGCCCCCCAATCCGCGCAGGCCGGAGTCTTCCATGGCGGCCAGCACGGCCTCGGCGTCCATCTCGCCATTGACCAGCGCAGCGGCGGTCTGGTACCCGCCGTGGGCACGGTAGGTGGCCAGGTCGGTGTGTGCGGGGCTGATTCCATCCGGCTGCGCAGGCACGCTCGCCTCCACACACTCAGCAATATCAAAATTGATAGCACCTTGGGCATATGGATGTAGCGCTACCGCCCGATTGGGCTTTAAATCAACTGCTTCCAGCACCCCACCGACCGTGGCGTGGGGCACCGGGCACTGGTGCACCACCGCCACGGGCGCCTGCTCGCACCGGCCCACGCAGGGCACAGCCAACACCTGCACATCGCCCTGCCCGGCCGCGCGCAGGCGCTCGGGCAGCGCGGCCAGCAGGTCGCGGGCGCCCGCCATGCTGCAGCTCAGGCTGTCGCACACCCGCACCACCAGGCGGGGCGCCTGGGCCTCTTCACCACGCACGATCTCGAAGTGGTGGTAGAAGCTCGCCACCTCGTACACCTCGGCCATCGGCAGGTTCATCTGCTTGGCGAGTGCCACCAGGTGCCGGTCGTGCAGCACGCCAAAGTGGTCGTTCAGGCGGTGCAGGTATTCGATGAGCAGGTCACGCCGAAAGCCCGTGGCCGGGCGCGGGCCCAGCAGTTGCGCCACCTCGGCCATGGCCGCGTCTTCGGGCTGGCGGCCCTTGAGGCGGCTTTTGCGGCGGATGCGTTCGCGCATGTCGTTGACGGACACGGCGGCGACGGTGGGGGCTTCGGGGGCAAGGTGCATGGACCGGGGGCGTGGGGCGTTGATCTGGTTGTATGCAGGCACCTGCATAGGGTGCCCGGGCCGCCGCAGTGTCGGCCACGGGCGCCTGCGGCGTCAAATTGCCGATGCACATGGGTCGATCACAAAAACAAATGAAACGGCCGTTTTTGCAACTGCCCATGAATCACCCGCCGCAACCCGTGCGGTCAGCGCTCAATCGGCGACCAGAAGCCCACTGTGTGCTGCAGCGTGCTGCAGCCAGTCGGGGTCCTGCGCCAGTGCCAGCGCTGCATCGAGGGCGCGGGTGGGCTGCACCTGCCGGTGCGACATGAATCCGATGGGGGTGGTCAGCACCGGGCCCTTGAGCGGCAGGGCCTCCAGCCCCTCATGGCCGCGCACGGCATCGACCAGCGCCCCGGGCAGGACGCTGCACAACTGGCCCGCCACCACGCTCAACGCCAGGGTCAGCACCGAATCGGTTTCCATGGCGGGCATGACCGTGGCGCCTGCCGCGCGGAAGGCGCCATCGACCAGGCTGCGGTTGTGCATCTCCGGGGTGAGCAGGCACAGCGGCAGCGCCGCCGCATCGGCCCAGGCCATGGGTGGGCCGATCTGCAGTCCACGCGCCGGGCCCTGGGGCGGGCGCGCTACGCGGCGCAGCAGAAAGTAGTGCTCGACATACTGCGGCCAGGCCCGCAGCGGGCCGCCGCGTGCGGGCATGCGCTCGGTGTAGCCCAGCGCCAGGTCCAGCGAAATGTTTTCCAGCCCGGCCTCCAGCGCCTGCGAGCTCATCGACAGCGCCACCGGCACGATGCCCGGGTGCCGCGCCTGCAGCTGCGCCGCAAACCGCGCGAGGATGGGCATGGCCGTGGGCACGGCGCCCAGGCGCAGCGTGCCGCGCGGGTGGGCGGCGTCGCCGCTCAAGTCCTGCTGCAGCACCTGGTGCTCGTGCAGCATGCGCTGGGCGGATGCCAGTACACGCTCACCCTCGGGCGTGAAGCCCTCGAAGCTGCGCCCCCGGCGCACCACCACCACACCAAACTCCTTTTCCAGCGCACGCAGCGCGTTGGAGAGCGCCGGCTGCGTGATGTGGCAGGCCTGCGCCGCCCGGCCAAAGTGCCGGTGCTCGTGCAGCGCCACCAGGTAGCGCAGGGACGCGAGCAGGTTCATGGCGCGGTGGGGCGACTCGGGAGGATCAGGTGTTCTTGCTGATCGAGATGGTGGGGAATTTGTTCGAGAAGTCCTTGGCCTGCTGGGCGATCTTCACCGCCACATCGCGCGCCACCTTCTTGTAGATCTTGGCCACGTCCCCGTCCGGGTCGGCCACCACGGTGGGCTTGCCGCTGTCGGCCTGCAGGCGGATGCTCATGTCCAGCGGCAGCGCGCCCAGGTAGTCCATGTGGTATTCGGCCGCCATCTTCTTGCCGCCGTCGGCGCCAAAGATGTGCTCCACATGGCCGCAGTTGCTGCACACATGGGCTGCCATGTTCTCGACGATGCCCAGGATGGGCACACCCACCTTCTCGAACATCTTGATGCCCTTCTTGGCGTCCAGCAGCGCGATGTCCTGCGGTGTGGTCACGATCACGGCGCCGGTCATGGGCACGCGCTGGCTCAGCGTGAGCTGGATGTCGCCAGTGCCGGGCGGCATGTCGATGATGAGGTAGTCGAGGTCTTTCCAGTTGGTCTGGCGCAAGAGCTGCTCCAGCGCCTGGGTGGCCATGGGGCCGCGCCAGATCATGGCTTCGTCCTGGTCCACCAGGAAGCCGATGGACATGACCTGCACGCCGTAGTTTTCGAGCGGCTCCATGGTCTTGCCGTCGTCGCTTTCAGGGCGGCGGTTGATGCCCAGCATCATGGGCTGGCTGGGGCCGTAGATGTCGGCGTCGAGCACGCCCACACTGGCACCTTCGGCAGCCAGGGCCAGGGCCAGGTTGGCGGCCGTGGTGCTCTTGCCCACGCCGCCCTTGCCCGAGGCCACGGCGATGATGTTCTTGACCTGGGGCAAGAGCTGCACGCCGCGCTGCACCGCATGGGCGATGACCTTGGTGGTGATGTTGACCGACACGTTGTCCACGCCCGCCACGCCCTTGGCGGCGGCCACCAGGCTGCGGCGCAGCTCGGGCACCAGGCTCTTGGCGGGGTAGCCCAGTTCCACGTCAAACGCCACGTCGCCACCGGTGATCTGCAGGTTGCGCAGGGCGCGGCTGCTGACAAAATCCTTGCCCGTATGGGGGTCCAGCACGCTGGAAAGTGCGGCCAAAAGGCCCTGTTCGGTGACTGCCATTCAAATAACTCCTGTGGGGCCGGTAGTCTATTCCCAAGCTCCCGCCCCATGCCGCTGAAGGACAATGCGCACCGCATTGCATCGTCGCTCTCTCCAAAAAGGCCTCCCGTGAAATTCAAGATGTCCGAAAACTCCCTGTTTGCCGTCCTGCTGCGCTCGCCGTGGTGGATCAGCTTTGTGGTGGTGGGCCTCATCACGCTGGCGGCCGGGGCGTTGTTGCCCAAGGAGTACTTTGTCGTAGGCGCGCTGGCAGGGTTCCCCATCTTTGTGGTGGGCTGCATCGCAGCCTGGAAGCAACTGCGCGCGCCCAACCCCGCCAAGGTGGTGGAGATGCTGGAGGCCGTGGGCAGCATGCCCTGGCGCAGCTTCGCCGACACCCTGGCCACCGCCTGGGAACGCGCGGGCTACAGCGTGGAGCGCCTGACCGGCAGCAACGCCACCGGGGCCGACATGCGCCTGAGCCAGGGCGGCAAGACCACGCTGGTCAGCGCCAAGCGCTGGAAGGCCGCTACCCACGGGGTGGAGCCCCTGCGGGAGCTGCACACGGCCATGACCGCTGCCGATGCGTCGGCGGGCGTTTACGTGGCCGCCCTGGGCCAGGTCAGCGAGAACGCCCAGGCGTTTGCCCGGGAGCACGGCATCGTGGTGCTGCAAGGTGACGCGGTGGCGCAACTGCTGCTCAAGCAGCGTTAAGAACCTGTTCACAGTCTTTTTGGAGTTGCACAAGTGCCTTGCCGGGATGGGATGCAAGGCGCGGGGCGCTGCCAATAGCCCGTGCTATTGGCAAGCTTTGCTCCGCCGCAGACCGCCCGGCAAGGCACTTGCCCGAAGGGTTGGAGTGAAATCGGGCGATTGGACGCCCCGGCCGCTTGCATGGGCATGAGCCCATGCGGCGCATCCGAAGCATCCACTCCTCCCGATTGCACTCCAATGTAATCTCCAAAAAGACTGTGAACAGGTTCTAAGACCACCCCCTGTGGGGTGGCCCGCACATGCGGGTTTTCCCACATGAGCTGCGCCCGGGCGCCCCTCCACACTGGGAGCCTTACACCGCCCCACCGTCCATGCCCCCCACAACCCCTACCGCAGCCCCTGGCAACGTAGCTGCCACACCCGCCACGGGCCTGCTGCTGACCGGCGGCGGTGCCCGCGCTGCCTACCAGGTGGGCGTGCTGGAAGCCATTGCCGACCTGCGCCAGGCCTGTGGCGAAGGCGGCGGCCCCAACCCCTTTCCCATCATCACCGGCACCTCGGCGGGGGCCATCAACGCAGCCGCCCTGGCCTGCGGAGCCGACCACTTTGACCGTGCGGTGCGCCGCATTGCACGCGTGTGGCGGCAGTTCCATGCCAGCCAGGTGTATGGCGCCGACTCGCTCAGCGTGATGCGCAGCGGCGCGCGCTGGCTCACGCTGGTGTCGCTGGGCTGGGCGCTGGCACGCTGGCGGCGCATGCGGCCGCGCTCGCTGCTGGACAACTCGCCACTGGAGAAGCTGCTGGTCAAGATGGTGCCCCTGGTGCGCCTGCCCCGGCTGATCCGCAAGGGGCATCTCACCGCGCTCGCCGTGACGGCGTCCAGCTACAGCTCGGGCGAGCACGTCACCTTTTTTGAAGCGGCCACGCCCGTCAAGCCCTGGGTGCGCTCCCAGCGCAAGGCGGCCAGCGACCGCATCACGCACGAGCATCTGCTCGCGTCGTCGGCCATTCCCTTCATCTTTCCAGCCAAGGGCATCGAGGTGGATGAGCACATCGAATACTTCGGCGATGGCTCCATGCGCCAGTCGGCGCCTATTGCTCCGGCCATCCATCTGGGGGCCGAGCGCATCCTGGTGATCGGCGCGGGCCGCATGCACGAGCCCAAGGGCGATGCCGCCGCCAACCCCACGGCCACCTACCCCACGCTGGCGCAGATCGCGGGGCATGCGCTGTCCAACATCTTTCTGGATGCGCTGGCGGTGGACGTGGAGCGCGTGCAGCGCATCAACCAGACCCTGTCGCTGATCCCCGAAGAAAAGCGACTGCATAGCGCGCTGCGCCCCATAGAGCTGCTGGTGATCGCCCCCTCGCAGCGCCTGGACGCCGTGGCTGCGCGCCATGTGGGCGATCTGCCGGGCCCCGTGCGCACCATGCTGGGCGCCCTGGGGGTCACGTCCAACATGGCCGATGTGCGCGGCGCGGCGCTGGCTAGCTACCTGCTGTTCGAGTCCGGCTACACGCAGGAGCTGATGGCCCTGGGCCGGGCCGACACCCTGGCCATGCGGTCCGAGGTGTGCCAATTTTTTGGATGGACGGATACCGGTGCCGAGGTGCGGACGAAGCACCACGGAGCGGAGGACTGAACCGCTGACCCCCTACGGTTTGGGCAACCAGCCCAGGCCGTGTGCGTGCAGGCTTTGCACGTAAAGCCGGTCGGCCGTCTCGGTGATGGCCGTGGTCTCGGGGTAGGCGCCGCTCGGGTCCTGCAGGTCGGCCACCACCTTGCCATCGTCGGTGAACGCGATCACGTGGCCGTAGGGCTGGGGAATGGGCCAGAGCGCGCGCGGCAGGCGCAGGGTCAGGCTGCGCAGCCAGGGCTTGCCCGCCATGTTGTCGATGGCGGCTCCGCGTGGCTTGGCAAAGCCCAGCCACACCTTGCCGTCCTGCCCGCGCATCAGGTTGTCGGGGTAACCGGGCAGGTTGTCGAGCAGCACGCGGGCCTGGGGGCTGGTCTGGCCAATGTCGAGGTCATTCGCATCCACCGCAATCTTCCACACCCGGTATTTGCCGGTTTCGTTGACGAACAGGCTTTTCTCGTCCTGACTCAGCGCCACGCCGTTGGCAAAGCTGATGCCCCGGGCGACCACGCGTGCGGTGCGGGTGGCGGGGTCGTATTCGATCACCCGGCCCGTGCTGGCCTGCTCCAGGATGTCGAGCACACTGGCCTCAAACGTACCGCCCCAGTCCTTAGGGGCAAACCGGGTGGAGGCATCGCTCAGGTACATCTTTCCGCTTTGGGCCACCACCACGGCGTCGGCATAGCGGATGGGGTCGTTGCCCACCTTGTCGGCCAGCACGGTGACCTTGCCATCGGGCGCAATGGACAGCAGGCCCTTGATGGCATCGGCCGCGATCAGGTGGCCCGCCGCATCGAAGTCGAACCCCAGCACCCGCCCGCCGGTGTTGGCAAACACCTCCTGACCCGAGCCGTCGGGGTTCATGCGCAAAATGTTGCCGCTGAGCACGGTGGTGTAGAGCTTGCCGTCCTTGCCAAAGGCGATGTGCTCGGGGCCCACCTCGTCTTTGAGGTCGATGATGTTCAGCTGGGCCAGACGCTGGTTGGGAGCGTGCACGCCCTGGTAGCCAGGGGCGGCAGGTGCAGTCCAGGCCAACGGCTGAATGGGCACAGGCCACGTTGCCAGATAGGCAGCCACCACCAATATCGCGCCACCCACGCCCCACCCCACCCGTGTTGCCCATGTTCTGGCCATGTGTTGTCTCCTCATGATTATTTGACTGCGGGGCATTGTGGCGCCGTCAGAGGCTGGCGCACAGGCCACGGCTGGCACCTGCGCGACCGGGCCTATCCGGTGCAGCGCCTGCAGCGGTCAAGGACACTGCCGACCGCCTAAAATCACGGGTTCCGCCTGAGAAAGCCGCATTCCATGACGACCTCCGCCCGCAAACTCTTCGTTACCACCGCCCTGCCCTATGCCAACGGCAACTTCCACATCGGCCACATCATGGAATACATCCAGGCCGACATCTGGGTGCGGTACCAGCGCATGCAGGGCCACGCGGTGAACTTTGTGGGGGCCGACGACACCCACGGCGCGCCCATCATGATTGCCGCCGAAAAGGCCGGCAAGACGCCCCAGCAGTTCGTGGCCGACATTGCTGCCGGCCGCAAGCAGTACCTGGACGGTTTTCACATCAGCTTTGACAACTGGCACAGCACCGATGCGCCCGAAAACCACGAGCTGGCCCGCCAGATCTACCGCGACCTGCGCGACCGTGCGGATGGCTCGCTCATTGAAGTGCGCACCATCGAGCAGTTCTTCGACCCCGAGAAGAACATGTTCCTGCCCGACCGCTACATCAAGGGCGAATGCCCCAAGTGCCACGCCAAGGACCAGTACGGCGACAACTGCGAGGTGTGCGGCACGGTGTACGCGCCCACCGACCTCATCAACCCCTTCTCAGCCCTGTCGGGTGCCAAGCCCGAGCTGAAGAATTCGGAGCACTTCTTCTTCAAGCTGTCGGACCCACGCTGCGTGGAGTTCCTGGAGAACTGGACGCAGGACGGCAAGCTGCAGCCCGAGGTGGCCAACAAGATCAAGGAGTGGTTCACCGTCCGCACCAACCCCGACGGCACCACCAGCGAAGGCCTGGGCGACTGGGACATCAGCCGCGACGCGCCCTACTTCGGCATCGAGATCCCCGACGCGCCCGGCAAATACTTCTACGTGTGGCTGGACGCGCCCGTGGGCTACCTCGCGTCGCTTAAGAACCTGCTGGAAAAGCGCGGCGAAAGCTACGACGCCTACATGGCCGACCCGGCCATGGAACAGTACCACTTCATCGGCAAGGACATCGTCACCTTCCATACGCTGTTCTGGCCCGCCATGCTGCACTTCAGCGGCCGCAAGACGCCCAACAACGTGTTTGTGCACGGCTTTTTGACCGTGAACAACGGCGAGAAGATGAGCAAGAGCCGGGGCACGGGCCTGGACCCGCTCAAGTACCTGAGCCTGAACATGAATGCCGAATGGCTGCGCTACTACCTGGCGGCCAAACTGAGCGCACGCAACGAGGACATCGACTTCAATGCCGAAGACTTCATGCTGCGGGTGAACAGCGATTTGATCGGCAAGTACGTGAACATTGCCAGCCGGGCGGCGGGCTTCTTGACCAAGCGCTTTGACGGCAAGCTGACCGACCAATTTGGCACCACGGGCGCGGCCCTGCTGGCCGAGGTGCGCGGTGCCAGCGACGCCATCGCGCAGATGTACGAAACGCGGGAATACAGCAAGGCCACGCGCGAGATCATGCTGCTGGCCGACAAGGTCAACGCCTATGTGGACCAGAACAAGCCCTGGGATCTGGCCAAGGACGCTGCCAACAACCAGGCCCTGCACCAGGTGTGCTCGGTGCTGGTCAACGCCTTTGCCACGCTCACCCGCTACCTGGCCCCCGTGCTGCCGGGCCTGGCCCAGGCGGTGCAAGGCTTTGTGGGCGTGAACATGCAGCAGTGGAACGTGGCGGGCGACGTGCAGGCCATCCAGCCCTACCAGCACCTGATGCAGCGCGTCACCCCCGAGCAGCTTGAGGCCTTGTTTGAGGCCCCAGCGCAAGCAGAGCAAGCGCCAGCAGCTACAGAAACCGTAGCAGCCAACTCCCATCCTGGTGGCGAAGAACTCGCCCCCACCATCACCATCGACGACTTCACCAAGATCGACCTGCGCATTGCGCTGATCGTGAACTGCGAGCCGGTCGAGGGCTCCACCAAACTGCTGCGCCTGACGCTGGACGTGGGCGAAGGCCGCACGCGCAACGTGTTCAGCGGCATTGCCAGCGCTTACAAGCCCGAAGACCTGGTGGGCAAGCACACCGTGATGGTGGCCAACCTCGCCCCGCGCAAGATGAAGTTTGGCGTGAGCGAAGGCATGGTGCTGGCCGCCAGCCATGGTGACGAAAAGGCCAACCCCGGCATCTACGTGCTCAACCCCTGGCCGGGCGCCACGCCCGGCATGCGGGTGCGGTAAGGCGTGCAACGCTCATAGACAAAGCAACCGTCGAGGATGCGAGCGGTGCTGAGCCCCTCGCCATTCGCTGATAGCGGAAGGGGCGGCATGTTGACTGCCACCCTTCATCCAGTTTTCAGTACAGGTACACCGCGCCCGCGTTGGTGCTGCTTTCGTCCGACTGATTGCCTCCAACGCCAGTCGATCCACTGTCTTCAGTGGATGCCCCCACGGCCAGGGTAGTGCCGTCACCCGATATCGCCACACGGCCACCGAACCGGTCCCCAGCGCCCGTATTGGGTGCCTTCAGGTAGGCTTGTTGCGCCCAGGTGCCCGCGCTGCGGCGGAACACCAGCACAGCGCCCGCATCCGCAGCGGCGGTGTTGGCCTGGTCGCCATTGAATCCGCGCGCATTGCTGTCGTCGCGGTACGACGGCACCACCAGCGTGTTGCCGTCGCTGGACATCGCCAAGTTGTTGCCAAACCGGTGGGGGGTGCGGGTGTTGGAGGCTTTCAGGTACGCCTGCGACTGCCAGACGCCACCTGCGCGAATGAACACAAACACCGCGCCAGAGTTGAGTGCCAGGGTGTTGCGCGGTGGCGGCACGACGAAGGTGCCTGTGTAGTTGCTGCTGTCTCCATCCATGCCAACCGCCAGCGTGTTGCCGTCGCCTGACAGGATGACCGACACACCGAAGCGGTCCTGCGCTTGGGGACTGGGGGCCTTCAGATAGGCCTGCTGCGACCATGCCCCCGCATTGCGCTGGAACACATAAGCCGCACCGGCATTGGTCAATGTGTCGTCCGCAGGATCACTCGCCAAGGCGCTGCGCTCAAAGAACGCACCCACCGCCAGGGTGTCGCCCGTGCCCGACAGGCTGAGGTAGATGCCGAAGAAATCTCCCGCACCGGCGTTGGCGGCCTTGAGGTAGCTTTGCTGTGCCCAGCTGGTGCCCGTGCGGGCAAAGACGTAGGCGGCCCCGGACGCAGCATAGGCTGCATTGCCGTGTGTTCCGGTCAGGTCACCATCCTCGTTATAGGCCCCCACCGCCAGGGTGTTGCCGTCGTTCGAGAGGGCTACGAATGAACCGAAAAGATCGTCGGCATCCGCGTTGCTCGCCTTGACGAATGCCTGCTGCGACCAGACGGCGCCCGTGCGGGAATAGACATAGACGGCGCCTGAGTTGCTGGCCAGGTTGTTGGTGGCGGGCATCGTCGCAAACGTGCCCTTCTGGTCGCCGCTCTCGCCATCCGCGCCGATGGCCAGCGTGTTGCCGTCGGCAGACAGCGCCACGGCATTGCCAAAATAATCGTTGGCCTCGCCGTTGGGGGCGGCAATGCGCGCCTGCTGCGACCACATGGCGCCACTCTTCGTGAAGACGTACACCGCGCCGGTGTTGCCTCCCTCGCCATAGGCCCCCACGGCCAAGGTGGTGCCGTTGCTGGACAAGGCCACGCGGTTGCCAAAGCGGCCTTCGGCGGTGGTCGCCGGCGCCTTGAAGTACCCAATGGCACGCACCAAGTCGACCGCTACAGACGTCGACGGGGCGCTGCAACCACCCGCATTGCAGGCCTGCACGGTGTAGGTGGCATTCAGCCGCAGGTGCAGCAGCACCGGTACTGCATAGGTCAGCCCTGTGGTGGCGGTGGACCCGATCTGCACGGGTGTCAGCGGGCCTGCGCCATCCGGGTCCTCGTACACCGTGTAGCTGGTTGCACCCGGCGCCGAAGTCCACGAAAAGATCAGCGCCTTCGTCCCGTAGCCAATGCCCAGGCCACCCGGCGCCGGAGGAGCTGGCGGCGGTGGGGGCGGTGGCGGAGGCGGCGTATAGATCGTGCTGCAAAGCACCCTCACCTGGGTGACCGGCGCCACGGCGACTCCAGTGCCAGCTTCGACCGTACAGGCCTGATCCACAGGCTGCGCATACACCGTGACCGCATAGGCGCTACCGTGAGGCACCGGCGATTCAAACCGGAAAGCGCCGTTCTCAGTCAGCAGCAAATCTGCAGCGCCATTCAGCCGCAGCCTCAGGCCCCCCACAAGGCCCGTAACGGCCCCACCCACCACATAGGTGTTGGTGGTACAGGTCACCAGGATGTTGGTGACCGGGCCCGTCACCACACCCGAGCCGTTTTCCACCACGCAGGTCTGCCCCACCGGCTGGGTGCGCACAACAATGTTGTAAGCCTGCCCCTGCGCAACGTTGGTGACGTAACTGCCGCTGGCCGTGATGCTCACTTCCGCACCCGTTCCGTTGGCGAGTACCAGCGTTCCCGTCAGCCCCGTCACCGTGCCCCCCACCGGATGCTGCACCACGGCGGGCGGTGGTGGGGGAGGCGGTGGCTCGGCAGAGTCCCCACCACCGCCGCCGCAAGCTGCCAGGGCGCCTGCCATGACCAGAGGCAACGCCCATGCCGCACCGGCAAGCCTCGCACGCAGGGCCTCGGCCATGGCAGAAAAATTTCGATACATCAAGGGTTCTCCGGGTCTGTGAACTGCATGGACACTTCAACCCCTCGGGAGGCACGAACGGGTCCGACTCCCTCGCGCGGGTGCAGGCGGGGTGCCTGGAACTCTATGGCGGGAGAACGCGCAAGCGCACCCCACTGAAGCAGGGTTGACGCAGAGAATGGAATGGCACCGTAGCGTTTGGCGGGACTCAGAACCCCGGGGTCTTGTTCAACCGACGAGACTGTCAGCCACCGCGCTGGCGGCTGTCTCGCTCAATGGCCCACGTAGCGCCCTGGCCGGTGGCTGATCCACAAGAACCCGCTCATCACCAGCACCGCCAGCACCGAATACGCCACACGGTCTACCGGCACCACCCACAGTGCGAGCAGCACGACGGTGCCATCGATCATCATCTGCACCTTGCCCGCACGCATGCCGTAGCGGCCTTGCAGGTACAGCGACACCACGGTGGCCCCGCCCAGGCTGGAGCGGTGGCGTGCCAGGAACAGGCAGCCCGTGCCCAGCAGCAGCCCGCCCAGCAACGAGGCGAACAGCGGGTTCAGGTAGTCCACATGCATCACGTGCGGGAACAGCTCGGTCAGCAGCGACAGCAGGCCCACGCAGACAAAGGTCTTGATCGTGAACTCGCGCCCCATGCGCGTCCAGGCAAACCAGTAGAACGGCAGGTTGACCACAAAGAACAGCTTGCCGAACGAAATGCCGGTGACGTAGTGCAGCAAGAACGCCGCACCCGCCGTGCCGCCCACCAGCAGCCCCGCCTGGTTGAACAGCATGAGCGCCATGGCCACAAACAGGGTGCCCGCAAACAGGGCCTGGGCGTCTTCAAAGGTGCCATGGCGCAGGGCGGATAGCGGCGGTGCGGCGTCGTGGGCGGGGGGCTGGGTATCGGGCATGGGCGTTCAGCGATGGGATGCGTGGCAAAGGCGCGGGGGCTTTCCGCCGGGGGAGTGCTTGGCACTTGGGGGCAGCCCGGCGCGCGTCCAGCGTTCAATCTGCAAGATGAGAAGCAAGCAACGCGCCAGTGTGCACAGGTGTGCGCAGGCGCCGCTACTTGCCGCCCTTGAACTCGGGCGCGTCCGTGTCCGCACCCGTCTGCGTGCGCAGCACAAACTGGTCGGGCCCATAGACCACCGTGAAGACTTTGGACTGGTTGGGGGCCTCCAGGTAGCGCCAGTCGGCCCAGGTCTCCTTTTTCAGCTCGTAGGGCGTGACTTTGGCGGGCTTGCCCAGCAGGCGGCGCACCTCGTCCATGCGCATGCCAGGCGACACACGCGAAAAGGTCTCGGGCGTGAGTACCTGGCGCAGCGCGGTCATGTGGCCGTCGGGGCCGATGGTGATCATGTAGTTGACCTGGCCGGCAGGCTGGCGGTTGTACTCGAAGGTGCGCACGCCACCGGGCTCGTCCCACACGTTCTCGGGGGCGCCGAAGCGGTCGCGCACGTCGGCTTCGGTCGAAACGCCCTCCTTGAGTTCGCTGATGCGCTGCGGGTCGCAGGCGGCAAGCACCAGCAGGGAAAGGGTGGCGGCCGCCAGGGCAGCGGAGCGATATATCAAGCGCATAAATTCGTCCCGGTAAAATCTTGGACCTTCGGTGCATCACTGTGCCTGACGCGTTCCAAGAAAGAGTTCACAGTCCATGTCTATTTTCCGCCGCCCCGACTACCAATCCGACGCCACCCAGTTCATCAACCAGCTCAAGGCGAGCCGTCCCGAACTGGACCAGCAGCAACAAGCCGGCCGTGCCCTGCTGTGGGACAAGCAGGTGGACCGCAAGATCTGGGGCGAGTACCGCGACGCCCAGGTGGCCCAGAAGCCCTACGTGTACCAGACCAACGCCGATTGAGCCTCTTTTGAGCCGCAAGCGCAGGTATTTATTGCGCTGATAGCTCCTGATTCAATAGCAAATCATGACCACTGCGAACGCAGCCGAAGCGGCAGACTCGCCCGGCGCGCCCTCGCTGGACGCGGCGGGTATGCCCGTGGTGGTGGACCAGGTGGCCTTGGCGCGCCTGTACGGCGAACCGCTGTTTGCGCTGCCGCAGGACCTGTACATCCCGCCCGACGCGCTCGAAGTCTTCCTCGAAGCCTTTGAAGGCCCGCTGGATTTGCTGCTGTACCTGATCCGCAAGCAGAATTTCAACATCCTCGACATCCCCATGGTGGGGGTGACCAAGCAGTACCTGGCGTATGTGGACGAGATCCGCAGCCGCAACCTGGAACTGGCGGCCGAGTATTTGCTGATGGCCGCCATGCTGATCGAGATCAAGTCGCGCATGCTGCTGCCGCCCAAGAAGCAGGCAGAAGGCGAAGAACCCGAAGACCCACGCGCCGAGCTGGTGCGCCGCCTGCTCGAATATGAGCAGATGAAGATGGCAGCCGCCCGCCTGGGGCAGATGCCGCAATATGGCCGCGACTTCCTCAAAGCCCAGGTCTACATCGAGCAAAGCCTGCAGCCGCGTTTTCCGGACGTGCATGTGGTGGAGCTGCAGGAGGCCTGGCGCGACATCCTGAAGCGCGCCAAACTGGTACAGCACCACCGGATCACGCGCGAGGAACTCAGCGTGCGCGAATACATGAGCATGGTGCTCAAGACCCTGCAGGGCCGGCGTTTTGTGGAGTTTGAAGAACTCTTCGAGCCCGAAAAAGGCAGCACCGTGCTGGTGGTGACCTTCATTGCGCTGCTGGAGCTGGCCAAAGAGACGCTGATCGAGATCACGCAGGCCGAAGCGTTTGCGCCCATCTACGTGCGCCTGGCCTACACGCCGGCCTAGGGCCGCCTTCCACTGTTCACCGCCCTGGCCGGTGGCCGTGGCATTACCCCCTTCACACGCAAGCCATGGCATCCCACGACTTCGACGTTCTCATCGTAGGCAGCGGCCTCGCCGGCCTCTCGGCCGCCCTGCACCTGGCGCCCACCCACCGCGTGGCCGTCATCACCAAGCGCACGCTGCAAGATGGATCGAGCGGCTGGGCCCAGGGCGGTATTGCCGCCGTGCTGGCCGACGACGACAGCTTTGCTGCCCACATCGAAGACACGCTGGTGGCCGGCGCAGGCCTGTGCGACCTGGCCACCACGCGCTTTGTGGTGGAAAACGCACCCGCATCGATCGCCTGGCTGCGCCAGCTGGGCGTGCCCTTCACGCTCGAAGGCGACCAGTTGCACCTCACGCGCGAAGGCGGCCACAGCGCGCGCCGCATTGCCCACGTAACCGACGCCACCGGCGCGGCCGTGCAGCGCACGCTGATCGACGTGGTGCGCGCCACGCCCGGCATCACGCTGTTCGAGCACCACACGCTGGTGGACCTGATCACCACGCGCAAGCTGGGCTTGCCGGGTAACCGCTGCCTGGGGCTGTATGCGCTGGACAGCGACACCGACGAGGTCGTCACCTTCCGCGCGCAACAAACCATCCTGGCCACGGGCGGCGCAGGCAAGGTGTACCTGTACACCACCAACCCCGACACCGCCACGGGCGACGGCATTGCAGCCGCCTGGCGCGCGGGCTGCCGCGTAGCGAACATGGAATTCATCCAGTTCCACCCCACGGGCCTGTACCACCCGCACGAAAAATCCTTCCTCATCAGCGAGGCGGTGCGCGGCGAGGGTGGCAAGCTGCTGCTGCCCCCCTCGGCGGGTGGCACGCGCTTCATGCTCGACCACGACCCGCGCGCCGAACTGGCCCCGCGCGACGTGGTGGCCCGCGCCATCGACTTCGAGATGAAAAAACACGGCCTCGATTGCGTGCACCTCGACATCTCGCACCAGAGCCCCGCGTTTTTGCAAGAGCACTTCCCCAACATCCTGGCCCACTGCGCGTCGCTGGGCATCGACATCACGAAGGAGCCCATCCCGGTGGTGCCCACCGCCCACTTCACCTGTGGCGGCGTGCTGACCGACCTGGCGGGCCGCACCGACCTGCCCGGCCTATACGCCGTGGGCGAGGTGGCCTGCACCGGCCTGCACGGCGCCAACCGCCTGGCCAGCAACTCGCTGCTCGAATGCATGGTGTTTGCACGCGCCGCCGCGCAGGCCATCGCCGCAGCGCCGACCACAGAACTGCCCACCGTGCCCGCCTGGGACGACAGCCGCGTGACCGATGCGGATGAATCCGTCGTCATCTCCCACAACTGGGACGAGCTGCGCCGCTTCATGTGGGACTACGTGGGCATCGTGCGCACCAACAAGCGCCTGGAGCGCGCCGCGCACCGCATTGCGATGCTGCAGGGCGAGATCCAGGAGTTCTACGCACACTTCCACGTCACGCGCGACCTGCTGGAGCTGCGCAACCTGGTGCAGGTGGCCGACCTCATCGTGAAAAGCGCCCAGCTGCGCCGCGAAAGCCGGGGCCTGCATTTCAGCCGCGACTACCCCGAGGTGGCAGCGCCTGCCGCCCCCACCATCCTTGTTCCGCCGGTGAAATGAAACACCCCCTGAGTCGCTTCGCGCCTTCCCCCTCAAGGGGGACGACACCCTCACGGCGGGACGGCCCTTGCTCGGTGTCCCTCGCCCTGGCGGCGCCAGTTGTATGGGCCGATGCCTCAGCACACCACGCGCAAGGACACTCATGACATATAGCGTCAAAGAAATTTTCTACACCCTGCAAGGCGAAGGCGGCCAGGCGGGCACGCCCGCCGTGTTCTGCCGTTTTGCAGGCTGCAACCTCTGGACGGGCCGCGAGCAGGACCGCGCGCAGGCCATCTGCCAGTTCTGCGACACCGACTTTGTGGGCACCGACGGCACGCTGGGCGGCAAGTTCGAAACGGCCACGGCACTCGCTGAGCTGATCGCCGCCCAATGGCCTGCAGGCGCGGGCCACCGCCTGGTGGTGCTGACCGGTGGCGAGCCCCTGCTGCAGGTCGATGCGGCGCTGATCGACGCGCTGCACGCCCAGCAGTTCCGCATCGCCGTCGAAAGCAACGGCACCGTGGCCGCGCCCGAAGGCATCGACTGGCTGTGCATCAGCCCCAAGGCGGGTGCACCGTGGGTGCAGCGCAGCGGGCAGGAGTTGAAACTGGTCTGGCCCCAGCCCGGCTTTTACCTGCAGGCGCTGGAGCAAGACACGCAGTTCACCCTCCGCTTTCTGCAGCCCATGGACGGCCTGCTGCAGCGCCAGAACACTGCCGCCTGCATTGACGCCTGCCTGGCCCACCCTGCATGGCGATTGAGCCTGCAAACCCACAAGCTCACCGGCATCCGGTGACGCGGTTTTCTTTTCTGGTTCCCGTATGTTGTTCACCATCTCCCAGCGCTTTTTCTTCGACGCCGCCCACACCCTGCGCCGCGAGATCGAGGCCGAAGGCAGCCGTCGCGTACACGGCCACACCTACCACGCCGAAGTGTTCCTGACCGGCCCGCGCGACCCCGCCACAGGCATGGTGCTGGACCTGGGCCTGCTGCGCCAGGGCCTGGCCGTGGTGCGCGAGCAGCTGGACCACCACATGCTCGACGAAGTGCCCGGCCTGGGCACACCCACGCTGGAGAACCTGTGCCTGTTCATCGCCCAGGCACTGCCCGCCGACCTGCGCGCCAGCCTGAGCCGCGTGCGCGTGTGGCGCGAGGCGCTGGGCGACAGCTGCGCGCTGGACTTTCCACAGCCCTGACCGGCCATGGCCCTGCCACCGGCAGGCCACCCCCCAAAAGTTCACAGACTTCACCCAAGGAAGCCCGATGTTCCGCACCCTGCTCAAATCCAAGATCCACCGCGTGGCCGTGACCCAGTGCGAGCTGCACTACGAAGGCTCCTGCGCCATCGACGAAGACCTGCTGGATGCCGCCAACATCGCAGAGAACGAGCAGATCCACATCTGGAACATCAACAGCGGCGAGCGCTTTGTCACCTATGCCATCAAGGGCCAGCGCGGCAGCGGCATGATCTCGGTGAACGGCTCGGCCGCACGCCGTGCTGCAGTGGGTGATCTCATCATCATTGCGGCCTTCGCCCAGGTGCACGAAGACCAGGTGGCCGCGCACCAGCCGCAACTGGTGTTTGTGGACGACCACAACCGCCAGACGGAACTGCGCCACGCAGTGCCCACGCAGGCCCTGTAACGATGGCACCGACCCATGACGCTCTGGTGGCCCGCAGCCTGGCTGCCGTCTGGCACCCGTGCACCCAGATGAAGCGGCACGAGGCCCAGCCTCCCGTGGCGATTGCCCGCGCGCAGGGCCCGTGGCTCTACGGCACCGATGGGAAGCGCTACCTGGACGGCATCAGCTCCTGGTGGGTCAACCTGTTCGGCCACAGCCACCCACACATCCAGGCCGCGCTGGTGGACCAGCTGGGACATCTGGACCACGTGATGCT
>Ga0207976_100134_pt1 | contig 60901 bp, 50 predicted proteins | sample LakWasMe94_HOW11_2_FD_183916 | JGI IMG/M metagenome (GOLD analysis project Ga0207976, IMG submission 183916) | Freshwater sediment methanotrophic microbial communities from Lake Washington under simulated oxygen tension - Sediment Metagenome... | ecosystem: Environmental > Aquatic > Freshwater >...
CCGCCGGTGGGTCTTTCTCCAACTGACTGAACGAGATTTCCCATGAGCAAACAATTTGATGTGATCGTCATCGGTGGTGGCCCCGGCGGCTACATCGCCGCCATCCGCGCCGCCCAGCTGGGCTTCAACGTTGCCTGTATCGACGAGTGGAAGAACGAGAAGGGCGGCCCCGCACCCGGTGGCACCTGCACCAACGTTGGCTGCATCCCCTCCAAGGCGCTGCTGCAGTCGTCCGAGCACTTCGAGCACGCCAACAAGCACTTTGCCGACCATGGCATCACAGCCACCGGCGTCAAGATGGACGTGGCCAAGATGATCGCCCGCAAGGACACCGTCGTGAAGCAGAACAACGATGGCATCCTGTACCTGTTCAAGAAGAACAAGGTTAGCTTCTTCCACGGCCGTGGCTCGTTCGTGAAGGCTGCCGAAGGCGGCTACGAGATCAAGGTGGCAGGTGCCGCTGAAGAGACGCTGACCGGTAAGCAGATCATCATCGCCACCGGCTCCAACGCCCGTGCGCTGCCCGGCACGCCGTTCGACGAAGAACTGGTGCTGTCCAACGACGGTGCGCTGCGCGTTGGCGCAGTGCCCAAGAAGCTCGGCCTCATCGGCTCGGGAGTGATCGGCCTGGAAATGGGCTCGGTCTGGCGCCGCCTGGGCGCTGAAGTCACCATCCTCGAAGGTCTGCCCACTTTCCTGGGCGCGGTGGATGAGCAGATCGCCAAGGAAGCCAAGAAGGCCTTCGACAAGCAGGGCCTGAAGATCGAGCTGGGCGTGAAGGTCGGCGAGATCAAGACCGGCAAAAAGGGTGTGAGCATTGCCTACACCAACGCCAAGGGCGAAGCCCAGTCGCTGGACGTGGACAAGCTCATCGTCTCCATCGGCCGCGTGCCCAACACCATCGGCCTGAACACCGAAGCGGTGGGCCTGCAGCTCGACGAGCGCGGCGCCATCGTGGTGGATGCCGACTGCAAGACCAATCTGCCCGGCGTCTGGGCGGTGGGCGACGTGGTGCGCGGCCCCATGCTGGCCCACAAGGCCGAGGAAGAGGGCGTTGCCGTGGCTGAGCGCATTGCCGGCCAGCATGGCCATGTCAACTTCAACACCATCCCCTGGGTCATCTACACCAGCCCCGAGATCGCCTGGGTGGGCCGCACTGAGCAGCAGCTCAAGGCTGATGGGGTCAAGTACAAGGCGGGCAGCTTCCCGTTCCTGGCCAATGGCCGCGCACGTGCGCTGGGCGACACCACCGGCATGGTCAAGATGCTGGCGGATGCCGAGACCGACGAGATCCTGGGCGTGCACATCGTGGGCCCACAGGCCAGCGAGCTGATCTCCGAGGCCGTTGTGGCCATGGAATTCAAGGCCAGCAGCGAAGACATCGCACGCATTTGCCATGCGCACCCCAGCTTGAGCGAAGCCACCAAGGAAGCAGCGCTGGCGGTGGACAAGCGCACGCTGAACTTCTGATATTGGGTCTCAATCGGTTGCAAGCGCATGATTAACATGCGCTTGTAGCTATTAATTTTGTAGTATCAGAGCAACCGCAAAGTGACCGTCAAACAGGCTTACCTGGCCGAGCTGGCCGCCAAAGGCTATCACAGCGACCCCGCCCAGCTGCGAGCAGTGGAAGCCCTGCAGCGCTGTGCTGACGAGTGGGCCCAGTACAAGGCTCGGCGCTCCAACGCGATCAAGAAGCTGATCAACCGCCCGGAGATTCCCCGCGGTGTCTACATGTATGGCGGGGTGGGGCGCGGCAAGAGCTTTTTGATGGAGTGCTTTTTTGACGCTGTGCCCCTGAAGCGTAAGGTGCGCTTGCACTTTCACGAATTCATGCGTGAAGTGCATCGCGAACTGGCAGCCCTTCAGGGCACGGTCAATCCGCTGGATGTGTTGGGCGAGCGCATTGCCAAACGCTACAAGCTCATCTGTTTTGATGAGTTCCATGTGGCGGACATCACGGACGCGATGATCCTGCACCGATTGCTGGTGGCGTTGTTCGACAACGGCGTCGGCTTCGTGACCACTTCCAATTTCAAGCCTGACGACCTTTACCCCGGTGGCTTGCATCGGGACCGCATCTTGCCCGCCATTGCACTGCTCAACGAGCGGCTGGAGGTGGTCAATGTGGACAATGGCACCGATTACCGCCGGCGTACGCTGGAGCACGTAAAGCTGTATCACACGCCACTGGGCGCAGAGGCGGATGCCGAGATGAACCAGGCGTTCGACCAACTCGCTGAAGTGCACGATGAAGATCCCGTGCTGCATATCGAGGCGCGCGAAATTCGCGCCCGCCGCAAGGCTGGCGGGGTGGTGTGGTTTGACTTCAAGACACTGTGTGGTGGTCCTCGGTCGCAAAACGACTACCTGGAAATTGCAACGCAGTTCCACACGGTGTTGCTGTCCGATGTTCCTTACATGCCTGTGAGCATGGCGTCGCCTGCGCGGCGCTTTACCTGGCTGGTGGATGTGCTCTATGACCGCCGGGTCAAACTCATCCTGTCGGCGGCTGTGCCGCCCGAGCAGTTGTATACCGAAGGGCCTTTGGCTCACGAGTTTCCGCGCACAGTGTCCCGGCTCAACGAGATGCAGTCCAAGGAGTTTCTGGCGCTAGAGCGCCGCATGGTGGATACGGGGTTGACATGAACAAGACCGGTGGTCGCTTTTTGGCGGTAGTGCTGGCGCTGGCTTGCTCAACACTGCCTGTGCTGGTCGCCCCGGCCTGGGCCGCGACGGGGGTAGAAGTAGATGCCGCATCCGCGTCGACCGCTGCACATCGCAAAGTGGAGCGTGACCGAATCAAAATGGAGCGCGAGGCACTGACGGCCCGGCGGCAGCAGGATGAGGCGGTGTGCTACCAACGTTTTGCCGTGGAGGATTGCTTGCGCAGCGTGCGTGCCAAGGCACGGGAGTCCCACGACCGATTGCGTGCGCAGGAAATTGAACTCAACGATGCCGAGCGCAGGGAGAAAGCGGCGGAGCGCATGCGGGCCATTGAAGACAAGCAAATGGCCGTACCGCCAGCGAGCAAACGCGCTGACGCGCAGGTTCGCAAGCCATCCGCCGATCCGGATGTTGCCAAGGCACAGCGGGACCAGGACGCACACCAACGCGCGCAGCAACAAAATAGCCGTGCCCAGGTTCAGGCCAGTGAACAGGCGGCCCGCGCTGCGGGGACTGCCGAGCGCGCTGCCCAATCGCGTGCCAAACATACCCAGGCGCTCAAAGCGGCGGAGGAGCGCCGCGCGCGGGTCGAAAAATCTCAAGCTGATGCCCTGGCTCAGGGCCGCAAGCCTGCAGCGCCCTTGCCAGCGCCTGCTACTTCTGCGCCTCGCTGAGTTTGGAAGGGCCGCTGAGCCAAGCAATCAGTGGCTGAGTGGCTGACGATAGGGTAGCGGCGACTACCTGCTGGGTGCTCGATGGGTTCGCGTTCACCCGTCGATACACCGATGGGTGGTGCAGACAAGGCCCTCAGGGCCGACCCGTGTCCAGCGGCGTCAGGCGCGCAATCTTTTTCTCTTCGGCCAGGGCTTCGATCTTGACGACCACCAGCGACAGGTTGTCGCCGCCTCCGCGTGCCCGGGAGCGGGCTTTTTCAATCAGGAACTCCGTCGCTTCGCGGGGCGACAGCGAATCGACCACCGATGCCAGTTCGGTGGGAGAAAAGTAGTGCCAAACCCCGTCGCTGCAGGCCAGCAAGACATCGCCCGGCTGAAGTTGGGGAATGACGTGGGTGGTGATGGGCGGATCGCTCTCTGTGCCCAGGCAACCCACCAGAATGTTGGAATGAGGATGGTTGTTAGCCTCTGCTTCCGTCAGCTCACCCCGGTCCACCAGGGCTTGCACATAAGAGTGGTCGCTGGTGCGGAATGCCAGTCGTGACCCTTGAAAGTGGTAGATGCGCGAGTCGCCCGCATGCACCCAATGGCAGTCGCCCCGGGGATTGATGAGAAACGCCGCGATGGTGCTGTGGGGTTCCTGCTCTGCCGATATGGCCGTCAACCGGATAACGATGTGGGCCTCTTCAACCATGTTCTTGAGCATTGCCACCGGGTCATCGGTGTCGGGCGAGTACCGCTCGAACAGTTGCCGTGCTGTCATCATGACTTGGTCTGATGCTTTGCGCCCCCCGCTGCGGCCGCCCATCCCGTCGGCAACCACACCCAGAACGCAGCCGTTGTGCCGCTCGTGGGAGATCAGGGCCACCTGGTCTTGCTGGTATTCGCGGTCACCCTTGTGGATGCCGGTGGAGGCGATGAGGCGAAACGCTTTGGTCATGCTGCAGATTGTGGGGGCGCCTACGCGAACGCCTGTCGTGGAAAGCGGGCCAAGCGCGTATTATCCGCCCGCCTGTGGCATTTTTGCCATGCCCATGGCCTCCTGCCTTGAAACCCAGCCTGCACTCTCCCCACCGTCAGTTGATCGAGCTGCGCATGGAACATGCCGATCTCGACGCACTCATCGACCGGTGTAAGCCCGAAGCGGCACCCGACGAACTCACCCTGCGCCGTCTCAAAAAGCGTCGACTCGTGTTGCGTGACGCGATGGAGCGGCTGGAGCGGCAACTTCAACCGCAAGAGCCCGCCTGATGTCACTGGAGGCCATGGTGCCTGAGGTGTTTGCCCCCGATGGTGTGCTGGCGAGGGCGGATGGGCATTTTCAACCGCGTGACGGGCAGACCCAGATGGCCATTGCGGTGGCCCAGGCCATTACAGAGGGAGGGGCGCTGGTGGTGGAGGCAGGCACCGGAGTGGGCAAGACCTTTGCCTACCTGGTGCCGGCCTTGCTGAGTGGCGAGCGGGTGCTGTTGTCTACGGCCACCAAGGCCTTGCAAGACCAGTTGTTCGCCCGCGATCTGCCCCGCTTGGCGCACATCCTGGGGCTGCCCGTTCGCATGGCCCTGCTCAAGGGGCGCGCCAGTTACTTGTGCCTGCACCGCATGGAGCACGCACGGCAGGATGCTCAGGCCCTGGATCGAGGCGTCGCCCGTGTGCTGGCCAAGGTGGAGGATTGGTCGCGCCAGACCGTATCCGGCGATCTGGCCGAGCTGACAGGGTTGGACGAGCGATCGCCCGTGATCCCCCTGGTCACCTCGACGCGTGAGAACTGCCTGGGGTCTTCCTGCCCGCGTTTTCGGGATTGCCATGTTCATCGGGCGCGGCGTGAGGCGTTGGCGGCGGACATCGTGGTCATCAATCACCATCTGTTCTTTGCGGATGTGGCGGTACGCGAGTCAGGCATGGCCGCGTTGCTGCCGACGGTACGTGTGGTCGTTTTTGATGAGGCCCACCAGATCAATGAGACTGGCGTGCAGTTCTTGGGTACGCAGATTTCCACGGGGCAATGGATGGACTTTGCCCGTGACCTTTTGATAGCCGGGCTGCAGCATGCGCGCGGTCTGGCTGACTGGACAGGCCTGGCGCAGCTTCTGGAGTTGTCTGCACGGGACCTCCGTCTGGTCGTGAGCACCGCTGCTTTCCAGGGACTGAATGGCATTTCGGGAGGGGGCAGATTGCGCTGGACGGAGGAGGCTCCCGAAGGTGTCTCGGGCGCCGTATGGCAGTCCGCGCTGCGCGCACTGGCCTTGGCGTGTGCACAGGCGCTGGAGGCCCTGGACACCGTGAGCGAAATGTCCCCCGATCTGGAGCGCCTGTACGAACGGGGCAGTGCACTATTGGCCCGGCTGGCCAGGTTTTCAGGCCCGTGCCAGGCCGATGCGGTGCGTTGGCTCGATGTGGGCAACCAGTTGCGCCTGATCGAGTCCCCGCTGGACATTGCAGACGCCATGCGCACCCGGATTCTGGCGTCGCCCGCTGAAACCTCGGACGGCGAAGCTTGGCCCGAGGAGCCTGGCTCAAACGCCGGCAGGGCGTGGATTTTCACCTCTGCGACCCTCGGTGCGGACGACGCGTTGACCTGGTTCACCGAACGAGCTGGGCTCACGGATGCTCGCATCCTTCGGGTGGCCAGCCCCTTCGACTATGCGCGGCAGGCGGCTTTGTATGTGCCGCGCCAGTTGCCGTCGCCTGCAGATCCGTCCCACAGCCGTAGTGTGGCGGACTGGGTTGCACTGGCCGCCGAGCCGCTGGGCGGGCGCACGCTGGTGCTGACCACTACGCTCAAGGCCTTGCGCACCATTGGCGACGCACTCAAAGCACGTTGGCAGGCTTCAGGCACGTTGGAGGTGCTGGTGCAGGGCGAGTGGCCCAAGCGGCGCCTGATGGAGCGTTTTCGCGAGGGGGCATCGCACGGGCGGCCGGGTTGTGTGCTGGTGGCTTCGGCGTCCTTCTGGGAGGGGTTTGATGTGCCAGGCGATGCTCTGCAACTGGTGGTTATCGACAAGCTGCCTTTTCCGCCCCCGGGAGATCCATTGGTGGAGGCTCGCACCCAACACATCGAAATGGCCGGTGGCAAAGCGTTCACTGCCTACGCTCTGCCAGAGGCGGCGGTGGCACTCAAGCAGGGTGCCGGGCGTTTGATCCGGCATGAAGCGGATCGGGGTATTTTGGTGGTGGGCGACACGCGCCTCATCACTATGGGCTATGGCAAGCGCTTGCTGGCAGCTTTGCCCCCCATGCGCAGGCTGGAATCGCTCGAAGAGTTTCAGTCTGCGCTGATGGCGCTTACCAAACCTTCCACCACGGATCCGACTTGCCTTTGACGCCGCCATTCAGATAGGCGCTTTGAGGGTAGGACTTGTCCATCACGCGGCGTGCATCGTCTCGCAGCTGGGTCATTCCGAGCGCGTCGTACGACTGGATCAGGATGTACAACGCCTCTTCCAGCGCGGGCACGCCCTGGTAGTCTGCCAATGCGACCTGCGCGCGACTGATGGCAGCCACATAGGCGCCACGCTGGAAGTAGTACCGCGCCACATGCACTTCATATTGGGCCAGCGAGTTGACGATGTAGGTCATGCGCTGGCGCGAGTCCTGCGCATAACGGGACTCAGGAAAGCGTGTGACCAGTTCGCTGAATGCTTCAAAGGAGTCTTTGGCCGCCTTTTGGTCACGCTCTGATAGATCCTGGCGCGAGATAAATGAGAACAGACCCAAGTTGTCGTTGAAGTTGACCAGGCCCTTCAGGTACAGCGCATAGTCCAATGCAGGGCTGGCAGGGTGCAGCTTCATGAAGCGGTCCAGCGTTGCGACGGCTTGCGCCTTTTCGCCCGCCTTGTAGTGGGCATAGGCTTTGTCAATCTGGGCCTGCTGTGCCAGTGGCGTGCCTGCCGCACGGCCTTCCAGCTTTTCCAGCAGAGGAACGGCCTTGTCATACGCCCCGCTGTTCATTTCGTCCTGGGCTTCCGAGTGGATGCGATTGGGACTCCAGCCTGCCGTTTTATCAACTGTGGTGCTGGAGCAGCCAACCAGCAAACCAGCCAGCAGCAGGGCGGAAACAAGGGGCAGTGGGGCACGCAGCATCGCAAGCAGCTTTCAGCAAAGAAGGAAAAAGGTGCACAAAGAAAGGCCCGAGGGTTCAGTCATAGGGGAGTGCGCTCTGCGTACTCGTCACGGAAGCCTTCGGCGCCATTTCGGGCACGAAAAAGCATTGTACTGGTGGCGCCAGCAGCGCCAAGGCGCTGCCGACGCAAGTCCTGTTGGAGAGTCGCAGGGGTTTCTACAATGCCTGCATGTTTGTTCATTTGCGCCTGCACACCGAGTTCTCCGTCGTTGACGGTACCAATCGCATCGACGAGGTGGCCAAAGCGGCCGCCAAGGACGGCCAGCCCGCTCTGGCCATCACCGATCTCAATAACCTTTTCGGGGCGATCAAGTTCTACAAGGAAGCGCGAGGTAAAGGTGTCAAGCCCATCTTGGGTGCAGAAATCTTTCTTGAAGGCGAGGCGGGAGGTGTCCCATCGCGCCTTATCCTCCTGGTGCAGAGTCGCCAGGGGTATCTGAATCTGTCGGAGCTGCTGGCCCGGGCCTGGACGCGCAATATCGTCAAGAATCTGGCGCTGAGCACTTGGACGTGGCTGGAAGAGCTGTCAGAGGGATTGATTGCCCTGTCTGGCGCGCAGGCGGGCCCGGTAGGGCAAGCGCTGATGAAGGGGGATGAGTCAGGTGCCGCCGACGTTGCGTTGCGCTTGGCGGGCATTTTCCCGCACCGGTTTTACATCGAGCTGCAACGGGCCGGCCGAAACGACGATGAAGCCCATGTGGTGGCAGCCGCTCAGCTTGCTGCCCGGTTGAACCTGCCGGTGGTGGCGACCCACCCCGTTCAGTTTGCCGAGCCCGATGATTACGAGGCCCACGAGGCGCGCATCTGTATCGCCGAGGGGGAAATCCTGGCAAACCCGCGTCGTGTCCGCAAGTTCACCCGCGACCAGTATTTCAAGTCCTCGGCGGAGATGGAGGCCTTGTTTGCCGACCTGCCATCGGCCATCGCCAATACGGTCGAGATTGCACAACGCTGCAACCTGACCCTGGTGCTGGGCAAGCCGCAGCTCCCGGATTTTCCGACGCCCAACGGCATGCCCATCGACGAGTATTTCCGCTACGCGTCGTTCGAAGGGCTGGAGGAGCGCCTGAAACATCTTTTTCCTAACGAAGCTGAGAGGGACAAGGAGCGCCCGCGCTATGTCGAGCGTCTGGAGTTCGAGCTGGGCACCATCCTCAAAATGGGGTTCCCGGGCTACTTCCTGATCGTGGGTGATTTCATCCAGTGGGCGAAGCAGAACGGCTGCCCAGTGGGGCCCGGCCGTGGCTCCGGCGCCGGTTCGCTGGTCGCTTATGCGCTAAAGATCACTGACCTGGACCCGCTGCAATACAACCTGCTGTTCGAGCGGTTCCTGAACCCGGAGCGCGTGTCGATGCCCGACTTCGACATCGACTTTTGCCAATCTAACCGCGACCGGGTGATTGACTACGTCAAGGACAAGTACGGCAAGAACGCCGTGAGCCAGATCGCTACCTTCGGCACGATGGCGGCCAAGGCGGCCATCCGCGACGTGGGCCGGGTCATGGACATGAGCTACACATTTTGTGATGGCATCTCCAAGCTGGTGCCAGGCAAGCCTGGCATGTCCTACACCCTGGCCTATCCGCCTGAGGTGAAAAAGGACGGCGACAAGAACAACTATGCGCTGGAACTGGAGCCCATGCTCTACGAGCGCGTGCGCAAGGAAGAAGACGTCAAGACCGTCATCGAGATGGCACAAAAGCTTGAGGGTATGACGCGAAACATCGGCATGCATGCCGGTGGCGTTCTGATCGCGCCCGGCAAACTCACCGATTTTTGTCCGCTGTACCAGCAGCCGGGTAGCGAGTCCGCCGTGAGCCAGTATGACAAGGACGACGTGGAAGCCATCGGCTTGGTGAAGTTCGACTTCTTGGGGCTTGCCACGCTCACCATTCTGGAAATTGCGCGCGAGTTCATCATGAAGCGGCACAAGGGCCAGGAGAATTTTGCGTTCGAGAATATTCCCCTCGACGACGGACCCACTTATCGGCTGTTCTCTGAGGGTAAGACCGAAGCAGTGTTCCAGTTTGAAAGCCGCGGCATGCAGGGCATGTTGAAAGAGGCGCGGCCCAGTCGGCTGGAAGACCTCATTGCCCTGAATGCGTTGTACCGGCCGGGGCCTATGGACCTGATTCCCAGCTTTGTGAACCGCAAGCATGGCAAGGAAGAGGTCATCTACCCCCACCCGCTGGTAGAGCCGGTGCTGGCCGAAACCTACGGCATCATGGTGTACCAGGAGCAGGTGATGCAGACCGCCCAGGTGCTGGGCGGATATAGCTTGGGCGGCGCCGACATGCTTCGGCGTGCCATGGGGAAAAAGAAGGCCGAGGAAATGGCCGAACACCGCGCCATTTTCCGCAAGGGTGCAGCGGAGAAAGGCATCAGCCAGGAGAAGGCCGACGAGGTGTTCGACCTGATGGAGAAGTTCGCGGGCTATGGCTTCAACAAGTCACACGCGGCTGCTTACTCCCTGCTGGCGTACCACACTGGCTGGCTCAAGGTGCACTACACGGCCGAGTTTTTCTGCGCCAACATGACCGTAGAAATGGACGACACCGACAAGCTCAAGGTGCTGTTCGAGGATGCACACAAGATGGGGCTGTCGTTCGAGCCGCCGGACGTGAATCGGGGCTTTTATCGGTTTGAACCAGTCACCGACAAGATCATCCGTTACGGTCTGGGGGCGGTGAAAGGCACTGGACAGCAGGCGATCGAAGCTATCGTCGGGGCCCGTGAAGGGCGCGGTGAAGGCCCCCAGGGTTCGACCAAAGGGCCCTTCAAAAGTCTGTTTGACTTCTGCGTGCGAGTGGACAAGGCCCGCATGAACAAGCGCACGGTCGAGGCCCTGATCAAGGCGGGTGCCTTTGATTCGATCCATCTCAATCGGGCGGCCCTGGTGGCCTCTATTGATCGGGCCTTTGACTTTGCTGCCGCAACGCTGGCCAACGTCAATCAGGGCGGCTTGTTTGACATGATGGGTGATGATGCCCATGGCTCCAGCACCCAAGAGCCCGATCTGGTGGACGCAACGCCCTGGGGTATCAAGGAGCGGCTTACGCTGGAGAAAACCGCCGTCGGGTTCTACCTGTCTGGCCATCTTTTTGATGAAGTGGCGACCGAGGTGCGCCGTTTTGTGCGCACCCAGATCGATGAGCTGCTTGACAGCCGAGAGCCCCAGGTACTTGCCGGCATCATCAGCGACTTTCGGGTCATCAACGGGCAACGCGGGAGGCTGGGACTCTTCAAGCTGGACGACAAGTCCGCTGTGATTGAGGCTTCTGCCGATGAGGCGTTGCTCAATACCTACCGCAATCAGCTCAAGGAAGATGAGTTTGTAGTGATGATGGGCCGGCTGCAGCTGGACCACTTCAGTGGCGGTCTGCGCGTCAAGGTGCAGCAGGTGTGGGACCTGGCGGGCGCGCGTTGCCGGTTTGGCAAATACCTGCATGTGACTGTGGGTGATAAGGCGCCAGATGTGCCGCGCTTGGTACGCGAGTTTCCGCCGTTGCGCGAAGAGGTCGCCGAAGGGGGGTTGGTGCACGGGTTGCGCGTGCGCATGGGCGTGCGCTGCCAGTCGGACGATGCTGCTGCAGTGGCAGAGTTGCAACTGGGTGAAAACGCGCGTTTCTACCCCAGCGATGCTGCGTTGGCGGCATGGACCGCCCAAGTGGGTGCCGGTGCCGCCAATGTGGTGTACGAGTGATTGAGTTCCCCGCAGAAGTTTCTGTAAGCCGTGGGTTGAAAAATACCTGGTCAACAACCAGCTTCTCCTGCAGCGGCACCCTGTTCGGGTCGCTAGAATGATTTTCATGGCAACAAAACCACCTTCACCCCCCACCGCGCCGCCCGTGACCCGGCCTGCGCGGGATGATGGCGGTTCGGTCGTGCTCGAGAGGCGCACCCAAAAGACCCAGCCGCCGCAGATGTACCAGGTGGTCATGCTGAACGACGACTACACGCCCATGGAGTTCGTCATCGTGGTTCTGCAGGAGTTTTTCAGTAAAGACCGCGAAACTGCCACCCAGATCATGTTGAAGATCCACCTCGATGGCAAAGGCGTCTGCGGCGTTTATTCGCGCGATGTGGCAGCCACCAAGGTAGAGCAAGTGCTTGACGCCGCCCTCAAGGCGGGCCACCCACTGCAATGTGTCAGTGAGCCTGTTGAATAACAGGTCTTTTGTCCCGATCTAAAGTTATCCCTTCCACGCAAGCACAAAGGAGTTCACATGATTGCCCAGGAACTGGAAGTCAGCTTGCACATGGCCTTTGTTGAGGCCCGTCAGCAGCGCCACGAGTTCATCACCGTGGAGCATCTGTTGCTTGCATTGCTCGATAACCCCAGCGCAGCGGAGGTGCTGCGCGCATGTTCGGCCAATATCGATGATCTGCGTTCATCGCTGGCGAATTTCATCAAAGACAACACCCCCCAGGTCGCAGGTACCGACGAGGTGGACACCCAGCCTACGCTGGGATTCCAGCGCGTGATCCAGCGCGCCATCATGCACGTGCAGTCCACGGGCAACGGCAAAAAAGAGGTGACGGGTGCCAATGTGCTCGTGGCAATTTTTGGCGAAAAGGACTCGCACGCCGTGTACTACCTGCACCAGCAAGGTGTCACGCGGCTGGATGTGGTGAATTTCATCGCCCACGGTATCAAGAAGGGCGAGCCGCCCGAGCCTGCTAAGGCCGAGAATCAGGCCGAGGGCGAAGAGGGCGGAGGTGGTGAGCGTAACGAAAAGGCGTCGCCGCTGGAGCAATTCACCCAGAACCTGAACCAGGCCGCCAAGGATGGCAAGATCGATCCATTGATCGGCCGCCATTACGAGGTCGAGCGCACGATCCAGATTCTGTGCCGTCGCCGCAAAAACAATCCTCTGCTTGTGGGCGAGGCAGGGGTGGGCAAGACTGCGATTGCCGAGGGCCTGGCTTGGCGGATCACGCAAAACGATGTGCCCGAGATCCTGGCCGAGGCAACGGTGTACTCCCTGGACATGGGTGCGTTGCTTGCGGGCACCAAGTACCGTGGCGACTTCGAGCAGCGCCTCAAGGGCGTGCTCAAGTCGCTCAAGGACAAGCCCAACGCCATCCTTTTCATCGACGAGATCCACACCTTGATCGGTGCGGGTGCGGCCTCGGGCGGCACGCTCGATGCTTCCAACCTGCTGAAGCCGGCGCTGTCCAGTGGCCAGCTCAAGTGCATCGGTGCGACCACTTTCACGGAGTACCGGGGGATCTTCGAGAAGGATGCTGCCTTGTCGCGCCGCTTCCAAAAGGTGGACGTGGTGGAGCCCAGCGTGGCCGAAACCATCGACATCCTGAAGGGGCTGAAGTCTCGTTTTGAAGAGCATCACAGCGTGAAGTACGCTGCAGCTGCCCTGCAGGCTGCGGCAGAACTGAGCGCCAAGTACATCAACGACCGCCACCTGCCCGACAAGGCAATCGACGTCATCGATGAAGCCGGTGCGGCCCAGCGCATCATGGTGCCGAGCAAGCGCAAGAAGACCATCGGCAAGGCCGAGATCGAAGAGATCGTGGCCAAGATCGCACGCATTCCGCCTGCCAACGTGTCCAATGACGACCGCGGCAAGTTGCAGACGCTGGAGCGCGACCTGAAAAGCGTGGTGTTCGGCCAGGACAAGGCATTGGAAGTGCTTGCCAGTGCCGTCAAGATGGCACGCTCGGGTCTGGGCAAGGGCGACAAGCCGATCGGCTCGTTCCTGTTCAGCGGTCCCACCGGCGTCGGCAAGACTGAAGCGGCCAAGCAGCTTGCCTACATCATGGGCATCGAGCTGATCCGTTTTGATATGTCCGAGTACATGGAGCGCCATGCCGTGAGCCGCCTGATTGGCGCGCCTCCAGGTTATGTCGGTTTCGACCAAGGTGGTCTGCTGACGGAAGCCATCACGAAGAAGCCGCACGCGGTGCTGCTGCTCGATGAGATCGAGAAAGCACATCCGGACATCTTCAACGTGCTGCTGCAGGTCATGGACCACGGCACGCTGACGGATAACAACGGTCGCAAGGCCGACTTCCGTAACGTGCTCATCATCATGACCACGAACGCCGGCGCCGAGACCATGAACAAGGCGACCATTGGCTTTACCAACCCGCGGCAGGCGGGCGATGAAATGGGTGATATCAAGCGCCTGTTCACGCCTGAGTTCCGCAACCGGCTGGATGCCATCGTCAACTTCAAGGCACTCGATGAACAGATCATCCTGCGCGTGGTGGACAAGTTCCTGCTGCAGCTGGAGACGCAGTTGGCCGAGAAGAAGGTGGAGGTCACCTTCACCGATGCCCTGCGCAAGCACCTGGCCAAGAAGGGGTTCGATCCGCTGATGGGCGCGCGCCCTATGCAGCGCCTGATCCAGGACACCATCCGCCGCGCCTTGGCCGACGAGTTGCTGTTTGGCCGCCTGACGGAAGGGGGACGCCTGACCGTTGATATCGACATGAAGAAGGACGACAAGGGTGTGGAAACACCCGACGTGCTGCTGGATATCCAGCCTTTGCCGAAGAAGGAGCGTTCGGCGAAGTCCGAGCCTGCAGAGCCTGAAGAGGCGACGGCCGACTGACCTCGGGTTCCTCGCAGATCCACGAAAAGCCCACGGTTCACGCCGTGGGCTTTTTCATTGGCGATGGCCGCCGGGGCCCATACACCCGCCGAGGCGGTGTTGAACTGTTTTTTAGCGTGATGGCGTGCGCGCGACCGGCGCGCCAGCGCGCCCTGCCTTGACCGGTTGTGTAGCTTGAGCAAGCAAGGGCGCACACTGCGCGTCGTCGTCAGCTCCGGGTACCGTTACAGGCAACAATGCCAAGGCGGCAGGCGCGGCCACCGCAGCGGCAATGGCTGCCCCGGCGCGCAACAGCAGGGGGCCTGGTTCTGCGCCCACATCGGGTTTGCCCAGCGTGCCGCGCACGTACAGCGGAGTGCGCAGCGAGAAGAACTTCCACTCCAGCGACGCTGGTTTCACGCTCAGGTTCAGGCGTTCCTCTGCCATGTCGATGGTGCCCGTGACATCCACCACCGCCTCGTTGGTGCTCAGCTTGGCGGTGCGGACCGTGGCAAGGCCTTCGCGCACCGCCAGATCTGCCACCGCGCAATGCAGTTGCACTTCTTTGTTGTCGCCAAACAGTTTGCCCACCACGATGCTGCCCACGTTGAGTGCAGCGCGGTCGAGTAGTTCGCGGCTCAGAGTGCCATCGCGCACATACAGGCGGGCCTCGCCGCTGCTGCTGCCAAGCCACTGCGCTACGGAATTCCCCTGGCCATTCAGCGCCATGGCGCCATCGAGTCGCCCCAGGCTTTTTTGGGTCAGTTCCACCTCGGGAAACAGCGCAGCGAGCCGCAGGTTTTGCACGCGGGTGTCCATGTGTACCGTCAGCGGTCGTTTGCGGCTGTCCAGCACCAGTTTGGATTCAATCTGGCCTTTGGCCACACCAAAATGCAAGGGTTCCAGGCGCAGCACGGCATCGTCCAATACAGCATGCACGCTAAGGTCCTCCAGCGGCAGGCTGTTGGGTCGGATCACACGCTGCCCCGCAAACTTGAGATCCATATCCATGGTGCTCCAGCGATCGGTGGCAAACGCAGCGTTGGGCAGTACCTTGCCATTGCGGCCAGGCTGGGCAGTCGCCGTGGTGGCTGTACCGAGCACTGGTCCCAGGTCCACCAGGCGCAACTGATTGGATGTGATAGCGCCTGAAAGTTTGCCGCGTGGCGCAGCCGACACGAAGCGCAGATTGCCGTGCAGATCGCTCTGGCCTACCGTACCAGTGAAGTCACGGTAGTCCCATACAGCACGGCCTGGTTGCAGACTGCCCTGCAATCGTCCCTGGGTCTGAAATGCGGGCGTATTGGGCAGTACAAGACCCGTGAGTGCATACAGGTCTGCCATGCTGGCGCCTTTGAGCATGACTTGGAAATCCATTCCTGACAGCGCACCAGGGTTTGCCAGAATGCCCCGAACGGCCGTTTCTACGCTGCCCGCCTTGGCGGTGAATTGCAGGGGGTAGTTCACCTCTTTGTCGCGTAGCGAGAGCACAGAGCCGGCCTGACCCTGACCCTCGATACGCGCCTTGCCCAGCGTGCCCTTGAGGTCGAAGCGCACGCCATAAACTGGGGTGCTGGAGGCACTCGCCGTGCCAGACGCAGGCGATGCAGCATTCCCCGATGCAACGACTGTCTGCCCTTCGCTCAGGGTGTCGACGCGGGCGGTCAGATCAAGGTCTTGCTTGGCGTCGTTATATGCCAAATGCCCCCCGCGGACCGCTAGCTGATGAATGCTGAACGCCCAGCGCGGCGTGGCGTCATCGGGATCCCTCTTTGGGAGCAGTGTCCAATTGTTGCTACCGTCGCGCAGGCGGGCGAGGGAGATGTCCGGGCCAGACAGCTCCAGGGTATCAATGACCACTTGCCGCCCCAGTAGTGGCCAAAGCTTGAGCGATGCGCGCGCCATCTCGGCGCGTGCCGTGGTTTGGGGCGTTGCGGCTTTGCCAGGACGGGCAAATCCTGGCGGGTCTTGCAGAACCAGCTGGGTTCCCTGCACAGTGATGCCGGGAACCCAGCGGTGCCACCCTTCTTCAAGGGGCTGTGGCCAGTGCCAGGATGCGGATAAATCGCCCTCCACCGCAAACTGTCGTCCGGCTGCCTCGCTGAGGGTTTGGTTGATCCAGGGTTTGGAGCGGTTCCAATCCCACTGGCTCAGCGTTACCGCGCCTATCAGCAGCAGTCCTACCATGACTCCCGCTACGCCACAGGCAATGCGGACCCTGCTATGGCCCTGCCTCGGGCGAGGCGTTGAAGTCACTCCCGCTGGTGCCATTGCCGTCGCCATTGCGCGTGCAGATGTGGTGTGCTGGTCCGTTTGGGGCCTTGTCATAGAGCAGCCATGCTAGCCCGCAGAACGCAAATTTGCGTCGATTGCGTTGGTCAAAAGGCCTTTTGGCGTGCTTGTCCTACAGCGTTGCTCTGCATGGGCTTTGTGCTCCACCTGTATGCGCGGGTGAAGCGCTATCCCCGGTCGGGACTGGCGTATCTTGATGCCGACCAACCCCCTAGAATTTGCACGCCATGCACAACCCTCGCCATCCCCATGTATTGCCCGTGCGCGATGGGGTGAGCCCCAGCTGCGTGGTACTGCCTGTGCGAGGGCAGGGCAGCATGCTGGATTTTTTGACAGAGCGGCTGTCGGCCGTATCCCGTGAAGGGTGGCAGGAGCGCATGGAGGCGGGTGTCGTGGTGGATGAACGCGGGCAGGCTGTGTTGCCTGATCGCGCTTTTGAGGGAGGGCTGCGCCTTTACTACTATCGTAGCCTTCCCTCTGAGCCCGCCTTGCCGTTCAGTGAAGCGGTGGTGTACCAGGACGAGCATCTGGTGGTGGCAGATAAGCCGCACTTCATGCCGGTAACGCCCTCAGGCCGGTATCTGCATAACACCTTGCTGGTACGCCTCAAACGCCGGTTGGGGCTGCCCGAGCTTTCGCCATTGCACCGCATTGACCGTGATACGGCTGGGTTGGTGATGCTGTCAGTGCATCAGGCAACGCGTGGGGCGTATCAGGCGCTGTTCCGCGACCGGCAGATCATCAAGCATTACGAGGCCGTTGCACCGTGGCGCGCTGACCTGACCTTCCCGCTTGACCACCGCAGCCGGGTGGAGGAGAGTCCGCAGTTCTTTCGTATGCAGGAGGTGTCGGGCGAGCCCAATAGCTACACCCATATCCAGGTGCTAGAGGTCGCAGGCGACTGGGCGCGGTACCTGCTGTCGCCCGTCACTGGCAAGCGCCACCAGCTGCGCGTGCATATGGCCGCCCTGGGGCTGCCACTGCGCAACGACCCTTTTTATCCCGTCGTCAACGACCCGCCCGAAGGCGACTACTCGCGGCCTCTGCAGCTGCTGGCGCGGTCTCTGGAGTTTGTGGATCCCGTCACTGGGGTGCATAGGGTTTTTGAAAGCAGACAGGCGCTGAGCCTGCCTTGAACACGCTGGGACCTCGACGCAGACTTGCATGACGACTTCTGTGTCTGCAGCAGCGGGTTGTTGTGGTAGTGAATTTTTGCAAGGGTTTTCCCTATGCTTGGAAAGGCCATTGCACTGGTGATGGTTTTGTTTTTGCGCGAGATCGGGTACTTTGGTTCTCCGTATGCACGTCGATGCATAAATTACCAAAAAGCACCAGATGATTCCCTCAAGCTCCCGCCATTCCGTCGCCTTCAAGCTGTCCTTGACGGCTTTGCTCAGTTTGTTGGCGGTTTTGTTGGCCACGATGGGCATCGTCAGTACCCTGCTCTGGCAAGACTTTGGTCGCCTCGCGCGTGGTGATGCCATGCAATACGCCGCCCAGGTACGCACTTTGGTCCAGACCTTTGATGAAACGGCACAAGAGCAGGCCAAGCGCGACTTCACCCTGTTCAAGGCGAATTTCCCAGGTCAATTCACCGTGGCAGAGTCGCCTGGGGCCGATGGAAAGCCCGAGGCTGTGCTGTCTTTCCAGGGGGCCTCCGTCAACGGCGACTTTGAAGTGGTGGACCGATTCTCAAAGGACAGCACGGGAGCCGTGGCCACGATTTTCGCGCGCACCGGCGACGATTTCATTCGTGTGACCACATCCCTCAAAAAGCAGGATGGTGAGCGTGCTTACAAGACCCTGCTGGACCGTAAGCACCCGGCCTATGCCCTCATGAATGAGGGCAAAACCTATATCGGCCGTGCCAGCCTGTTTGGCCGTGAGTACATGACCGTGTATGAGCCCATCCGCGACGGGACTCGCACCATCGGCATCCTGTTCATTGGCTCCGACATGGGTGCCATTCTGGGCAAGCTCGACACCGTGATGGCGGGACAAAAATTGTTTACCTCGGGTGCTGTGTATGCCGTCAATCTCTCATCGGGCCCCGCACGGGGCAGTGTTTTCGGGTTGCCCGGCGCTGGCAAGTCCCTGAAGTTGGATGACAAGGACGACAACGCCAAGGCTTGGCTGGCGTCGTTGGCTGCGGTCCAGTCCTCTGGCGATCTGGAGTCCGGTTGGTCGCCCCGTCGCAGCGGTGAGAGTGATACCGCCATCCGCTACGTGGCGGTTGAGCACTACAAACCCTGGAGCTGGGCCATCGTTGCCGAGGCACCTTTGACAGAGATGATGAGTGAGGCGCGCGGCGTGCTCACCTGGCTTTGGCTGGGTGTGGCGGTGGCACTTGCGTTGCTCACTGTGGTGCTGTTGGTGGCTACGCGCAGGCTGGTGGGTGCCCCCGTGCAGCAGCTAAGCACGGCCCTTGGCTATCTGGCGCAGGGGGATCTCACGCACGCGGTGTCCGTCCGGTCGCGCGATGAAATCGGCTCTCTGGCCCAGGCCATGGAAGGCTTTCGCGTCCGGTTGGTGGAAAGTTTGGGCACGGTGCGTACCAGTGCCGACAGCGTATCTGCTGCTAGTACGGAGATTGCGCAGGGTAACCAGGACCTGTCGGGGCGTACCGAAAGTCAAGCCAGTGCGTTGGAGCAGACGGCGGCCAGCATGGAGCAACTGGGCGCCACCATACGCCACAACGCCGACAGCGCAAGCCAAGCCAACCAACTGGCCGTGGGGGCCAGCCGGGTTGCCCAGCAGGGTGGTGAGGTGGTGTCCAAAGTGGTCCGCACGATGCAGGACATCAACAACAGCAGCCAGAGGATCGCCGACATCATTGGTGTGATCGACGGCATTGCCTTTCAGACCAACATCCTGGCGCTCAACGCGGCGGTCGAGGCGGCACGCGCGGGTGAACAAGGTCGCGGCTTCGCGGTGGTGGCCGCCGAGGTGCGCAACCTGGCCCAGCGCACGGCAGCCGAAGCCAAAGCCATCAAGGAGCTGATTGGCGCCAGCAGCGCCATGGTGCAACAGGGCTCGGTGCTGGCCGATCAGGCGGGCACCACGATGCAGGAAGTCGTCAGCTCTATCCAGCGCGTGGCCGACATGGTCTCTGAAATCAGCGCGGCCAGTAACGAGCAGACCGCCGGAGTTGGCCAGGTGGGTGAGGCTGTCACACAGCTCGACCAGACCACGCAGCAGAACGCGGCGCTGGTGGAGGAAATGGCTGCGGCTGCCAGCAGCCTGCGCACGCAGGCGCAGCAGATGGTTGAGGCCATTGCGCGGTTCAACCTGGGCCAGGATGCAACAACGGCGCGTATGCATGTGCCCGCATCGGACCGTGCCGTGCCAAAGCTCGGCGGCTAGAGAGCCCTCGACAGAAAGACGTCAGCCCATGAAAAAACCTGCCAGGCATTGCTGCCTGGCAGGTTTTATTGATTTGGAGCGGGTGAAGGGAATCGAACCCTCGTATGAAGCTTGGGAAGCTGCCGTTCTACCATTGAACTACACCCGCATTTCGCAACCCGTTGATTCGTAACGGAAAGTTGCGCTAAGTGCTTGATTTTATAGCCGGATTCTCTGTGATGCGGCTTTTGATGTTCCCTACATCTGCCCTCATTCACTCCCCGCTGCATATACTCCCGGTGTAGTTTAAGTGTAGTTTCTGATGATCTGAAACCTACACTTCGCTGTACAGGGCGCACTCAACAGGTGGGGAGTATATGGTTTTTGATGCAAGGGCCGCGAAAGCGCTGCAGCCGGGCGATGCGATCGCTGTGCCTGGTTGCCCTGGCTTGCGTCTGCTGGCCACCAAAAACCTCAAGACCTGGACGTACCGGTACAAGGCGCCGGACGGCAAGCTGCGCCAGGTGGCCATTGGGCCGTGGCCTGCGTTGACGCTGCATGACGCCATGGCCAAGTGGATGGAGCTGCGGGGCCAGAAGTCTGCGGGCGTTGACCCGGTGGCTCAGCGCAAGGCCCTGCGCGCAGCTGCAAAAGCTACACCGGCCGCGTCGAAAAGCTACACCGTGGCCATGCTGGTGGCCGACTACGTGAAGGGGCACCTGCAGGTGAGTCGCAAGGCTGCCGGTGCCGAGGCGGCGCGCAAGGCGCTGGACCGGCTGATCGAACAGGAGCCCGAGCTGGCGGCCGCAGATGCCAACCTGGTGACGCGCGCACAGTGCTTTGACGTGCTGGAAGCGCGCAAGGCCACGCCTATGGCTACGGCCAAACTGCGGTCGATGCTGGGCTCTGCCTGGGAATACGCGCTCGATGCGGGGCGGCTGGACGGCAACACGCCCAACTGGTGGCGCCAGGTGATGAAGGGGCGCCTGAAGAGTAAGGGCAAGGTGATGGCGGGCAAGCACGTGGGCCAGCGACGGCGGGCGCTGCGTGATGATGAGGTGCGTGCGCTGCTGGCCTGGCTGGGCAACATGCACCAGGTGGGGCAGGATGCCGTAGTGATGTACCTTTGGACCTGCACGCGGGGCAGCGAGATATTTGGCCTGCGGCCTGAACAGCTGGCGGTAGAGGGGCAGGGCGACGATGCGGTGCTGTGGTGGACCATCCCCAAGGAGCAGACCAAAAACGCCAGGTACGCTGATGCAGTGGATCTGCGCGTGCCGCTATGGGGCAGGGCGCGGCAGGTGGTGGAGCGCCGCTTGGCCAGCGTAGGCCAATCGGGCTACCTGTTTGAAGACACCCGGGGCAAGCCGTACACCCAGCACGCATTCAGCACCTATGTGTACGACCTGCAGCCCTACAGCCCCAAAGCAAAACGCCGGGATAACCCGGCGCTGCAATTACCTGTGACCGACTGGACGCCCCACAACCTACGGCGCACCGGCCGCACCCTGTTGGCTGCGCTGGGGTGCCCGGCAGAGATTGCTGAGGCCATCGTGGGTCACATGCCCGAAGAGATCGAGGCCACGTACAACGTGCACACCTACGACCAGGAGCGGCTGGTGTGGCTGCGGCGGTTGAGTGATCACTTGGAATCGTTCGCATCATCTGCCGCGCCTGCGCGGCCGTAACCCGAATTGCGCGCGGGCTTGAGGTCTGACACCGGCAGGCTGCGACCCCAGTCCTCCAGCTCTTCCACCAGCCAGGCGCTGCGGCCTGCGGACAGCTTGCGCGGCTTGGGGGCCAGGCCTTTGGATGCCATTTTTTCCAGCTGGGTGGACGACAGCGACAGGAATGCGGCTGCGGCCTCGCGGTCGAGGTACAGGGGTTTGATGGTGACGGTGGTACTCATGCGGTGAGTCCTTCAAGCGGCCATCAGGGCCAGGTCAGTTTCTGAGATGCGGACCACGTTGCCGCCGGTACTGGCAATGCGGGCCTTGATGCGGTTGACGATGCGGTGCAGCTCGCCAGCGCTGATCTGCTGGAGCTGGTACTCGTGCAGATCCACGGCCGTGGCCAGCGCGTCCAGCTCCTGGAAGTAGAGGGCGGTCTGCCGCCATGCACCCGAGGTGAGGGCTCGGGCCTCGATGGCGCTGCAGGCGTGCAGGGCGCTGGCAATGTGGTCTGCCAGGCCGCGCACGATACCGCTGTGCTCGATGCCCTCGGCGATGAGCATGGTGGACTGCAGCACCTCGAACTGCTGTTGTGTGGAGACGCCCTCGCGCACGAACTTGAGGCACTGGTGCGCTGGCGCCATCACTTCGGCAATCTCAGCCTCGGTGAGCCTGGCTGCTTGTTTTATGGCGAGCAGCAGCGGGTTGGGGCTGATGCGGGCCATGCGGGGTTTCTTGCGGCCGTGGGTCATCGGTCAGCCCTCCAGCGTGTGCCGGCGCGACACAGGAAACGGGTTGTTCGCCGTAGGAGTGCCCGTTGCGTCAGGCAGTGCCGGCACGTGCGCTGGGCTGTCCAGGAAGTTGCTGCGGTCCTGCTTGCTGACGCGCAGGTAGTCCACCTCGACCTTGGCGGTGTCCACCAGTACCGAGGCCACTTCAGCCACAGCGCGGGCCCGGTTGGGGTCCATGGGGTGCTCGCGGTTGCGAAGGTCGGCCAGCGTGTTGAGCAATTCCTGACGCAGCAGGGTGATGTGGGGCGTGGTTTCGTTGCTCATGGTGCTGTGGCTCCTTGCTCGGCCTCGCGGGCCTCTCGGTTGATGCGGTTGACCTGGCGCGTGATGGCGCCCTTGAGTTGCACCAGCTTGGCCAGCTCAGGGCTCCGCGCTCGAGGATGGTTGCGCTGTGCGTTCTCACCTCGGCTGATGCACTCCAGCCGCTCGGTGGTGATCTCTTCGAGCTTGGCGGTTTTCATGCCGGGCTTGAATGCAACGATGTGGCCTGCGGGAATAGGTCCGCGCTCGGCCTGCCACACCAGGCGGTGGACGGCCCCCCAGCGTCTTGCAGGGACCAGCTCGGGGTTGTCGGTGACCTTGCGCTCCAGGTAGCCGTCTTTGCTGATACGCAGCGTGCCGATGGGCACGTAGTTGTGCTGGGCCGCGCCGCGCATTTCGCCCTTCTTGAACTGGGTGGCACGGGTGTTTGGGTGGAGTCCTGACGCGCCTTTTGTGCCCTTGTTCCACGGCACCAGACCCTTTGGGAAGCGGTTGGCCACCATGGCGGGGCTGTGGTGGCTGCGCTGGATGCGTCGGGTGAGGTCGGAAGCCAGAAAATCAGCCGACTTGCTCAGGCCCAGCTTGCGCGCTTTGTCATAGACCGAGCGAAGCGGGCGATTTAGCTCGCGAGCCACTGTTTCTGCCAGCAGATGGGGGTAGAGCTGGCGCAGTGTGTGCAGCTCGGCAGGCGTCCAGAATTGGCGCTTGGGGAGGATGTTTCTGGACTTTGTCACAGCACGGCCTCCAGATCCTCGGAGAAGAAGCTGCAGCGCTCGGCCTTGGCGGGCGGCAGGTCAGCCTGGCGCACTTTGATGGTGGCGCCGATGCCTATTACGACAACTTTGCGGCCGCGCCATTTGGCGTTGGCTGCGGTGGCTTTTACGGTGGCCACGTCGCCACCCTTGAGTCCACCCCCCTTCACTGCCGCCCCTGTCTCTGCGTCTGCACCGGCCTCACCAGCGGGCGCGGCTGCGGAGTCGGTCGCCGTTGCTTCGGCCCAGCCGTTCGGGAATGGCCACGCGACCGACGGACCTACCGGCGCGGCGCTGTTGCTGGGCGCGGCGTCACCCGCGCCACCGCCCGCAGGAGCGGGGGCGCCTTCGTTGCCATGCGCCGCAGGCGCCTTGTCCTGGCCCCCTTCGGCCTCGGCCAGCGCAGCGGCGATCTGCGCAGCCGCCTCGGCCTTCGTGGTCTTGGGCGCGGTAGCGCGGGCTTGCGCAGCGGGGGTGGTTTTGCCCTTGGCCCCTTTGGACTTGCCTCCCTCGCGCGTAGGTATAGCTTGCGCAGCGGGGTTAGGGGTAGAAGCGGTTTTCGGGGCTGCAGCTTTGACGGGCTTGGGCAGATGCTCGTCGCGGGCCTTGGCCTTGATCTCCTCGATCACCTCATCCAGACGGTCTTTGAACACATTGCCCGCGACCAGCATCAAGCCTTCGTTCTTCGGGCGGTTGTGCGCGTAGTGGCTCGCGCCGCTGTCACGCTGCATGATGATGAGCAGCTGCAGCCAGTCAGGGCTTGGGCAAGTCTTGGCAAACTCAAACAGGGCGCTATGTGCACCGACCCGGCCCAGGCCCAGCACATCGGCAATGGCCGTCGCGTCGTCGGTGCTCAGGCTGTTCACCTCGCGGGTGACAAGGTAGCGGTGCACGTCCAGGTTGAACAAGGGCACGATGGTTTCCTTGTTCATCACCTCCCAGGTGAGATCCAGCAGGCCATCGCGCCACGCCTGTTCGTACTTGGCCTTGGCCTTTTCCAGCGCCTTGGCCTTCTTGTTGTCGGCAAACTCTTTGACCTCGGCCGCGACCTCCTTGGTGGCCTGGGCTTGGCCTTCCACGGTCTTGAGCAGGCGCAGCACCACCTCGTTGGGCAGCGCGTCCAGGAACTCGCCTTTCTTGCGCGGGTTCAGGGCTTGCCAGGCGGGCGCACGCTCGTCTTTGCTTTGGTCACGGGTGCTGTGCTGGGGCTCGTGCTGCAGCGCTCGCGCTTTTGCTTTTACTGCCACGCGCGCGACTGGTTTGAAGACCGCAATCCGCGCGGGCTGCTGGCCATCGTGCTGGCGCTGGCGGTGGGGGTGGTGGGCTACACCGTGGTGCTGGGCAGCTGGCTGCCGGTGCCCCAGCCGGGTAAGCTGCCGCCCGACATGCACATCAGCCCCGTGAGCTGGGTGCTGGTAGCGGCTGGGCTGTCGTTTGGTACCGGCATGGTGGTGTCGGGCTCGTGCATCAGCGCGCACTGGTACCGGCTGGCCGAAGGGGCCACGGTATCGCCGTTCGCGCTGGCCGGGTCGGCACTGGGCTTCATCCTGGGTTTCAAGACCTGGAACCCCTTGTACAGCCAGAGCGTGGCCGATGCGCCCGTGGTGTGGCTGCCTGCCCACCTGGGGTATGGCGGCGCCTTGCTGGTGCAACTGGGCGGGCTGGCCCTGGTGGCTGCCTGGCTTTGGCGGGGCTTTGCGCAGGAGGCCGCCGCATCATCAGCGCCGGGTGCAGTCCCTGTCGTACCAGGACTGCGTGCCGTGTGGCGCAAACTGTGGACCGGGCGCTGGCACTACTGGGTAGGCGGGTTGGTCGTGGGTCTGATTGGCGCATTTGCCATCGTGCGCATGCGACCCCTGGGCGTGACGGCGACGCTGGGCAGCGCCGCACGCCAGTGGGCACAGGAGCAGGGCTGGATTCCAGACCGGCTCGATGGGCTCGATGGATTTGCGGGTTGCGCTACCGTGCCGCAGGCCACCTGGTTTACCCCCAATGCCGCGCTGTTGGTGGGCCTGGTGGCGGGAGCGTTCGTGGCAGCCACGGCCAGCCGCCAGTTTGTGCCGCGCTGGCCTACGTGGCGCGATGCTGTACGGGGCCTGTCGGGTGGCGTGTTCCTGGGCTGGGGGGGCGTGACCGGGCTGGGCTGCACCGTTGGCACGCTGCTGTCCGGCGGCATGGCGGGCGCGCTGTCGGGTTGGGTGTTTGGGCTGTCCGTATTTTTTGCGGTGTGGGCCGGTCTGCAGATCAACGGCTGTGGCTGAGCGGAGGGCCGCAACAACGCTGAGTCCACCCCGCAGTCCTATCCGATACACTGCGGGCCGCATGGACGCGCACATGAAACCGATGACTCTGACGGCTTGGCTCTGGCGGGCGGTGCTGGCCGCAGGTGTGGCTGGCTGCGCCTACACACCCCCCGCGCCGTTCGTTGTTGTTGGCAACGGGAAGTCGGTATCCATTAACTGGGAAAATTCAACGCTGGGCCCTGACGGTGCCCTCAATGCGGCCGAAAAACATTGCGCACGATATGGCCTGGGGGCAGAACTGTCGGCCCAGGTCAGTCGCTTTGAAGTGATCTACCGCTGCGTGTAAGCCCCTCGCTGCAGACGCGCAAGAGACTTCGGGCGCCAAAGCGCGCAGGGACGCAATCCACCTGCGCTTTCAGACATTTTGGGCTCGAAGCGCTACAAATATCTGCCTGTAAAGCTATAAAAATAATAGCTATTCACCGGCAGAGCGAAGCGACAGCTCCCTGGCATTCGCTCATTGGCCGCTCTGGATGTCGCCCAGGCACAGGTATTTGATCTCCACATAGTCGTCCATGCCGTAGTGCGAGCCTTCGCGGCCCAGGCCCGACTGCTTGACGCCGCCAAAGGGTACGTGCTCTGTGGCCAGAATGCCCACGTTGGCACCGACCATGCCGTATTCCAGCGCCTCGGTCACGCGGAAGATGCGACCCACGTCGCGGCTGTAGAAGTAGCTGGCCAGGCCGAACTCGGTGTTGTTGGCTGCGTCGATGGCTTCCTGCTCGGTCTTGAACTTGAACACGGGCGCAAACGGGCCAAAGGTTTCTTCGCGGGCACACAGCATGTCGGCCGACGCATTGGCCACCACCGTGGGCTCGAAGAACTGCCCGGAGCCCAGACTCTTGAGCCGCTGGCCGCCAGCCACCACCTGGCCGCCCTTGGCCAGCGCGTCGTCCACGTGGCGCTGCACCTTGGCCAGCGCGGCTTCCTCGATCAGCGGGCCCTGGTTCACACCGGCTTCAAAGCCATTGCCCACCTTGGCCGTCTTGACCTTGGCGGCGAACTTGGCCACGAACTCGTCGTACACGCCTTCCTGCACATAAAAGCGGTTGGTGCACACGCAGGTCTGGCCCGCGTTGCGGTACTTGCTGGCAAAGGCACCTTCCACGGCGCTGTCGATATCGGCGTCGTCGAACACGATGAAGGGCGCATTGCCACCCAGCTCCAGCGACATCTTCTTGACCGTGGGGGCCGACTGCGCCATCAGGATGCGGCCCACTTCGGTGCTGCCCGTGAAGCTGATGTGGCGCACCACGTCGCTCGCACACAGCACCTTGCCGATGGCAATCGAGTTGTCGCTGTCTGCGGGCAGGATGTTGAACACACCGGCCGGAATGCCCGCGCGGATGGCCAGTTCGGCGGCGGCCAGGGCGGTGAGCGGCGTCAGCTCGGCCGGCTTGATGACCACGGGGCAGCCCGCAGCCAGCGCAGGCGCGACCTTGCGGGTGATCATGGCCAGCGGGAAGTTCCATGGCGTGATGGCCGCGCACACGCCGATGGGTTGCTTGAGCACCAGCAGGCGGCGGTTGTTGTCAAACTGGGGCAGGGTCTCGCCGTTGATGCGCTTGGCCTCTTCGGCAAACCATTCCACAAAGCTCGCGCCGTAGGCGACCTCGCCCTTGGCTTCTGGCAGGGGCTTGCCCTGTTCGGCGGTCATGATGCGGCCCAGGTCGTCCTGGTTCGCCATCAGCAGGTCAAACCACTTGCGCAGGATGATGCTGCGCTCCTTGGCGGTCTTGGTTTTCCAGGGGCCCCAGGCGGCGTTTGCGGCGGCAATGGCGGCCTCGGCATCCTGCGGGCCCAGATTGGCCACGTCGGCCAGCTTCAGGCCCGTGGCTGGGTCGTTCACGTCAAAGCGGCTGCTGCCCGCCACCCATTGGCCGTTGATGAGGCCGTCAGTCTTGAGCAGCGTGGGGTCGTTGAGCAAAGCGAGGGGGGAAGTCTTCATGTCCATGGGGGTCTCCGGATGCAGGTGAAATAAGGGCAGAAAGAGGGCGAATTCAGTGCCAAAGTGCGGGCAGTGCGGCGCGTGGATGCGGGGCGACGAACAGGCTATCACGGGCAGTACGGGCGAGTGTCGCCTGCGTTGCAGGGGCCTTGGGCAACTGAAAAATACTAACCAGCTCGGCCAGACGCGCTGCCTGGCCTTGCAGGCTCTGGGTGGCGGCTGTGCCTTGTTCCGCCAGGGCCGCGTTTTGCAGGGTGGTTTCGTCCAACCGTGCCATGGTGCCGCTGATCTCGCGGATGCCTTCGTACTGGCGCGTCATCGCGTGGTGCATGTCGCCGATCATGGCGCTGATGTCGTGCACCTGCGAGACGATGGCGTGCACCGAAGCCCCTGCCTGCTGCACATGCTGGTGGCCTTGTGCCACCTTGTCCACGTTCTGGTGGATGAGCCGCTTGATCTCCCGGGCTGCCTCGGCGCTGCGCTGGGCCAGAGAGCGCACTTCGGTGGCCACCACCGCAAAGCCCCGGCCTTGCTCGCCAGCACGCGCCGCTTCCACGGCAGCGTTCAGCGCGAGGATGTTGGTCTGGAACGCAATGCCGTCAATCACTGCCGTGATGTCGCTGATGGTCTTGGACGAAGTGGAGATGTCCTCCATGGTGGCCACCATCTGCTGCACGGCATGTCCGCTGTCTGCCGCTGCGCCAGAGGCTCCGTCTGCGAGGCGGTGAGCTTGCTCTGCCTTGACTGTGCTGTCCCGCACCGAATCGGTCAAGACCGCTACGGCAGCGGCGGTCTGCTGCAGATGGCTGGCCTGCTCTTCCGTGCGCTGGCTCAGGTGGAGGTTGCCGGTGGCCAACTCTGCCGAGCCGGTGGCGATGCTCTCGCTGCTGTTGCGCACATCGCCGACCAGGGCCGCCAGGTGGCCGCGCATGGTGTCCATGGCCGCCATGACACTGCCCGGCAGGGGGGGCGCCGACCCGGCCGAAGTTGCCGCGCTCAGGTCGCCCTGGGCGATGACCAGCGCCATGTGCGCCACATCAACCGGCTCGCCCCCCAATTGCCGCGTGATGGAGCGGATGACCATCGCGGCCAGGCCCGTGCCCAGCAGCAGCGCCAAGGTGCAGCTGCCCGCGAGCAGGGCCATGGAGAACACATAGGTGGCCCGACCTTTGGCCGCCAACGCATTCGCTGCGTCGGTGGTGAACTGCCATTGCTGTTCCACCGCCGCTGCACTGGCCGCAAACAACCGCTGCGACCGGCCGGTGAACAGACGCCGCGCTTCTTCTGCCCGGGCGGGGTCTGAGAGCGACTCCCGCGATACGGCACGCAGCTTGTCCCAGTAGCCCATGGCCGTTTGCGTCACGTCGGTCACCGCCATCCACAAGGCACGGTCTTCCTCACCCGTCAGGCGCTTCTCGTGTTCAGCGAGACTGCTGCGCAGCTGGGCATGGGCTTCGTCAATGCCCTTTTCCAGAAGGTCCATCTCGGCGGCGGAGACGGTCATGAGGTGTTGTGCCTGCAATATCCGGATGGCGGCCAGCTTTTCCTGCCAGGACTTGACGGCCTGCAGCGATGGCGTGGTGTTGCGTGTGTAGTGGTCCAGCGTTTCATGGAGCACACGGATGCGCTGCGCTGCCACCAGGCCCACACCCGCCAGCAGGGCCAGCAGCAAGCCCAGCGTGCACATCAGGCGCACCCAGACCTTCATGGCGGCGATCGATTGCAATGTTTTGCGGATCATGGTGCGCTTACTGCCCAGCGGCGCTCTACCGACGCACCGTGCGTGCGCCAGAAACTGGCGTCAAAAGCCAGCGATCTGCGCAGGTTGGAGGGGGCGGAGGGCAGGTCGCTGGGGGCCATCGACAGGTCGACCAACGGGGTGTGCGTTGACCCACCTCCTACCGGCTCTGCAGACCGGGGGCGATTTTCTTCATAGCGCAGGATGGCCCCCATGTGGGTGGGGCCGTAGGGAATCGCCTGCGAGAAAGCGAGCTGCGCAGCCTCCGAGGTGGCAAAGCGAATGAAGTCCAGCGCCATCGCCTGCCGTGGCGTGCCCCGCACAATGGCCCAGTAGTCCATCTCGTAGATCGCATCCATCCAGACGATGGACAGGCGCGAGGACTGGGTGGCTGCATTGGCTGCAGCCACGCGGCCATTGAAGGCCGTTGTCATGCCGACCGTGCCGTCGAGCAGGTTCTGCGGCCCTTTTGCACCCGACTCCCACCACACGATGTGGGGCTTGAGCTGTTCCAGCTTCTTGAGTGCGCGTGCCAAGCCGGCTTCACTGTTCAGTTGGGCGTAGACATCGCGGCGGTGCACGCCGTCGGCCAGCAGTGCGATCTCCAGGTTGTAGCGCAGGCCTTTGCGCATGCCGCGCTTGCCGGGAAAGCGTTTGGTGTCCCAGAAGTCGGCCCAGCTCCTGGGCGCGTCCTTGCCAAACCGCTGGCTGTCGAAGGCCAGCACCGTAGACCACACGAAGGCCCCGAGTCCGCAGTCTTGCACCGTACCGGGCAGCAGCATGCTGGCGTGGGGCACGCTCGTGCGGTCAATGCGCTCGAAGTGTCCTGCGGCGCAGCCATTTGCCAGGTCGGCGGATTCCACCTCCACCACATCCCATTCAGGCTTGCCGCGCTGGATCATGGCGCCCACCTGGGCCAGGTCGCCCGTGTATTCAACGCCTTGCACCTTGGCACCCTTGGCGTTGGGGGTGGCTTCAAAAGGCGCATAGAAGGCCAGTTGCTGGGCTTTGGCATTGGCGCCGCCAAAATTGGCCACCGTCAGCGTCTGACCGAGCGCGGGGCTCACGGCCAAGGCCAGGCCACACGACACCCCAAGGGCGTGCTTCACAAAAGCGTGGCGCATGCTCAGCCCCTGCGCGTGCGCAGCCACTCCAGCGCCAGCAAGAGGCTGGTGGTGAAGAGGATGAGCAGTGTGGCCACTGCGGCAATGGTGGGCGAAATGTTCTCGCGGATGCCATTGAACATCTGGCGCGGCAGCGTGGACTGGTCGGCCCCGGCCAGGAAGAGGGTGACCACCACTTCGTCAAAGGAGGTGGCAAACGCAAACAGCGCGCCGGAGATCACGCCCGGCGCAATCACTGGCAGCGTGACGCGAAAGAAGGTGTTGAGCGGTGTCTCACCCAGGCTCAGCGAGGCGCGCACCAGGTTGTGGTTGAAGCCCGCCAGCGTGGCCAGCACGGTGGTCAGCACAAAGGGTGCGCCCAGGGCTGCGTGCACGATGATGAGGCCGAAGTAGCTGTCGGCCAGGCCCAGCGGTGCGAAGTACAGGTAGGTGGCCACGCCCACCACGATGATGGGCACCACCATGGGGGCAATCAGGATGGCCATGAGCAGTCCCTTGAACCGGAAGTCCGCCCGCGACAGGCCTACGGCGGCCAGGGTGCCCAGCACAGTGGCAATCAGCGTGGCTGCGGGCGCCACGATGAAGCTGTTGCGCGTGGCACGGGCCCATTCGGCCGACTCGAACAGGTTGCGGTACCACTTGAGCGACCAGCCGTGGATGGGGTAGGCGAGGAACGAGCTTTCGGAGAATGACAGCGGCACCATCACCAGGATGGGGGCCAGCAGGAACACCAGCACGGACACGCACAGCGCGCGCACGGCCCACCAGCCGAGCTTGTCGGCCAACGTGGCGTACAGGGGGAATTGGGGCAGGCGAAACATGGTCAGCGACTTTCAGCTTTGGAGGGAGTGATCAGCCCAGACTCAATTCGGCTTTGCCAATGCGGCGGTACACGCCGTACAGCAGCAGCGTGGCAGCCAGCAGCAGGGCACCCAGCGCGCAGGCCATGCCCCAGTTCACTTCCACATTGGTGTAGCGGGCGATGTAGTAGCTCAGCATCTGGTCATCGGCCCCGCCCAGCAGTGCGGGCGTGACGTAGTAGCCAATGGCCAGGATGAATACCAGCAGCGCACCCGCGCCAATGCCGGGGTAGGTTTGCGGCACATACACCCGAAAGAACGCGGCAATCGGCGAGCTGCCCAGCGACACCGCCGCGCGCAGGTAGGTGGGCGGCACGCTTTTCATCACGCTGTACAGCGGCAGGATCATGAACGGCAGCAGGATGTGCACCATGGCAATCACCACGCCTGTGCGGTTGAACAGCAGTGCCAGTGGCTGTTCGATCAGGCCCAGGCCCATCAGGCCCCGGTTGACCAGGCCTTCGGATTGCAGCAGCACGATCCAAGCGGCCACACGCACCAGGATCGAGGTCCAGAAAGGCACCAGCACCAGGATCATCAGCACGTTGGCCGAACGCGCAGGCAATGAGGCCAGCCACCAGGCCAGCGGGTAGCCAACCAGCAGGCACACCAGTGTGACCACCAGGCTGATGTGGAACGTGCGCAGCAGGATGCCGCCGAAGGCGCGCTGCTCCTCGGGCATGCGCTCGACCTGGCCCAGTGCGTCGCGCTGCAGGTCCACCGATGCAAGCAGGTAGTCGGGCGTCCAGCGGGCGCCGTTCTTGGCTATGGCACGCCAGAAGGGTGCCTCGCCCCAGCGGGGGTCGGCGCCCAGCAGGCGCTCCCTGATGGCGTCGGCAGAACCTTCAAAAGGCAGGTCGCGGTAGGCCCCCATCACCATGGAGCGTGCGCCCGGCACCTCAGAGTTGAGCCGGCGCGCCAGGGCGCCAGCGTCCGAACGGTCGGGCAGGCGGGTGAGATCGCCCACCAGCGCGGCATAGGCCGCCGCCGGTGGTGCGTCCCGTCGGTCCCAGCCGTCCAGGGCACGCATGGTGCCCGGCAGCGCGTTGGCCACTTCGGGGTTCTCCACCGCGCGCTGCAGCAGCGCGGCAATGGGCACCAGCAGCGTGAGCAGCAGGAACACCAGCAAGGGCAGCGTGAGGCTGAACGCCCGCCATTTGCGCCGCACTTCGGCGCGGGCCAGGGCTTTGCGCAGCGCGCCGGGGGCGTGGCTGTCCTGTGCGCGGTGCGGGGCCATATCAGGGGCGTTCATGGCGATCACGCCGGAGTGGGCTTGCATGGTGGTGGGCTCTGTCTGCTGCTGGTGTGGGCTCATGGCTCAGGCGGGCGGGCGCAGGCTTACTGCGTGGCCCAGGCGGCAAAGCGCTTTTCCAGCGCCTCGCCCTGGTCGGCCCAGAAGCCCACGCTGAACTGCAGGGCCTCCTTGGCGTTGGTGGCCGAGGTGGGCAGGTCGTCCAGCACCTTCTTGTCCAGCGACGCCAGGGCCTTGGTGTTGGCCGGGCCATAGGCAATGTTCTGTGCATAGGCGGCTTGCTGTGGGGTCTGCATCGTGAAGGCGATGAACTTCACAGCGGCATCCTTGTTGGGTGTGCCCTTGGGGATGGCCCAGTAGTCCAGGTCGTAGATGCCGCCGGGCCAGTAGATCTTGAGGTTGCGGCCTTCGCGATTGGCGGCGTCGATGCGGCCGTTGAACACCGTGGTCAGGGTCACATCGCCCGCCACCAGGAACTGGGGCGCCTGGGCACCGGCCTCCCACCACTGGATGTTGGGCTTGAGTTCGGTCAGCTTCTTGAACGCGCGGTCGGCGCCGTCCTTGGTGGCCAGCACCTTGTACACGTCGGCGGGCTTCACGCCATCGGCCAGCAGCGCAAATTCGAGGTTGTAGCGCGCGCCCTTGCGCATGCCGCGCTTGCCCGGGATCTTCTTGGTGTCCCAGAAGTCAGCCCAGCTGGTGGGTGGGGTCTTGAGCTTGTCGCCGTTGTAGGCCATGACGGTGGACCACACAAAGATGCCCACGGCGCACTCGTTCACCGCAGCGGGCAGCAGGTCGGCCTTGGGCACGATCTTGCTGTAGTCCAGCTTTTCGTACAGGCCTTCATCGCAGCCGCGCGCGGCGTCGGGCGATTCGACCTCGACTACGTCCCAGGTCACCTTCTTGGCCTCGACCATGGCCTTGACCTTGGCCTGCTCGCCGTTGTACTCCACGGCCACGATCTTGTTGCCGGCCTTTTCGTAGGGCTCGTAGAAGGCCTTCTTTTGTGCATTGGCGTTGGCACCGCCGAAGTTGACGACGGTGAGTTGCTGCTGCGCCAGGCTGGGCAGGGCCAGGCAGGCAGACAGGGCAGCGCAGGCGATCAGGCTCTTGTTTTTCATGGTGCGGTTTCCTAGGGGTTGAGGGAAGGGGACGGGGAACAAAAAATGCGGTTCAGTGAACGGTGGGCGCGGCGTAGATGCGCACGGACTCCGTGGGGAACTCCAGCAGCACCGCATCGCCAGGTTCGGGGTGCGGGTTGGCGTCGGCGCGGGTCAGCGGCAGCTTGACGGTGGCCTGCGCCTGGCCGGCGCCGATGTCGCACATCAGGCGCAGGTGGTCGCCGTAATAGATGGCACGGGCCACTGTGGCGCGCAGGGCGGGGCTCCGGGGCGCAGCGCTGGCGGCATGCAGCGCAATGCGCTCGGGGCGGATGCAGGCCTCGGCCGGGGCGCCGGGTGCCAGGTGGTTCACATTGAGGCCGGGCAGGCGCTGGCCGTCAGGCAACTGCAGTGCCCACGCCGTACCACTGCCTTGCAGCGTACCGGTGATGACCGTGCTGTCGCCCACAAAGCCCGCCACAAAGCGGTTGGACGGGGTCTCGTACAGTGACTCCACATCGGCCAACTGCTGAATGACACCTTCGTTGAACACCGCCACGCGGTCGCTCATGGTCAGGGCTTCGCCCTGGTCATGGGTCACGTACACAAAGGTCACACCCAGCTGGCGGTGCAGCTCTTTCAGCTCGATCTGCATGTGCTCACGCAGCTGTTTGTCCAGCGCGCCCAGGGGCTCGTCCATCAGCACCAGCTGGGGGTTGAACACCAGGGCGCGTGCCAGCGCCACGCGCTGCTGCTGGCCGCCCGACAGGCGTGCGGGCAGGCGGTCGGCCATGCCCGACAGGCGGACCATGTCCAGCGCCTTCTTCACGCGTTCGGCCTGCTCGGCCTTGGGCACCTTGCGCACGGTGAGCGGGTAGGCCACGTTCTGCCCCACGGTGAGGTGGGGGAACAGCGCGTAGTTCTGGAACACCATGCCAAAGTTGCGCTTGTGCGGCGGCGTGCGCGTGATCTGCTTGCCATCGAGCAGGATGTCGCCCGCGGTGGGCGACTCGAAGCCGGCCAGCATCATCAGCGTGGTGGTCTTGCCAGAGCCCGAAGGCCCCAGCAGGCTCAGGAACTCGCCGCGCTGGATGTCCAGGTCCAGCGCACGCACCACAAGCTGTTCGCCGTCGTAGGTTTTTTGCACGCCGCTGAAGCGGACCAGGGGTTCTGCATGGTTCATGGTGGTGGGGGCAATCAAGGGAGAAGGGGTTCAGCCCACAGCCGCGAAGCTGTCGGCCAGGATGGCCAGGCCTTCGTGCAGCAGTTCGTCCGATGCCGTCAGGGGCACCAGGATGCGGATCACGTTGCCGTAGGTGCCGCAGGACAGCAGGATGAGCCCGCGCCGCGCGGCTTCGGCCACGACCTTTTTGGTCAGTGCGGCGTCGGGGCGGTGTACATCGCCGTTTTCAAACAGCTCGATCGCCACCATGGCACCCAGGCCGCGCACGTCGCCGATGGCGGGTACTTTGGCGGCCATTGCTTTCAGGGCACTGACCAGCAGCGCGCCCATGTCCTGGCTGCGGGCCAGCAGGTTTTCCTGCTCGAACGCATCGATCACCGCCAGGGCTGCCGCGCAGGCCACCGGGCTGCCTGCATAGGTGCCGCCCAGGCCGCCAGCTGCAGGCGCGTCGATGACGTCAGCGCGGCCCACCACGCCCGACAGGGGGAAGCCGCCCGCCAGCGACTTGGCGGTGGTGATGAGGTCGGGGGCCACCGGCCATTGTTCGCAGGCGAACCACGTGCCCGTGCGGCCCGCGCCGGTCTGCACTTCGTCGGCAATCAGCAGGATGCCGTACCGGTCTGCGAGGGCCTTGAGGCCGGCGATGAACTCGGGCGGGGCCACATAGAAGCCGCCTTCGCCCTGCACGGGCTCGACGATGAAGGCGGCCACGCGCTCGGGCTCGATGTCGTTCTTGAAGATCAGCTCCACCGAATGCAGCGCCTGCTCCATGCTCACGCCATGCAGTGCGTTGGGGAACAGCGCGTGGTAGGTCTCACCCGGGAACGGGCCAAAACCCACCTTGTACGGAACGACCTTGCCGGTGAGGCCCAGCGTGAGGTTGGTGCGGCCATGGTAGCCGCCCGTGAAGGCGATCACGCCAGGGCGCTTGGTGTAGGCGCGGGCGATCTTGATGGCGTTTTCCACGGCCTCGGCGCCGGTGGTGAGCAGCAAGCTCTTTTTGGCAAACGCGCCGGGGGCCAGCGTGTTCAAGCGCTCACACACTTCCACGTACGGTTCGTACGCCACCACCTGAAAGCAGGTGTGGGTGTACAGGTCCAGCTGGGCCTTGACGGCGGCGATCACGCCAGCGTGCAGGTGGCCGGTGTTGAGCACCGCGATGCCACCGGCAAAGTCAATGAAGCGGCGGCCCTCCACATCCCACAGCTCCGCGTTGCGGGCCTTGTGGATGAAGAGTTCATGGGCCTGGCCCACGCCCCGGGCCACGGCGGCGTGGCGGCGGGTGAGGAGGGCGGCGTTGGTGAAATGGCGGTCTTGCTGCATGGTATGGGCGGTGGCTGTGAAGGACAAAAAGGGAATGAAAACCAGGAATGGGGCGAATTCTGGAATCCACGCCACGGCCCGTCCATGTACAGCGCAGCGCTGTTTGGCGCGCACTGTGCAGGTCTAGAATCCTGTACAGGCAATCCCTGATTTGGTGTGCGCCAACCCAGTGCACAATTCGCCCCCTTTTTTGCTCCCCTGATGCTCACTCTCAGCCCCGACCTCCAGACACCTCTGGTCAGCCAGATCGTCGATGGTCTGCGGGGGCTCATCGCCGGGCAGGTGCTCAAACCCGGCAGCAAACTCCCGTCCATCCGCGCTTTTGCCGCTGCGCACGGCGTGAGCGTGTTCACCGTGGTCGAGGCCTACGACCGCCTGGTGGCGCAGGGCTGGCTGGTGTCGCGGGCCAATGCAGGCTTTTTTGTGAAGCGGCGGGGCGACGAGGGCGCTGCGCCCGGCACTGGTGCGCCCGAGCGGGCCGTGCCCCGTTTTGATGCGCGCTGGTACCTCAAACAAATTTTTGAAAACCGCAACCTGCCCATGAAACCGGGCTGCGGCTGGCTGCCGCACGACTGGCTGTTTGGCGATGCGGTCAAACGCAGCATGCGCCAGCTGTCGTCCGATGGGCCCGAGCTGGACGGCTATGGCCTGCCGCACGGCCACATGGCGCTGCGCATGGTGGTGGCCGAGTCGCTGGCCGAGCACCATCTGGCGGTGGACGCCGACCAGGTGCTGCTCACGCAGGGCTCCAGCCAGGCGCTGGACCTGGTGGCGCGTCGTCTCGTCAAGCCTGGCGATGTGGTGCTGGTGGACGACCCCGGCTATCCCAACCTCCTGTTCATGTTGCGCTTTGCGGGAGCGCAAGTGGTGGGTGTGCCGCGCACCGCCACCGGCTACGACCTGCCCGCCCTCGAGGCTCTGCTGACCGAGCGCCAGCCCACGGTGTTCTTCACGCAGCCGCGCCTGCAAAGCCCCACCTGCTCGGTGGCATCGGTGGCGCACCTGCACCGGCTGCTGCAACTGGCCGAGCAGCACAACTTCATGCTGGTGGAGAACGACATCTACGCCGACATGGACCCCGGTGTGCGTCCCTCGCTGGCCAGCCTGGACCAGCTCAACCGCGTGATCTATCTGGGCAGCTTCTCCAAGACGATTTCGCCCAACCTGCGCACCGGCTTTCTGGCGGCGCGGCGTGACCTGCTCGACGAGCTCGTGCAGCTCAAGATGATCTCGGGCCTGACCTCGTCAGAGATCACCGAACGCATCACGTTTGGTGTGGTGACGGATGGGCGCTGGCGCAAGCACCTCAAGTCCCTGCGCGAGCGCCTGGCCGAGGCGCACCGCACGGTGGGGCGGCGCTTGTTGAACCTGGGATTCGAGCTGTTCCACGAGCCCGAGGCGGGCATGTACCTGTGGGCCCGGCACCCCGACCTGCCCGACAGTGCCGAGCTGTCGAAAGAGGCCACCGGTGCGGGCATCATGCTCGGGCCGGGTCAGCTGTTTCTGGTGGAGCCCCGGCCTACGGGCTGGCTGCGGTTTAACGTGGCGTTCAGCCAGGACGAGCGGATGTGGCGCTTTCTGGAGCAGCGCATCGAGATGGGCCAGCAGGTGGCGGAACAGGGCAGTTCCCTGGCCTGAGTACGCGGTTTGAAGCGTTTTGGGGCGGATGCGCTAGTGCAATATGCCTGGATTGCTATCAAATAGATAGTGATTGACGCAACTGCCCGTGGCCCGGGGGGCTGGTCCATAGGGACCCTCTGCACGAATCACCGCGTCGTGTGCATCAGCGGGCTCGGGCGGTCTGCAGCGTTGCAAATACTCGCAATAGCAACGGCTATTGCTGCGTTTTGCGCCTTGCAACCCCTCCCGATCCGCTGCGCTCACTTGGCCAGCGAGATTCGTGCAGAGGGTCCCTAGCGGTCGATGATGCGCCGCGCAAAGCGCTCCAGGTACTCCATCAGCTGCTCCGCGCCCGCCACGGCCTGGGCCTCGTCGCCACTGGCAATGCCCTGCGCCAGTTGCATGTGCGCGCGGGCACCCTCTGACACCTCGCCTTCGTGCTGGTAGGCGTACCAGAAGCGGCGGCACTGCACGATGAGCGGTTGCACGCATTTGACGGCCGAATGGTTCTGGCTGGCCTGATGGGTGACGAGGTCCAGCTCATGGTCGGCCAGCATGTAGTCGTCGAGGTGGCCGCGCGCTGCGGCCTGCACCATGTTTTCCGCACAGCGCACGATGGCCTGGCGCTGCGGCGCGGTGGCGCGGCGTGCGGCGTTGGAGGCCAGCAGGCGCTCCAGTACGCGGCGGGTCTGGATCACGTCCAGGTGGTCGGCCAGATCGATGTGTGACACCAGCAAGCCGCGCCGGGGCTGCTGCACGATGAGCCCGATGGACACCATGCGTAGCAGTGCCTCGCGCACCGGTGTGCGGCCCAGGCCCGTGCTCTCGGCGATCTCGGCCTCCACCACGGGGCTGCCGGGCTGCAGCTGCAGCGTGGAGATCATGGTCTCGATGGCGTCGTAGGCCACGTCCGCCGCGCGCCGCTTGGGCGCGGGGTCTTGCTGGGGGGAGGGGCGGCGGAGTGTCATCGGGCGTGAAGGACGTTGCGGGAGGCCGCATCTTATGGGATGCGGCCCCGGTGACCCTTGCGGACTGTCAGAGGCTTGCACCCGCCTTGCGCAGCTCGGCAATCTGCGGCGCCTTGGGCAGCCACAGCTTGTCGAACTCCTGGATGATGCCGTCGGGGTTGAACGACGATGCCGTCTTGAAGGCGATGGACGTGCCCTTGAACTTCTCGATCAGCCCGGCCTCGGTGGTCACGATGTCATTGATCTGCGCATCCAGCGACTGGGCCACCAGCTTGCGGATGATGTCCTTGTCCTTGGCATCCAGCCCTTGCCAGATGCGGCCGGAGACCAGCGGCGCGAACGGCATGAACAGGGCGTTCATCTGCAGCAGGGCCTTGGCCACCTTGTCGAAGCGCTGGTTCCAGGAGAACTCGATGTCCGCCTCCAGCCCATCCACCTGGCCGTTGCTCATCGCGTCAAACACCTGGGGCGTGGGGATGGGCGTGGGGGCGGCGCCCAGCATTTGATAAAAGTCTCGGTACACAGGCGTGGGGTTGATGCGCAGCTTCATGCCCTTGATGTCGGTGGGCACGGCGATGTCCTTGGTGGAGAACACGGCGCGCATGCCGGTGATGCCCCAGCCCAGGCCAATGGTGCCAGTCTCGCGCGGCAACGCCTCCAGCAGCTTGGTGGCAGAAGGGTGCTTGACCAGTTTGGCCACGGCGGGGGTGGAGCGCACCAGATACGGCGCATTGATGGCCGCGATGCTGGACACGCGCGAGCCCAGCTCTGCCGCCTGGATCCAGCCCATGTCGAGCGCGCCCGACTGCAGCTGCTGCATCATCGCCGCCTCGTTGCCCAGCTGGCCCGAGTGGAAGACCGTGACGCTCAGGCGGCCATCGGTTTCCTTCTTCAGCGCCTCGCCAAACTGCACGGCAGCGCGGTTCCATGAGTGGCCTGCGGGCGTGATCAGGCCCAGGCGAAACTCCTTGGCGTCGGCGGCACGCACCAGGGCCGGAAAGCCCAGCCCCGTGACGGTGGCAGCGGCCACGGCGTGGCGCTGGATGAAATGGCGGCGGGTGACAGCGGGGGTGTGGGCGGGCTGGGTCGTCATGGTGAACTCCGTGTGAAAGAAATTTGGGAGGGGACGGGAGATTTGCTGGGCGGCGGTCTACTTGAGCAAACCGAGCGACAGGCTGGGGAACAGCGACAACATCACCAGCGCCACGCAGCTGATGATGAAAAACGGCAGCGTGACGATGAACATCTTTCCGGGCTTGGCCCCGGTGACGGCTGACGCGACAAAAAAGCTCAGACCCACGGGTGGGGTCATCAGCCCCAGCACCAGGTTGACGACGATCACCACACCAAAATGGCGCGGGTCGATGTGATAGACCTCGGTGGCAATCGGCAGCAGGATGGGGGCGGTCATGATGAGACCGGGGATGCCGTCGATCACCGTGCCGATGACCAGCAGGATGACGTTGGTGAGCAGCAAGAAGGTGACCGGGTCGTGAGCCACGGTCTGCACCCAGGCGGCGACCATCTGAGGCACCTTGCCGTAGATTAGCAACCACGAGAACACGGCCGCTGCCGCCACCAGAAACAGCACGATGGCGGAGTAAATGGCCGAGCGCAGCAGGATGGCGGGCATGGCGCTGAACCGGAACTCCTTGGTCACATAGCGACCCACCAGGGCCGAGGCCAGCGCGCCCACGGCGGCCGATTCGGTGGGGTTGGCCAGGCCACTCAGGATGGAGCCCACGATGATGATGGGGATCAGCAGCGTGGGGCTCGCCTGCACCACGGTGCGCGCGCGCTGGGCCAGCGTGCGCTTTTCGCTGCGCGGGTAGTTGTAGACAAAGCCCATGAGCGCGATCACGACAAAGAACAGCACGGTGAGCAGCACGCCGGGCAGGATGCCGGCAATCAGCATGTCGCCCACGGCCACCTGGGCCAGCACGCTGTAGACCACAAACATCACCGAGGGCGGGATGATGGGCCCGAGCATGCCGCCGTACACCGTGAGGCCCGCCGCAAAGGTCTTGTCGTAGCCCTGCTTTTCCATCTCGGGCACCATGACTTGCGACATGATGGCCACCTGCGCGGTGGCCGAGCCGATGATGGATGACACCAGCATGTTGGCCAGGATGTTCACGTAGGCCAGCCCCCCTTTGACGGAGCCGATGAAGGCCATGGACAGGTCCACCAGCCGCCGCGTGATGCCGCCGCTGTTCATGATCTCGCCGATCAGGATGAACAGCGGGATGGCGATGAGGCCATAGCTGTCCACCCCGCCGAACATCTGCATGGGGAACGACTGGAACAGCACCGGGCTGCCGATGCTGAGGATGTACACCGCGCCTGACAGGCACAGGCATACGCCGATGGGCACACCCACCATCAAGGCGGCGAGGAAGAACAGGGTGGTGATCATGGTCGGGCTCTGGTGGGTTTTGCGGGCGCAGGGGCGCTCAGTTCACGGCGTCGGCGTTGACTACGTCGAAGCCCGCGTGCTGCACACGCTCTGCGGCTCCCATGTCTTCGAACAGGTTGGCCAGTGCATGCACGCTGAAGGTGGCCGAGAAGATCGGCAGGATGAGTTGCAGCACCCAGGTGGGCCAGTTCAGCGTCTGGGTGCGCTCGGTGTAGATGAAGTTGAAGCTCTCGGCGGCAAACTCCTTGGCGTCAAAGCCGTAGCGCGCAATGCCGATGGGGTCCATCCACACCCAGCACATCACCAGCATGGCCAGGCCAAACAGCAGCACGCCGGACGTGGCCACTACCTTGAATGCCTTGGCGCCCCGCGCGCCGAGGTGGTCGGTCAGCATGGTCACAGCAAAGTCCATGCGCAGCCGCGTCATCACCGAGGCGCCCAAAAAGGTCAGCCAGACCACCGTGTAGACCGCCGCCTCGTCCACCCAGTAGATGGGCATGCCGGTGTAGCGCGTGACGACGTTGAGCAGGATCAGCAGCACCAACAACGTCATGAGGGCGGTGAGCAGATGCCGCTCCATGCGCAGAACCTGCGTGGACAACGCCAGCACCCAGCGGACGGGAGCGCGCGGCGCCGGAGAGTGCGGGGCGGGTGGACTGTTGGGTGTGGGCATGATGGGGTTCCTGGGGAGGAGGGCGCGGCAATGAAAGAAAAGCCTTGTGCTTTTTAATATCTAACAAATATATTTAAAAGCAAGATGGATGCCTGCTGGGTGCGGGTAAGCCCTGAAAGGAAGGACGGGAGAAAACGGCTGCGCGCGCGTCAGCCCGAGGGAGCTGCGGGCTCGCGCTGAGCGCTGGTGGTGGGCGCGGGCGTGCAGGCGGCCAGCGTGCCAATGCGTGTGGGCGCCAGCAGATGCCGTGGGGGCGCAGGCTTCCAGCCAAACAGGTGCTGTGCGGCAGCGCCGCAAATGCGGCCCTGGCACGCGCCCATGCCGCAGCGGGTGTGGAGCTTGGCATCGATCCAGCCGTTGCGATCGGCCAGTGCAGCGTAGGGCACGTCTTCGCAGCGGCACACCAGGGTGCCGGGCTGCGCCAGGGTTTTGAGTGCTTCGTTCAGTGGAAAAGAAGCCTGCAACGCCTGCGCAAAGCGCTCCCAGCGTGCCAGCTGGGGGCGCAGCGCCTGGGCCTGTTGCACCTGTCCCGCCGCAGCATGGCCTGCCATCGCGCCCTGAACCAGTGCACGTTCGCTGCCGCCAAAGCCGGTGGCTTCACCCGCGGCGAACACACCGGGCACGCTGGTGCGCATGTGGGCATCGACAGCCAGGCCCTGGCCACCGCTCAGCGGCCCGCCCAGTGTGCAGCCCAGCATCTGCCCCAGGTGGGTGTTGGGCACCAGCCCGAACCCGCAGGCCACGCGGTCGCAGGCCATGGTTTCTTCGGCGTGTTGGTCTTTGCGCAGCCTCACTGTTTGCACCTGCGTGGTGCCTTGGACTTCCAGCACATGGCTGCTGGCGCGCAACTGCGTGTGAAGCAGCGTGAGGGCTTGCAACGCCTTGGCAGGCCAGCGCGGCAGTTGCGCTGCAAAGCCAGCGAGCGCGCTCCACGGCGCCTGCTCCGCCACGCGCACCACGGTGGCACCCGCTTTGTTGGCGGTGGTGGCAGCGGCCAGCAGCAGAGGGCCAGTGCCTGCAATGACGATGCGCTGGCCGCGCACGTCGAGCCCTGCCTTGATGAGGGCCTGCAAGGCGCCCGCACCGGTCACACCGGGCAACGTCCAGCCCGGAAAGGGCAGCAGCAGCTCGCGGGCTCCGGTGCACAGCACGATGCGGTGGCTGTGCTGGGTCCAGCCCCGGTCAGCGTCTTCCAGCAGCAGGGCCGGGGCTTTGTCGCCGGGTTGGGAATCACCCAGGCCCACCACGCGGGTGCCAGGCAGCAGGCGGATGTTGGTGTGCCGGGCCAGCGCCGCGCGGTGCTGTTGCGCCAGGGCGGGCAAGATCACCTGAGGGCCGTCGCGCCAGATTTGCCCGCCGGGCTGCGGGTTGTCGTCCACGATGGTGATCGCGGCCCCGCTGGATGCGGCAGCGAGGGCGGCCGCCAAACCTGCAGGGCCAGCGCCGATGATGAGGATGTCGCAGCGCTCGTGCGCCGAGTGTTGCTCGGTCATGGATGGGGTCACGGGCTGGTTCATGGCGTGGCGCTCCCGGGTGCTGTGCCGACATCGGTATGAATCGACATGCCCTCGGTGCAGACCGTCTGGCACGCCAGGCGTGTGCGGCCGTGGATGCGGACCCTGCATTCGTGGCACACACCCATGCCACACAGTGGTGCCCGCGCCGCGCCGGTGACAGAGGTGCGTGTGGTGCCGGGTGTTTGCTGCGCCAGCGCGGCGGCGACGCTGGTCCCTGGGGGCACCAGCGAGGGGGTGCCATTCACCACGATGTGCACCAGGGCGGGTGTTCTGGATGGGGTCATGGTGCGCTCAGACCCGCAAAGCGGGCAGGTGCATAGGGCGTGGGGTCGATCGCCGGGGTGCCCCCTGCGATCTGGGCCGCCAGCAACTGCGCGGTGGCCGGGGCGGTGGTTACCCCCAGCCCTTCATGGCCCACGGCCAGCCACAGGTGCGGGTGTTCGGGGTGCGCGCCAATCAGCGGCAGGCTGTCGGGCGTGGCGGCGCGAAAGCCGGTCCAGGTGCGGATGGCGTTGAGGTCGGCCAGGCTGGGCAGGTAGTCGAGCGCACGTTGCAGCATGCGCGCGAGCACGCCGTTGTTGACGGCGGGGGCGGTGGTGTCGAACTCGCGCGACGAGCCGATCAGCAGCTGCCCCGTGGGCCGGGGCTGCACGTTGAAGGCCACCGAGGTGCCATCGCTGTGGTGGGCGCTGGTGATGTAGCCCAGCTCCACCAGTTGGTGGTGGACGGTGCCCGGGTAGCGGTCGGTGATGACAAGGTGGCCCTTTTTGGGGCGCAGCGGCAGGCCGGGGCACAGCCGTGGGGCGTGGATGCCACTGGCCAGCACGATGGCGCCTGCGCTGCGTTGGCTGCCATCGCGCAGAGTGACCGTGTGGCCGTCGATCTGCAGGGCTTCGGCTTGCTCCAACACAAGGCGCCCGTGGGCTGCGGCCTGGTCCAGCAGCCACTGGGCTGCGCGCGGGGCATAGACCACGCTGTCGCCCTGCACCTTGAGCGCGCCCGCCAAACCGGGGCGCAGTGCGGGTTCTGCGCGGGCCAGGGCGGTGGCGTCGAGCATCTCGCAGGCGATGCCATGCGCTTGCAGGGTGGTGCGTTTGTCATGCGCAGCCTGCAGTTCGGCATCGTTGGCAGCGAGCCAGAGCGTGCCGCAAGGGGTGAACGCGCAGCCCGCGTCCATGTGGGGCGCCCAGGCGTGCCAGAGGTCCAGCGATGTCTGGCTCAGCGCCAGTTCTGCCGGGTTGTCGTCCATCACCACCAGGTGGCCCATGCCCGCTGCCGTAGCGCCGCCGAGGCGCGCATCGATGACACGCACCGACAGCCCGGCCAACACCAGCGCATGGGCGCAGGCGGCACCCACGATGCCAGCGCCAATCACAAGGACATCGGTGTGTTGCATGGGGCGCGGGTGCAGCAGGGTCGGGTTAAAGCCGGATGCCCCAGGCAAAGGGGTCCTTGTCTTCAATCAGCAAAGTAGCGTCGGCGCTCATGTGCGCGCGGCCCCGCAAGGTGGGGATGACCTTGCCATCGTCCTGCAGCGTGTAGCTGGCCTCGAACTGGCTGCCGATGATGCTGGCCTGGCGCCAGAGTGCGCCCGGTGCGAGCTTGCCGTCAGCCGCCAGGCAGGCCACCTTGGCGCTGGTACCCGTGCCGCAGGGCGAGCGGTCATAGGCCTTGCCGGGACACAGCACATAGTTACGGCTGTCGGCCTGGTCATCGTCGGCAAACAGCTCGATGTGGTCAATCTCGCCGCCGTTGTCGCCCCGAATGCCCTGGTCTTTGAGGGCTTGCTGCACGGCGCAGCTGTAGGCCATCAACGCCTCCAGGTTGTCACTGGCTACACGCTGGCCGTGGTCAGAGATCAGGAAGAACCAGTTGCCTCCCCAGGCCACATCGCCCACCACGCGGCCATGGCCGGGTACGTCCACCGCCAGCTGATGGTGCAGGCGGTAGGCCGGCACATTGCGCACGCTGACCGAGCCATCGGTGTGCAGGGTGGTGGTGACGGTGCCCGCCGGGGTTTCGATGCGGTGCTCGCCAGGGGTGATGCGGCCCAGGTAGGCGAGCGATGCGATCAGCCCGATGGTGCCGTGGCCACACATGCCCAGGTAGCCGCTGTTGTTGAAGAAGATCACGCCCGCTGCGTTGGCCGGGTCTTGCGGCGCGCAGAGCAGCGCCCCCACCACCACGTCGCTGCCACGCGGTTCCAGCACGGTGGCGGCCCGCCAGGCATCGTGGCGCTCGGCCAGCAGCGCACGCCGTTCGGCCATGGTGCCGGTGCCCAGGTCCGGGAAACCGTCGATGACAAGCCGGGTCGGCTCGCCGCCCGTGTGGGAGTCGATCACGTGGATGCGTTGCATGGTGCTGTGGTGGTGGAGTAGGGCGCTCAGTGTCTCAGGCGACAGACTGGTATTTTGTAGGGCGCGTGGCCAGGGCCTTGCGCACCACACTCTCGACAAATGCGCGTTCGTCGCCCACCAGGGGCAGGCGGGGGCGGCGCATGTGTTCGGTGCCCACACCCACCAGCGCATCGATGAGCTTGAGGTTCTGCACGAGCTTGTTGGACACATCCAGGTGCAGCATGGGCGTCATCCACTGGTAGAGCGGCAGCGCCTCGGCAAATTTGCCAGCCTTCATCAGGTCGTACAGCGCCACGGTTTCGCGCGGGAAGGCGCAACCCACGCCGGCCAGCAGGCCGTCGCAGCCCAGGGCCAGGCCTTCGTAAGCCAGGTCGTCCACGCCCAGGAAGAGCTGGTAGCGGTCACCCACGGTGTTGCGCAGGTCGGTGATGCGGCGGATGTCGCCGGTGCTTTCCTTGATGGCGGCGATCCACTCGCAGTCGGCCAGCTCCACCATGTGCTCGGGCTTCAGGTCCACGCGGTAGGCCACAGGGTTGTTGTAGACCATCAGGGGGCGCTGGGCGGCACCCGCCATGGCGCGCACATTGGCCATGGCCTCGCGGGCGTCGGCCACGTAGATCACCGAGGGCATGACCATGTAGCCGGCCACGCCGAGCTTGTTGCCGCCGTCGATGTACCGCAGGGCTTCGCGGGTGCTGGTTTCGGACACATTGGCGAGCACTGGTACGCGGCCGTCAGCAGCTTCGAGGGCGATCTTGGCGACCTGGAGCTTTTCCTCCAGCGTGAGGGTGCTGGCTTCGCCGAGAGAACCGCAGGTGACCAGCCCGTGGATGCCGTTGCGGATCTGGAAGTCGATGTGGCGGGCTGTGCCCTCGGCGTCGATGGACTCGTCGGCGTGGAACTTGGTGGTGATGGCAGGGAAGATGCCTTGCCAGCGGGGTTGTGGGTTCACGAGGGACTCCTTGGATCGGTGGTCGGGTTGAAGTTATTAATATATTAACAAGATATTTAAAGCGCGCAAGCGGATTTTTCCGCATTCGTTGGCGCATGGATCGGAGGCACCTACCTCCGCCCTGTCGCCCTCCCGCCACGGACCGCCAGACTGCAAACCTATAATGAAAGGTTGGTCCCCATAGGGGCAGCGACAGGCAGCGCGCAGGCGCGGGTCCTGCGGCCTGCCTGCTGCGTGCAACCACTCCACAACACCATGAGCACTCCCACTTTTTCTGTCGCTGACATCCGTAAGTCCTTCCTGGACTTCTTCGTCTCCAAGGGCCACACCGTGGTGCCGTCGAGCCCTCTGGTGCCTGGTAACGACCCCACGCTGATGTTCACCAACTCGGGCATGGTGCAGTTCAAGGACGTGTTCCTGGGCACCGACAAGCGCTCGTACAACCGGGCGGTGTCAGTTCAGGCCTGCCTGCGTGCGGGTGGCAAGCACAACGACCTGGAAAACGTGGGCTACACCGCGCGCCACCACACCTTCTTTGAAATGCTGGGCAACTGGTCGTTTGGCGACTACTTCAAGCGCGAATCGCTGAAGTGGGCCTGGGAGCTGCTGACCGAGGTCTACAAGCTGCCGCCAGAGCGCCTGCTGGCCACGGTCTACCAGGAAGACGACGAGGCCTACGACATCTGGACCAAGGAAATCGGCTTGCCACCCGAGCGCGTGATCCGCATCGGCGATAACAAGGGCGGCCGCTACAAGTCCGACAACTTCTGGATGATGGCCGACACCGGCCCCTGCGGCCCGTGCAGCGAAATTTTCTACGACCACGGTCCGCACATTGCCGGTGGCCCGCCCGGCAGCCCCGATGAAGACGGTGACCGCTTCATCGAGATCTGGAACAACGTGTTCATGCAATTCAACATGGACGAAACCGGCGCCGTGACCCCGTTGCCCGCGCCCTGCGTGGACACCGGCATGGGCCTGGAGCGCTTGGCCGCCATCCTGCAGCACGTGCACAGCAACTACGAGATCGACCTGTTCGATGCGCTGATCAAGGCCGCTGGCCGCGAGACCGGCGTGGCCGACCTGAACAACAAGAGCCTGCGTGTGATCGCTGACCACATCCGTGCCACCGCCTTCCTGGTGAGCGACGGCGTGATCCCCAGCAACGAAGGCCGCGGCTACGTGCAGCGCCGCATCGTGCGCCGCGCCATCCGCCACGGCTACAAGCTGGGCAAGAAGACGCCGTTTTTCCACAAGTTGGTGGCCGACCTGGTGCGTGTGATGGGCGATGCCTACCCGTCCCTGCGCGAGCAGGAGCAGCGCATCACCGAGGTGCTCAAGGTGGAAGAAGAGCGCTTCTTCGAAACGCTGGCCAACGGCATGGAAATTCTGGACACGGCACTGGATGGCGGCGCCAAGGTGCTGCCTGGCGACGTGGCGTTCAAGCTGCACGATACCTATGGTTTCCCGCTCGACCTGACCAACGACGTGTGCCGCGAGCGCGACGTGGAAGTGGACGAGGCAGGCTTCAAGACCGCCATGGAAAAGCAGAAGGCCCAGGCCCGCGCTGCTGGCAAGTTCAAGATGGACAAGGCGCTGGAGTACACCGGTGCCGCCAACCAGTTCACGGGCTACGAACACCTCGCAGAGACTGCAAAAATCGTAGCAATCTATGTAGACGGTACTAGCGCTGCAGCACTGAAAGCCGGCCAAAACGGCGTGGTGGTGCTGGACACGACCCCGTTCTACGCCGAAAGCGGCGGCCAGGTGGGTGACGAAGGTGTCATCACCAGCGGCTCGGCCCGTTTTGCGGTCGGCGACACGCTCAAGATCAAGGCCGATGTGTTTGGCCACCACGGCACGCTCGAAGAGGGCACGCTGAACGTGGGTGACACGGTGCAGGCCCAGGTGAACACCGCCGTGCGCGCTGCCACCATGCGCAACCACTCAGTCACGCACATCATGCACAAGGCCTTGCGCGAAGTGCTGGGCAGCCATGTGCAGCAAAAGGGCAGCCTGGTCAATGCCGACCGCACGCGCTTCGACTTCACACACAACGGCGCCGTGACGGCGGCTGAAATCCGCGAGATCGAACGCCGTGTGAACGAAGAAATCCTGGCCAACCATCCCACGCAAGCGCGCGTGATGGACATCGAGTCGGCCCAGAAGACCGGCGCCATGATGCTGTTTGGCGAGAAGTACGGCGAAACCGTGCGCGTGCTCGACATCGGCACCAGCCGTGAACTGTGCGGCGGCACGCACGTGCAGCGCACGGGCGACATCGGCCTGTTCAAGGTGGTGGGCGAGGGCGGCGTGGCCGCGGGCATCCGCCGCATTGAGGCCGTGACTGGCGCCAACGCACTGGCATATTTGCAGAACCTGGAAGACACCGTGAACCAGGCCGCTAGCACCCTCAAGGCGCCGGTGGCCGAGCTCAATGGCCGCATCAGCCAGGCGCTGGACAACGCCCGCGCGCTCGAAAAGGAAGTGGCTGCCTTGAAGGGCAAGCTGGCCTCGAGCCAGGGTGACGAACTGGTGAACCAGGCGGTGGAGGTGAAGGGCCTCAAAGTGCTGGCTGCGGCGCTGCCGGGTGCCGACGCCAAGACCCTGCGCGACACCATGGACAAGCTCAAGGACAAGCTCAAGACCGCTGCCATCGTGCTGGCCGCCGTGGATGGCGACAAGGTGCAGATCGCTGCGGGCGTCACCGCCGACAGCGTGGGCATGCTCAAGGCGGGCGAACTGGTCAATTTTGTCGCCCAGCAAGTCGGCGGCAAGGGCGGCGGCAAGCCCGACATGGCCATGGCTGGCGGCACGGACGCGTCCAAGCTGCCCGCAGCACTGGCTTCGGTGACAGGCTGGGTCACGCAGCAACTGGGCTGATGTACCGGTCACCACAGCGGCACCCGCCGCTGTGGTGTAGCAGCCATGGCTGCCAAAAAGAGGGTGACGGAACGCAAGCTTTCACCCTAAAGTGCAGCGCATGGACACCCTGCGCGACAGCCCCCAAGACCCGCCGCCGTCCGCTGTGCTTCGCGGTACGGGCGCTGCCTCGGTGGGCCAAGGCGGCCATCTGCCATGGTGGCGCCGCATCACCATCCCCTTTGAGGTCCTGATCGCCACCGTGGTGGTCACCGCCATGCTGTTGTTGACAGCGTTGCTGGTGTACCAGGTCAGCACCAGCGCACGCCAGGCCATCATTGCGGCGTCGGACGAGAGTGCGCAGCGCATCAGCCAGCTCATTGCCGAACGGGTGCATCGCATCGTGGACCCGGCCGATGCCACCATCCGCCTGCTGGGGTTCGACCCGGTGGCCTCTGCGTCCACCCTGCCAGCGCGGCTGCGGCGCCTGCCTGTACTGGCGCGGCTGCTGGAGCAGAACCCGCTGCTGTCGGCGGTGTTCATCGGTTACCCGGACGGGCAGTTTTTGCTGGTGCGACCGGTGCGAAACGAGGCCCTGCGGGTGCGGCTGGATGCACCGCCCAAAACGGCGTACTTGGTGCAGTCCATGGCGCGTGAGCGCGGCCTGGCGGGCATGGTAGGGCGCTGGAGTTATTACGACGCGGACCTGCGGCTGATCGACTCGGCCGTGCGCCCGGAATACCGCTACGACCCCCGCACCCGCCCCTGGTACGCCGAGGCGCTGGAGCAGAACACCCAGATCCTCACGGCACCCTATGTGTTCTTCACCACGCAGGAGGTGGGCATCACGCTGAGCCAGCCCAGCGAGGACGGGCGTGCGGTGATTGGCCTGGACGTGGCCCTGACCGACCTGGGACATGAGATCAGTGGTCTGCGCCTGATGCCCCGCACCGAGATCGCGGTGGTGGACAAGGACCGCCGCGTGCTGGCCTATCCCGACATGTCGCGCGTGCTGCTGCGTGATGGCAACACGCCGGGCCTGCGGCTGCGTGCCCTGGACGATCTGGGTGTACCCAGCCTGCATGCGCTGCAGGCGTTGGGCCTGAAAGATGGCGAGTCACGCCGCCTGCAGGCCGACGGCGAGGAATGGCTGGGCCGTTCGCTGCCGCTGGCATCGATGCGCTGGCAGGGGCTGCAGATCCTGATGGCGATTCCTACCAAAGAGCTGCTGGCCGACGTGAATAGCAATCTGCGCCAGCAGGTGTGGCTGTCGGTGTCGCTCATCGGTCTGATGCTGCCGTTGGGCTGGCTGGCCGGCCGACGCGTGGGGCGCAGTCTGTTCGGGCTGGCGTTGCAGGCCAGGGCGCTGGCGCGGTTTGATTTCCGGCGGCCCGAACGGCGGGTGTCGCCGGTGCGCGAGGTGCGCGACCTGGGGCAGGTGATGGACCGCATGTCCGACACCATCCAGGAGTTCTTGCACATCACCCACCACATCAGCGCCGAGTCGCGCACCGACCTGATGCTGTCGAGCGTGCTGTACGAGCTGGTGCGCGCCACCAGTTGCACCGGCGGTGCGGTGTACCTGGTGGACCCGCAACGCACCGGCTTGCTGCGCGCGGCCCGCCATTGCGAAGACCCGGAGCAGCAGTCGCGCTACCCCGAGCACCTGGCCATGGTGCATTTCATCAACCATACCGAGCCCCAACCCGGCGACCAGCACGAAGACGACGACGATACCGAGCCCGCGCGCGTGCTGCGCGTGCAGCTGCGCACCCGTGACGGGCAGCCCCTGGGCCTGCTGGTGCTGCGCTACATCGCGGACCAGACGCAGGACGACGCGCATTTCCGGGCGTTTGTCGAGAAGTTGTCGGGCACGCTGTCGGTGGCCATCGAGACGCGCAGCCTGATCGAAGGCCAGAAGAAGCTGCTCGATGCTGTCATCCGCCTGCTGGCCGACGCGATCGACGCCAAGAGCCCCTACACCGGTGGCCATTGCGAGCGTGTGCCGGAGCTGGCCGAGGCGCTGATGGACCGCATGTGTGCGGCCAAGGACGGTCCGTTTGCCCAGGTGGCCATGACCGATGCCGAGCGCTACGAATTCCGCCTGGGGGCCTGGTTGCATGACTGCGGCAAGGTCACCAGCCCCGAGCACATCATCGACAAGGCCACCAAGCTGGAGACGCTCTACAACCGCATTCACGAGGTGCGCATGCGCTTTGAGGTGTTGTGGCGGGACGCTGAGCTGGACTACTGGAAGCAGCATGTGTCCGGCGTGGACCCGGTGCGCCTGCAGCGTGAGCTGCTGCAGCGGCGCGAACAACTGCAGGAAGACTTTGCCTTTGTAGCCCGCTGCAACGTAGGGGGCGAATTCATGGCCGAGGCGGACATTGCCCGCCTCAAGGCCGTTGGCCGCCAGATATGGCAACGGCATTTTGACGACCGCCTGGGTCTGTCGGCCGCCGAGATGCTGCGACTTTCCAGCGTGCCGGTGCGCCCCTTGCCCGCCAACGAGCCGCTGCTGGCCGACCGGCCCGAGCACATCGTGCCCTGGGGCACACGCACGCCGCCGGTGGAGGCGGGCAACCCCGCCAATCGCTGGGGCTTTGACATGGTGTTGCCGCCCTACGAGGCGCACCTGGGCGAACTGCACAACCTGTCCATCCAGCGGGGTACGCTCACTGCCGAAGACCGCTTCAAGATCAACGACCACATCGTGCAGACCATCATCATGCTCAGTGGTCTGCCGTTTCCGCCGCATTTGGCGCGCGTGCCGTCGATTGCCGGGTCCCACCATGAAAAGCTCGACGGCACCGGCTACCCCCGGCGTCTGAAGGCGCCAGAGCTGACGCTGGCCGACCGGGTGATGACACTGGCCGATATCTTTGAGGCGCTGACTGCGGCCGACCGGCCCTACAAGCCACCCAAGACCTTGTCCGAGTCGCTCAAGATCATGACCCACATGGTGCGCGAGCGGCACATCGATGCCGAGGTGTTCCGCTTCTTCCTGACCAGCGGCGTGTGGCGCGACTACGCCGAGCGCTTTCTGACACCTGCGCAGCGCGACGAGGTCAATGTGGACGCCATTCTGGCGTCGCTGGGCTGAGAGGGGAAAGGCGCCCTACGGTGGACGATGGGGCGCTACGTTCTTGCGCGGGCCAGCCTTGTCGAAGCGGACAGCGGGCCATATGGCCATGGGGCCCGGCCCGGTCAGAACAGCTCGACGTCGTCGTTGGCGACCTTGGTCGCCAGTTGACCGCTGGCCACCAGGTCGTCGTAGAAGCAGACCTGGTTGCGGCCATGTTCCTTGGCGTAGTAAAGCGCCTGGTCGGCCTGGCCCAGAATCTCTACGGGCGAGCCGCGCGTGGTGCTCACAAAGCCCAGGCTCACCGTGACCTGGCCCACCTGCGGGAAGTGGTACTCCTGCACGGCCAGCCGGAAGCGGTTGAACACCTTGTGGGCGGTGCTCAGTGTGGTGGAGCGCAGCAGCACCACAAACTCTTCGCCGCCAAAGCGGAAGATGCGGTCATGGCTGCGGAAAGAGCTGCGCAGGATGTTGGCGATCAGGATCAGCACCTCGTCGCCATACAGGTGGCCGAACCGGTCGTTGACCTGCTTGAAGTGGTCGATGTCCACCACCGCCAGCCATTGCTGCACCGGCTCGTTGTCGCTGGCCACTGCGGTTTCCTCGGCCGCAAAGGACTCGGTAACGGCGCCCGTCCGGCTGGCCAGCCCGCTCATGGTGTAGCGGGAGAACTGCTCGTCAAACGTCTTGCGGTTGAACAGGCCGGTGAGCGCATCACGCTCGCTGTAGTCGAGCAGGCTCTGGTAGTTCTGGTACACCTGAAACACGCCCATGAGCACGTCGAGCTTGTGGGCCGAGAACGGGCGCGACTGCGTGATCTCCAGGCAGGTGCTGACCTTGTCATGCATCCACACAGGCAGCCACAGCACATGGCGGCCCCGGCGGGGCGAGGCCAGCGCGCTTTCGCCATGGCTGTCCACGCAGTCCCGCAGCGCGGGGTATTGGTCCAGCGGCTCGCGGCGGGGGTCGGCGGCGGCTTCGGAGTCGGTGGACACGAGCTGGCCGCTGTCCACCCAGGTGCGGGGGCGCACATGGGGCACACCACCGTCCGTGAACAGCTCCAGGGCCCGCACCTCGATGATGCTGCTGAGCTTTTGCAGCGTGGACAGCACCGATACCTCCAGCCGCAAGTGGTCGCGGTGGCCAGTCATCTCCACCAGGTTTTGCAGGATGGGTTTCATAGGCGGTGTGGTGCGGGCCGATCGGGGCATGTCGTGGGGTCAGTTACGGCGCACAAACACCACGTCCCACACCCCATGGCCCAGTCGCAGGCCACGGTTTTCGAATTTGGTCAGCGGGCGGTAGTCGGGTTGCGGTGCAAAGCCGTCTGCGGTGTTTTGCAGCAGGGGTTCGGCGCTCAGCACCTGCAGCATTTGCTCGGCGTAGGGCTGCCAGTCGGTGGCGCAATGCAGGTAGCCTCCGGGCTTGAGGCGTGCAGCCAGCTTGGCCACCAGCGGGGGCTGGATCAGGCGGCGCTTGTTGTGCTTTTTCTTGTGCCAGGGGTCGGGGAAGAAGATGTGCACACCGTCAAGAACGCCGGGCGGAAGCATGTGGTCGATCACCTCCACAGCGTCGTGCTGCAGGATGCGGATGTTGGTCAGCTCTTGCTCGCCAATGCGCTTGAGCAGGGCACCCACGCCGGGCTCATGCACCTCGCAGCACAGGAAGTTGTCATCAGGCCGCACGCGGGCGATATGGGCCGTGGCCTCGCCCATGCCAAAGCCGATCTCCAGCACCAGCGGGGCGCTGCGGCCAAAGGCGGCGGTGGCGTCCAGCGGGGCGGGGGTGTAGGGCAGCACAAAACGCGGGCCGAAGTCCTCAAAGGCCTTGGCCTGGCCCGTGGTGGTGCGGCCGGCGCGGCGCACAAAGCTCTTGATGGTTTTGGGGTGGGTCACACCGGCGGGGGCAGAGCCCTGCACGGCGGGCGCTGTGGGGGCGGCGGCTGCGGCAGGCGCAGCACTGGCGGGGGCGGAAGCTGTGGTCAATTCGGTCACGGTGGGCCATTGTAGTTTCGTCGCCACGCCACCACCCACTGTGCCAGTGCGTCGGGTATGCAAATGTTGTGCAGATTTGCCACAGCGGGCAGGCCCAGTGCCAGCGCAGCGTGCGACAGAGCCACCAACGGGTTCTGCAGTTCCAGCGCCTGCGCGCCGTTTTGTTTGGAGAGTTTTTCGCCGTTGTCCCCGCACACCAGGGGGGTGTGCAGGTAGCGCGGTGTGGGCACCCCCAGGGCCTGCTGCAGCAGGATCTGGCGGGGCGTGTTGTCGGCCAGGTCCTCGCCCCGGACCACATCGGTGATGCCCTGGTCAGCGTCGTCCACCACCACGGCCAGCTGATAGGCCCACAGTCCGTCTGCGCGGCGCAGCACAAAGTCGCCCACGGCGGTCGCAACCTGTTGCTGCTGGCGGCCCAGGCGGCGGTCGTGCCACTGCAGAAGCCCATTTGCTATTGAATATGTAGCACCCCGGGCATGATTTACAAGCGCTATCGGCTGTTTTGGCTTGAAGTCTGTCACATTGAAGCGCCAGGAGCGCCCTGTGCGGCCATGCAGCCCATGGCGGCAGGTCCCGGGATAGGGCAGTGCGGCATGGCGTTCACGCGCATGGCCCTGCGCGGCATGGGCGTCTTCGACGTCCTTGCGTGAACAGGCGCAGGGATAGGCATCGCCCTGCGCCACCAGCTGGTCCAGGGCGTGCTGGTACAGCCCGCTGCGCGCAGACTGCCACTGGGGCAGGGCATCGGGGTGCAGACCACAGGCGGCCAGCTGCTGCAGGATGAAGGTGTCAGCCCCCGGCACGCAGCGGGGCTGGTCCACATCTTCCATGCGCACCAGCCATCGGCCGTTGTGTGCGCGTGCGTCCAGCCAGCTGGCTAGCGCTGCCACCAGAGAGCCCGCATGCAGCGGGCCCGTGGGAGAGGGGGCAAACCGCCCCACATAGCGCCCTTCAACGCGTACTGCGGGGCTGGCCTTGTCGTGCGGCGTTGCGCCCGCGCCCCCCGTCATGCCACGGCAAGTGCCAGTTCCAGGCCCGACACAAAGGCATCTTCCAGCCGGTGCCCCAGGCACCAGTCTCCGCACGCACCCAGGCCGGCCTTGGCGTCCCACAGGTGGCTCTTGCCCAGCGGGTGGGTGGTCTGCGCATAGCGCCAGCGGCGGGTGTCGGCATGCGCGGGCTCGGCCCGGATGCCGGTGACCTCGGCAAATGCCTTGAGCAGCTTGGCCTGCACGCGGGCTTCGTCGTCTTCGAGGTGTTCTGCCGACCAGGCGGGGCTGGCCTGCACCGTCCAGCGCTCCACCACATTGCGCCCCGGCTTGGACGACTCGCGCGCCAGCCAGGCAATGCGGTGGTGGGTGCTGCGCGCGGCGTTCCATTGCGGGCCCAGTGTGGTCAGGCCCGGGCGCACGGCCTGGGGGTAGGCCAGCATCAGGGTCCAGCAGGGGGCAATGGCCACCTTGGACATGGCGTCGGCCAGTGGGGAGTCGAGTCCGGAGCCGGAAATCAGTGCCTGCGCAGGCACGGAGGGCTGGGCCAGCAGCACGGCATCGAAGCCTGCGTACACATGTTGCTCGCCGCCTGCGCCTTCGGTGCGCAATTGCCAGCCTGGTGCGTTCACGGCGTCGGGTTCGATGCGGGTGACGCGGGTGTGGGTGATGAGCTGGCCTGCCTGAACCAGGGGGTCGGCCCAGGTGGTGACCAGCGATTGCATGCCCGGGCTGGCCACCCAATGGGCCTCGCGGTGGGGCAGGCCCACGGCGGCTACGCGGCCTGCAGCGTCCAGCACCTGGACCGAATTGGCGCTCCAGCGCTTGCAGATGCCGGGCACGGTGTCGATGGCGCGGGCAAAACGCGGGTCGCGCACAGTGAAATATTGGGCGCCGGCATCAAAGTTGCCAAAGGGGCTGTCGATGGTGGCGGTGCGGCCACCGGCCTGATGGGATTTTTCGAATACCGTCACCCGGTGGCCGGCCTGGACCAGGGTGCGGGCGCAGGCAATGCCCGCCATGCCTGCGCCGATGATGGCGAAGTGGCGCTGCGGTTTGCCGGAGGGGGTGACTGGGGTGGCGGGCGCTGCGGAGGCCGCAGGGATCGGGGCGCTGGTGCGTCGGAGCCGTTTGGCGGGGCGAGGATCAGGTTTGCTCATGGGAGGCCTTTCGGTGACGGTCGGCAAAAGAAATGCGATGCAGAACCAACAGGAACCACTCTACACGCGGTGCCGGCCTGTGCGCACTTGATCAGGGTCACAAATGATGGTGGTTTTCCAGCAGAGCGCGGCGTGTGGCGGGACTTTGCAGCTGGTTCAGCCACCACTGCAGCGCGCGGCCGGGTGCGGTGAAGCCAGGACCACCCCAGGCGTAGTGCACGCGCACGTTGCGTTCGGGCCGGGCCACGCGGCGCGCCACCAGCCGGCCGGCTTCCAGGTAGGGGCGCACCATGGGTTCGGGCAGAAAGCCGCCGCCCAGGCCGCGCAACTGCACGCGCACCTTGGCCTGCATGGTGTCCACCGTCAGCACATCCTGCCCGCCCAGCAGGCCCATGGTGGCGCCGCCACGCGTGGCCGAATCGGCCACGGCCACGGCGCGGTGTTCGAGCAGCGTGGCGTCGGAGATGGGCTCGGGCGCGGTGGCCAGCGGGTGATGGGGCGCCACCACATAGATGAAAAGCACGTCACCCAGCAGCCCTTGCTGTAGGCCGGCCACGTTGTTGCTGGCCACCGAGACGCCAATGGCCAGGTCTGCGCGGCCGGAGGTCAGCGCCTCCAGCGTGCCGGTCATGATGCCGTCGCGCAGCTTCAGCCGCGTCGGGGGCTTCATGGCGTAGAACGCGTCCACCAGCTCCAGCAGGGTGTGGGGCGAAATGATGCCGTCCACCGACAGCGTGAGCTGTGGCTCCCAGCCCGTGGCCACGCGGCGCACGCGGTGGGCCACGGCGTCGATGTCTTGCAGCAGGCGCGCGCCTTCGCGCAGCAGCTCCACCCCGGCCTCAGTGGGGCGGGCCTGGCGTGCGCTGCGGTCGAACAGCAGCACGTCCAGTGCGTCTTCGATCTGGCGCACGCGGTAGGTGAGGGCGCTGGGCACCAGGCCCAGTTGCCGTGCGGCGGCGGCAAAGCTGCCAGCCTCGGCAATCACCTGCAGCATGGTCAGCGCATCGGGGGTGAGGACATCGCGGGCGTTTTGCATGGTGGCGCCATGTTAATTCAGATTATTTGAACAGTGCCATCAATCCGTCTGTGCCCGCAGAGGTGGCTGCGGTCCTACAGTCGAGTCTTGAAAGGAGCACTCATATGCTGACTGTTCGTAAATCGCAAGACCGGGGCCACGCTGACCATGGCTGGCTCAATTCCTTCCACAGCTTCTCGTTTGCCGGGTACTACGACCCTGCCCACATGGGCTTTGGCAACCTGCGGGTCATCAACGAAGACCGCATTGCGCCGGGCACCGGGTTTGGCACCCATGGCCACCGCGACATGGAAATCATCAGCTACGTGCTGTCGGGCGAGCTGGCCCACAAGGACAGCATGGGCAACGTCAAGGGCATCCCGCCCGGTGACGTGCAGCGCATGAGTGCAGGCACCGGCGTGCAGCACAGCGAGTTCAACCACGCTGCTGGCCAGACCACGCATTTTCTGCAGATCTGGATCGAGCCGAACGTGCGTGGTATCCCGCCCAGCTACGAGCAAAAGACCTTTGCCGAGTCGGAAAAGCGCGGCGCCCTGCGCCTGGTGGCATCGCCCGACTGCGCCCAGGGCTCGGTGAAGATCCATGCTGACGCAGCCTTGTATGCAGGCTTGCTGAATGGTGACGAGTCCGCCACCCTGGCGCTGAATCCCGCCCGCAAGACCTATGTGCACCTAGTGCGTGGCGCGCTGAGCGCCAACGGCCAGGCCCTGTCGGGCGGCGACGCGCTGCTGATGGAAAAGGAAACCACCTTGTCGTTGACCGATGGCGACGACGCCGAGGTGCTGGTGTTTGACCTGGCCGCCTGATCTTTATTTCGTAACCACTTTCACTCAGGAGTTCTTCACCATGTTCACATCCCTGCAAAACCCTCTGGCCCTGGCATCGCGCCTGCTGCTGGCCGCGCTGTTCCTGCCTGCGGGCATCAGCAAACTGACCGGCTTTGCCGGCACCGTGGGCTACATCACTTCGGTGGGCCTGCCCATGCCCACGGTGGCGGCAGCCGTTGCGGCGGCGGTCGAAGTGCTGGGCAGCCTGGCGCTGATCTTTGGCGTGGGCACCCGTTTTGCCGCACTGGCGTTGGCCTTCTTCACGCTGGTGGCCAGCTTCTTCTTTCATGCCTACTGGAACCTGCCCGCTGATAAGCAAATGATGCAGCAGCTCATGTTCTTCAAGAACGTGGGCGTGACCGGCGGCCTGCTGGCCCTGGCAGCGTTTGGCGCCGGCGCCTGGAGTCTGGACGCACGCCGCTCGGACCGCTGATCCGGTTGGCATGGAAAGGGCCTGCAACCCGCAGGGGTGCAGGTTCTGGCATTCAATCTCGTCGTTGGTTGTCGTTCTGTTGGTAGTTCTTTTGGTTCTTTCCCCTGGTCTCGTTCCCTCATCGTTTCAACAGGAGTTATCTCATGGCACACATCGCAGTTGTTTACCACTCGGGTTATGGTCACACGCAGCGCCTGGCGCAGTCTGTGGCGGAAGGTGCAGGCGCCCAGCTGGTCGCCATTGATGCAGAGGGCAGCCTGCCCGAAGGCGGCTGGGAAACGCTGGCCGCTGCCAGCGCCATCATCTTTGGCTCGCCGACCTACATGGCGGGCCCCAGCTGGCAGTTCAAGAAATTTGCCGACGCATCTTCCAAGCCCTGGTTCAGCCAGGCCTGGAAGGACAAGCTGTTTGCAGGCTTCACCAACAGCGCCAGCACCAATGGCGACAAGCAGATCACGCTGGACTACATGTTCCACCTGGCCATGCAGCACGGTGGGATCTGGGTGGGCAACGGCATGATGCCCGCCAACTCCAAGGCGGCCACGCGCAACGATGTGAACTGGATCGGCTCGTTCAGCGGCGCCATGTCCCAGTCGCCGTCCGACGCCTCGGCCGCCGAGATGTTCCCTGGCGACCTGGAAACTGGCAAGCAGTTCGGCCAGCGCGTGGCTGACGTGGCCCGCCGGCTCGAACGCTAAGGCGAAGCCCACTTTTGGCGCTACAGTGGCGCGCCCCAATACAACCAGGAGAACACCCCATGGCAGTTGAATTGCGGCGCGTCCCCGGCGCGCCCATGGCCCAGACCGTGCATATCCGCGCGCACGACCTCGTGGCCGATGGCAGTGTGGAGGAGGGCGGCGCTGACAGCGGCCCCAGCCCGCACGACCTGTATGACGCTGCCCTGGGGGCCTGCAAGGCGCTTACGGTGTTGTGGTACGCACGCCGCAAGGGCCTGCCGGTGGAAGATGTGCAGACCGTGGTCGAGCGTGACGCATCGGCCGAACGCACGGGGGTCTACCGCCTCGCGACCCGGCTGCAGGTCAGCGGTGACCTCACCGATGCCCAGATCGCCGAGCTGGAAACCGTGGCGCAGAAATGCCCTGTGCACAAGCTGATGACCACGGTGACGACCGAGATCAGCACTTCGTTGGAGCGTGCATCATGAGCGATACCCCCAGCTTTCTGCCCCTCACGGGCCATGCCAAGGATCTGGGCGGCGGTTTCACCGTGCGCCGCCTGCTGCCCGCTGTGCAGCGCAAGGCCGTGGGGCCCTTCCTGTTTTTCGACCACTTCGGTCCGGTGACAGTGGCACCGGGCGACAGCCACGATGTGCGGCCCCATCCGCACATTGGCCTGGCGACGGTGACCTACTTGTTCTCTGGCGCCATCATGCACCGCGACAGCCTGGGCTACGTGCAGCAGATCGAGCCCGGCGCCATCAACTGGATGACGGCGGGGCGCGGCATCGTGCACTCCGAGCGCCGCCCGGAGAGCCTGGCGAACCAGGCTTATGTGAACCATGGCATCCAGCTTTGGGCTGCGTTGCCGGCCGCTCATGAGGAAGCCGACCCCTCGTTTGTGCACACGCCTGCGGCGGCCATTCCGGAGGTGCTGGTGGATGGCGTCACCGTGCGGGTGTTGATTGGCGAGGCCTTTGGTCAGACCTCGCCGGTGGCCACGTATTCGCGCACCTTGTACCTGGACATTCAGTTGTCTGCCGGCGCCACGATAGAGATTCCGGCGCTGGTGCCCGAGCTGGCGGTGTACACCGTGGATGCACCTGTGTCGCTGAACGGCGATGAGGTGCCTGCGCACATCCTGGCCGTGGCGGAACCCGGCCAGCCCCTGCGCCTGACGGCGGGCGAGAGCGCCGTGCGCCTGATGGTGATTGGCGGCGAGCCGCTGGATGCGCCACGCCACATGTGGTGGAACTTTGTCTCCAGCCGCAAGGACCGCATCGTGCAGGCCGCCAGCGACTGGGAGGCCCAGGCCATGGGCCAGGTGCCGGGCGAGGTGGAGTGGATACCCCTGCCGGAACACCGCTTTAAGGCGTGATCA
>Ga0207976_100136_pt1 | contig 57938 bp, 58 predicted proteins | sample LakWasMe94_HOW11_2_FD_183916 | JGI IMG/M metagenome (GOLD analysis project Ga0207976, IMG submission 183916) | Freshwater sediment methanotrophic microbial communities from Lake Washington under simulated oxygen tension - Sediment Metagenome... | ecosystem: Environmental > Aquatic > Freshwater >...
GTGATGCTGATAATCTTGTTGACTATCAGTCTGACTCCACAAGCACCCACACGAATTGCTTGATTCAGTTGTTAAAGAGCGGTTGGTTAAGATCTTTCGTCTCAACCGAGGCGCGCATTCTACAGCGCCTTTCATCAAACTGCAACCTTAAAAGTTGATGATTTTTCTTAACCAAATCAACAACTTAAACCAGAACCAGCAGCGAACTGCTCGTTAGCGGGAGGCGAATAGTACAGTATTAAAATACGTGGTCAACCCCTGAGTGGAAATTCTTTTTCCACACCAAAGAGGCCAGGTTGCCAGCGCCAGCTTTGGGTCGATAACCGTCTTACATAAGAAGCAGGAAGGTTCAGTCACCCGTGAACAACAGGGGGCCTCCTGATCGGTTACAACGCACCGCATCGGAACGACTAAGCTTTTTCGAATGATCCTCGTCTTTCAAGGGTGACTCCATGAGCAGCGCCCCCCTGTCTGAACTCGATGCCGCCCTACCCGGTCTGGCTCGCAAGATCCGCGTACTGAATGCCCTGTCCTGGCCGGATGGCGTCGAGGAAGTTTTCCTGGCGCATTGGCGTAACGGGAAAGCCGAATTGCCCAGAGTCGAATTGCGCCCCCGCGATCACAGTGCCGACATCGTCGCTCTGGAAGCCTTTATAGGACGCTGCGATCAGGGGCACCCAGCCGGGCACTATCTCGCCATGACAGCACGCAGTTATGCCACGGCCGGACGCATGCTGGGGGCGATTGGCACTCCCGCCTTCACTCAATACTCATCCGCGCTGTACCGACGCCCGGATTTCTATTATCCGAGCCAGAAACTCAGCATGCTGGACGCGGCCAATTTTTTTCTCACCACCACCGACGCCCTATTGGGTGGCGCCCGGATTCCACCGACACAGGCTGAGATACCGGCCGAGGTCTTCGCCGCCTGGATGCAGCCGGAGTTGGACCGTTTCTTCGGCGAGGGCCGGGTCACGGTCGTGCTCGACCCGACGCTAGCTGCCAAGGCCATCGCTGGGGCAAGCCGTATACGCCTGCGTACCGGTGCCCTGTTCTCTGAACTGGACAAGAATCAGTTATTGCAGCATGAGGCCTTCGTGCATGTTGCTACCGCACAAAACGGCGCGCTCCAGCCCAACCTCAAAAGTCTGGGTTTGGGGGCTCCACGCACGACGCAAACCCAGGAAGGCATTGCAACCCTGGCAGAACTGTTCACTGGCAGCATGGACATCAACCGCCTGCGCCGCCTGGCCCTGCGCGTGCTTGCGGTCCAGCAGGCTTTGGACGGCGCTGATTTCATACAGGTATTCGAGGGGTTTCTCGCGGCAGGCCAGTCACAAGAGGAGTCCTTCCGCTCAACCCAGCGGGTCTTCCGTGGCGCCGACCTGCATGGCGGCTCGGCGTTTACCAAGGATGCCGCTTACCTGACGGGTTTGCTGGGCGTCCATACCCTGTTGCGCATCGCGATTCGCGACAATCGACCGGAACTGGTGGGGCATTTGTTTGCCGGACGCCTCAGTCTGGCCGATACCGTACGCCTGGCGCCTCTATTTGAATCTGGCTGGCTCCAGGGCCCCACCCATCTACCGGCCTGGGCCTGCGATTTACGTCTGCTCGCCGCCAACCTGGCCTTCTCTGCTTTTATTGCCCAGATAAAACTGGATGTGCTCGATCTGGAGGTGCTCATGACATTTGCAGACGAACACGAACACGATGCCAGCGCCCAGTGATCATGGGCACCTGCCAATTGACTCGATTGAGTATCACGGAAATATCCTGACCGCAGCCTTTTGTGGCAGGCGGCAATCGGCCAGAAGCGGCCGGTGGTCGTTGCACTTCGCCAGTCGCCGGCGTGTGGCTAAGCTTAATTAATCAGGGTGAATTGAGACCTGAGAGATAGCGGCCATCAGCGAATCTGGACAGGCATCAAGACGGCGCCCCATAGGAGACGACTATGTATGCGGTGATAAGAACCTACTTGGGTACTGGAGCAAAGCAGCTTTTCGAGCTTTTGGAAGAGCGCAAGACTGACGTTGAAGCAACCCTGCGGACAGTACCGGGCCTCGTAAGCTACACGCTGCTGAATACGGGTGATGGTGGTACGTCGGTAACGGTTTGCACGGACAAGGCCGGCAGCGATGCGAGCTTGAAAGTGGCAAGCGAGTGGATCAAGAAAAATGCATCAAGTATCCACGCGTCCCCGCCGATCGTAACGGAAGGTCCGGTCATCGTGCAGATCAAATAACGCGCCCTTGCGATTGATCTCGCGACACGGTCGCTGTCGCAGGTTTTGCATGCTTGCCTGGCGCAAATGTGATCGTCCGCAAACCATCAGATTGGGTTTGATTGCGGTGCAAGCCCGTGTCTCACCCCTAGGCTTCGTGTGCAAACCTCTGCCATCATTCAAGCATTCACAAGCCGAGTAGAAATACATGAATCGTCAGAAGAAAATAAAGCAGCTATTAAAGGCTCACGCCAAAAAGGCCAGTGCCAAGCTGGCACCGCAAAACAAGTCTAAATACATCAGCAAAGCTGACCGATTGAAACTGGCCGCTGAGTCCGCTCAAGACTCAATCACGCCCTCTGAGGGCTGATCCAGCCCCTAACGAACCATCAACGAACTCGCCAACAACGCCTCCAACCCCATCGGCTTCGCAAAATAATAACCCTGAGCCTGCCCTGCGCCCATTTCGCGTAGCAAGACCAGCGTCGCTTCATCCTCGACACCTTCGGCCACAACGCTGAGGTCCAGCGATTCCGCCATCCGCACAATCGCCCGCACGATCGCGCGACTGCGAGGGCTGGTGGTCAGTTCGAGGATGAACGATTTGTCGATCTTCAAACCGCTGAAGCGGTACTGATGCACGTAGCTCAGGGATGAAAACCCGGCACCGAAATCATCAAGCACCACCGACATGCCGTTGTCAGCCAATTGCTGCATGGTCAGTCGGGCAATCGCCGGCTCCGCCACCAGTGCGCCTTCGGTCAACTCCAGGCAGATCCGCGAGGGCTCGACCCCGTATCGCGCCAACAGCGCAAGCACATCATTGGCAAAGTCCGGGCGCGTCATGCTGTAGCTGGAGCAATTGACGTGCACCGCAGGCCAATTGGCGTGTTCGGGTTGTGCGAGGATCGCGGCGATGCTGGTCAGCATGTACAGATCCAGTCGACCAATCAGGCGCAGACCCTCGACATCCGGCAGAAACTCGCCCGGTGCGATCACCCGGCCGCCCGGCTGATGCCAGCGGATCAGTGCTTCAAGGGCCAACAGTTCGCCGCTTTCGACACTGACTATCGGCTGGAAATACGGCAACAGTTCGTCGGTGCGTTTGAGCGCGTTGCGCAAGGCCCCTTCCCGCTCAACCTGGTCCGAGACTTCACGGCGCACTTCCTGATTGAACACTGCGTAGCTGTCGCGCCCGGCACTCTTGACCCGGTACATCGCCGCATCGGCATCGCGCAGCAAGTCGGCGGGTTCCTGATGGAACTGACTGTCGGCGCTGACAATACCGATACTGCAGGACGAAAACACTTCATAGCCATTGATCAGGAACGGCAAGTCAAACGCCACCAGAATCCTTTCGGCGATGTCGATTACCAGCTCCAGCGGCGCCTCGGGAGCCAGCACGGAAAACTCATCGCCCCCCAGGCGCGCGAGCATGTCGCTGTCGCGCAGACAACCGCGCAAACGGTGGGCGGCCTGCATCAACAGCAGGTCGCCAAAATGGTGGCCGAGGCTGTCGTTGACCATCTTGAAACGGTCGAGGTCGATGAACATCACTGCCAGGTGCCCGCCTTCGCTGCCGAACTGCGACCAGGCCAGATTGAGGCGCTGTTGCAGGTAGGTACGATTGGGTAGCCCGGTCAGCGCATCGTGGGAGTTTTCGTGTTGCAACTTGGCATTGGCGTGATCGAGCTCACGGGTGCGGTTCTGCACCCGGGCTTCCAGCTTGAGGTTGGCGGCATGGATCGCTTCGGCGGCCGTGCGGCGCGACAACGCGGTGTCGATGTGCCGGGACACGAACGTCAGCAGTTCCTGGTCACGCAGGGTATAGCGCACTTGCGAGGTATAGCTTTGCACCGCGAGCACGCCACGCACCACATCGCCATCGAACAATGGAATGCCCAGCCAGGAGTAGGATCGGAAGTACGCCTCGGCCAGTTCGATGTCGCCGTGCGCAGACAGTCGCTCAGCTTCGTCGGCGTCAATAAGGCAAGGTCGACGCTGACGGATAACGTACTCGGTCAAGCCCCGGCGCCCTCGCCGTGCCACCGGGCAGGCCGTCTGCCGCTCATCGACATAATACGGAAAGGTCACTTCACTGGTCGCGTCGTCGAACAGCGCAATATAGAAGTTCCGCGCGAACAGCAGATCACCGACGATGCCATGCAAGGTTTGAAACAACTCAGCCATATCGCCAGGCCGGCTGGAGAGTTCAGCAATCTGGAACAGCGCGCTCTGCAGATGTTCGGCGCGCTCTCGCTCTGCCACTTCCTGCCTCAAGGCGTCGTTGAGCGCCGAGAGCTCCAGGGTACGACGCATCACCGTCGCTTCCAGATCCTCGCGGTGCAGAATCCGGTCCAGTGCCATGGCCACATGGCGGGCCACCACCAGAAACAGCGCGCGGTCCTCGGCGCTGTAGGTACGAGAAACGTCGTAGACCTGCATCGCCAGCATGCCAAACACCTCGTCCGAGGCATTTTTCAACGGTGCGCCCATCCAGAATTCGGGACGATCACCCACGCAGTAAAAACGGTCTTCGGCCTGAGCCGCGAGGATGCCGGCGGCGTCGATCAGCAACGGCTGGCCGCTGGTCAATACCTGGCCGGTCAACGAAAGATGCGAAGGGTCAAGGTATTCGTAGTGCGAGGACTCCACGGCATCAACGTCAATGATGTCGACGTAATACGGGTAGTCGATCTTGCCGCTGTGCGGGTCATACAGCGCGAGATAGAAGTTCTCGGCGTCGATCAGGCTCGCCAGTAACTGGTGAACCCCCACCAGGAACACTGACCGGTCGCGGGTCGAACTGGCCAGGTAGGTAATTTCGTACAGCACACGTTGAGTAATCTGCGCGCGGGCCAGGGTATTGGTCTGCACCTCAATGCCCAGGCGCTGTGCAAAACCGGCGAGCGCCGGTTCTTCGGCCTCGGCGATTGGCGCAAGCAGCCAGCCCAGCACACTTTCGCCGCTGCCGGTCGGCCAGCGGTGCAAGTGTCGGGTCTGGCAAAAGGCGTCGAACTGTTCATTTGCAACACTTGACGGCCACTGCGCCTGTGGGTCGCCCTGCCCCACCAAATGCATCTGTTCACCGGCACGGTAAACGACCCACGCGGTGGTGTGCGTCCAGTTGCGCGCCGAGTTCAGTAAGTGTTCGATCGTATTCTCGTTGCCAGCGCAGGTCATGCCGACAGTATCCGAATTCCCTTTAAGCTCAGAGGCGCCACTATCGCAATCGTTCGATTGCCGCGGGAAGTCGGTCAAAGGACGAAAACTCATCAACGCTCCCTGAGCCAGAAACTGGCGATACTCACTTACTGGTTACTAGCAATGCGCCAGTGAGCTTCCCGTTTATAGAGTTTTTATTCAATAGGTTTTTTCGAATTGTGAGTTGCTTCCTCAACAGGTCATTCTGTAAGGGCGCCAACTCGGCAAACGACTGACAAGTGTGCCTCTGCACCCTTATCCAAGTAGTTCCACCAGGAAAAGGAGCGTCCTTATGGAGACCGTCACAATTCGTACCCTGCAAAACACAGATGCTGAGGCATTGCTGACGTTTGAAAGGGACAATCGCGAGTGGTTCGAGCGCCACATTGACGCACGCAATGCTGCTTTCTATTCGGTGCAAGGTGTCACCGAGCACATTGCAGCCTATTTATCTGATTATGCCGCCGGCACCTGGCACCCATTTGTCATCGTAGACGCTGACGGAAAAATAGTGGGCCGGGCGAACCTCAAAGACATCGACACATCCGCGCGGTCGGCAGAAGTCGGTTATCGGATTGCTCAAAGTGCTTGCGCAAAAGGACTGGCAACGCGGGCGGTGAGGCATTTGATCGAGCAAGCGCAGTTGCGTTGGGATCTCAATCAACTGGTTGCCAACGTTTACGTCGACAATATCGGCTCGGCAAAAGTGCTCGAACGCTGTGGCTTCGTGATCGAACAGGCATCTCTGCAAGCAGGGGCAAACCAGAAGTATCGGTTTGGCCTTTCGATTCAGACGAGTGAATGAAGGGTCAATAAGAGCTCCGGAAACGTCTCAAGATTCAGGCCGCAAGGCGAGCTAACGCTCGACCTCGTTGTTTGAGGGTGTACGCGCTCCCCTGTAGGAGCCGGCTTGCTGGCGATGGACTCAAGTACCCCGCGTTTAACCAGCTCTTACGCGTTATCGTTAACGACCATCGCCAGCAAGCCGGCTCCTACAGGTTTTGCGCTTATCCCATATCCAGTTCAGCTAAACGACGTCGAATTTGCGGGAGCTAGTATTTCGCCGTTCTTGTTTCTGTCCCCGGGATTTCGTGTAGAACAAAAAAAGCCCCGCAACCAAATGGGCTGCGGGGTAAAAAATTGGTTGGTTGCGGCCAACCAAAGGAGCTCTGTAGAAAGCGTTACGGGCCGGGGTCAGATACAGTCCTGTGCGGCGCGTTCAAAACTTGAAGGCAGCAGGTTCGAAGCCAGCAAATGCCGCTCGTAGATGAACACCTTGCCGCCATTCCCGGCCTTGTAGGCTTCCAGCACGTTGTCGGCCGAGACTTTGCTCGGCACCACGATCCGGTAGCTGCGTTGGGTTTGCGAGACGGTCGGGTTCAACGCATTGCTCTGCAATTTCGGTACGACGCAATCGGCGTATTGGGCTGGGGTCTTGCTGGTCTGCAAGGTCAGGGTCGGGTCGTTCGGCGCGGAGGCGCAACCGGCGAGCAACAAAGAGCCAATCGCCATGGCGGGTACAAATAAAGAGCGCATCGGTCTTATCCAGAAAATAAAAGCTTCGGTTCATCCAGCAGCGGGACTGCGTTGCTGTGCATGTTCGTTGGAGGTGATTTTCCGCCTAATGCCAACAAAGCAGAACTTGTGTTTCGTAATGGTCACTATTACCTCTAGCAATAGTTGCGCGCCGTGCAGATGGGTACACACTCTGAATCACCACTAAAAAAATTGATGAGGATCTATCCTTGAGAACTTTTGACCTGATCCGCGATGCCGTTTTGCCCGATTTCCGCGACAGGGTGGCCGAGTACCTGATTCAGTACGAAACCGTATTGTTGGGCGAACACACGCCCGACCCGGAACTTGTGCGGGCCACTGCCAATCAGTTGCGCGGTTATTTGCGCGGGTTGAACACCACGCGAGTGCTGGGCATGGCGGACTGGGAGGAACTGGATCGGCGGGTGGTGAATACGTGGCTTTAGTGCCGCACACCTGGACCGGCTGATCGGCCTCCATCGAAAGACTTTCTATACTGCTGTCGAATCCGGAAAGACGCAGGATTTGCCGTCATCGTAATCGTGGTTCTCTCTGGGTAATGTCTCCCGATAGTTCTCAAGCAAAAAAGGAGTTTGCGTCATGACCGACGATCCAAAAGTAAAAGGACCAGCGTCGTACTTTCCCTCTATTGAAAAAAAGTATGGGCAGCCAATCACCCACTGGCTAAACCTGCTCAAGACAGTCAACGGCAAGAAGCATATGGAGATGGTTGCCTTGCTCAAAACTGAACACGGCATGGGCCATGGCCATGCCAACGCGTTGGTTGCGTACTTTTTAGCGAGCACTAAAGCCGACTGACGAGACTGATGTAGCACAGGGCGCTCGATGCACCCGCTTGCGGCTCAAGCCAACCGGGCGCCATACACCTGACTGTTGCTATCAAATCCACCTCCACTGTATCTGCTTCAACCCAATGACTACGGTTAGCCTTGTTTCTCATCCAGGGAAATTTGCGCTATGCCGGACGCCACCAACCTTTACCTGTTCACTGTCGCCGCCCTGCTGTTGCTGATCGTGCCTGGCCCGAACATGGCCATCGTCACCAGCCATGCCGTTGCCCATGGCTGGCGTGCCGGTTTCGCCGCAGCTTTGGGAATAACCCTGGCCGACGTGCTGATGACTGCCATGGTCAGCGCGGGGCTCGGTGCGTTGGTGATGAGTTGGGCGCCGGCATTTGATTTGCTGCGGTGGGCCGGGGCTTGCTATCTGATGTGGCTGGCGTGGAAGGCATTGAGTACTCCACCAGCGGACGCTGAGGCTCAACCTGCATTGGCATCGCGGCGCAAGATCTTCATCCGGGCAACCCTCAACAGCCTGTTGAATCCCAAGGCGCTGTTGTTCTTCATGGTATTCCTGCCGCAATTCGTCACCCTGGGAACCAGCAGCGTCACTGTGCAACTGATGGTATTAGGTGTGTTGCTTGCGCTGATCGCTTTGATCTTTCATTCCCTGCTCAGCGTCTGTGCCGGACAGCTACATGGGCGTCTGCGTGGGGGCAAAATCTCCAGCCGCCTGGGTGCTTATGGCTTCGCTGTCGTAATGACGGCGCTGGCGGTACGTTTGCTGGTGCTGAACCGGACAGCCTGAAGCAGCAGCTTCGAAATCGCTCAATAGACGTCTCTCGTCGAAGCCGCCTTTTACTGCGCCAACCAAAACCTGCACACTTGTCGGCTTTTTTCGCGACAGGAAGTCTCCCCATGCAACGGATTGTCATTCTGGGCAATGCCGGTAGCGGCAAATCTACCCTCGCCCGCGCCCTCGGCAAGCGCCTGAACCTGCCCGTGGTGCACCTCGACACGCTGTTCTGGGAACCCGGCTGGGTCGAACCCGACGCCGAGCAGTTCCGCGCACGGGTCCGCAAAGCGCTCACACCAGAGGCCTGGATTTGTGAAGGCAACTATGCGCGGCGAACCTTCGACCTTCGCCTGCCCCGGACCGACCTGATCATCTGGCTCGATACCTCGCGGCTCACCTGTTTTACCCGGGTGATCAGGCGCAGCGTCATGAACCGCCCTCGCCCTGACCTTGCAGCAGGCTGTACAGAGAAGCTCGACCGGGCGTTCCTGACCTTTCTCAACTTCGTGTGGAATTTTGATCGTGGCTACCGTCCAGGAATCGAGGCGGTGCGCCTGGCCATCGGCCCGCAAATTCCTGTGGTGCACTTGCGCGGTTCCCGGCAGATTCGCGCCTTTCTCGATAGCTTGGCTGCAACGCCTGAAATCTGCCTTGAATAGAGGGTGATTTTCGCTATTCCGGTAGTTGATCCGCGTACGCCCGGCAGGGGCTATGAGAGAAAACCTACGGCGACGAACGACTGGCTGCACAGCCAGTACGTGTCATCCAACGACGAAATGAAAGCGAGTCAGCACGTTTTGTGCGACATCCATCTATCCCCTCTACGACTGAATCTACGATTGAATGGATAATGATGCGGTCATTTGCGCGTGACACACCGCCAGAATTTCATCGGCCAGCGCCGAGTCGTCAGGACAGGCGCGCGATAACATGATCGCACCGACCGCACGCGCCAGCAGGTCGATCATTTTCACCCTCGCCTCCCCCGGCGCCGCATCCGGCCCGGTCGGGTATTTTTCGCCGAGCGTTTGCAGCGTGCGCTCGATGCCTTCAGCGAAAGCCGACTTCAAATCGCCCGACTGACGCGCCGCGTCACCGCACAACGCCGCCATGGTGCAACCCGTGGCGCGCCCGTCGCGATGATCCCTGGACACATACACATCGATGAAATCCTTCACGCTCAATGCTTCGGCGCCGACCAGTGACTGCGCAAGACTGTTGGCCGAGGCTTCGGCCATCAGGTCAGCCTTCGAACCGAAATGTTTGTAGAAACCGCCATGGGTGAAACCGGCGGCGCCCATCAGGTCGGCCACGCCTACACCGTCAAATCCGCGCTCGCGAAACACGACTGAGGCCGTTTTGACGATGTGCTCCCGATTTGCCTGAGCCTGGGCCTTGGACACTCGCATGTTCGATACCTCTCTACCGCTGAAATTCATCGGCCAATGATACATAGATGCCGATCATAATCAAAACCGTTGACAGCTTAGATTTCGATCATCATCCTAATCGCAAGCGATATGACCATTTACCAACGGGCACGGAACAAACACCCATGAGCGACCTGAATCTGTTTACCCCCTACACGCTTGGCGCCCTGACGCTGTCGAACCGCGTGGTTCTCGCTCCACTGACGCGCAATCGCGCGGGCAAAGGCTTTGTGCCGAGTGAGTTTGCTGCTGCCTATTACAGCCAGCGGGCAAGCGCGGGCTTGCTAATTTCCGAAGCCTCGCAGATCTCGCAGCAGGGACAGGGCTATCAGGATACCCCGGGCATTTACACGCAGCCGCAGATAGAGGGATGGCGCAAGGTGACCGATGCCGTGCACGCCAAGGGCGGGAGAATTTTCCTGCAGCTGTGGCATGTGGGCCGTGTTTCCCACGTGGATCTGCAACAGCAAGGCGCGGCGCCGGTAGCCCCTTCAGCTCTTCGTCCCGCGACCAAGGTGTTCGTCAACAATCGCTTCGAGGACGTTTCCGAGCCGCGGGCGCTGGAGGCTGACGAACTGCCAGGCATCGTCAACGATTTCCGCCAAGCGGCGGCAAACGCCATTGTGGCAGGCTTCGACGGCGTGGAAATCCACGGTGCAAACGGCTATTTGCTGGATCAGTTCATCAAGGACGGCGCCAACCTTCGTACTGATGCCTACGGCGGCTCGATCGCAAACCGTGCGCGGCTGCTGTTGGAAGTGACTGCCGCGGTGGCAGCCGAGATTGGTGCTGATCGCACGGGCATTCGCCTTTCGCCTGTCTCGCCGGCCAATGGTGTATCGAGCAGTGATCCACAGGCTCAGTTCGATTACATCGTCGACCAACTCAATGTTCTGGACATCGCTTATCTGCACGTCGTCGAAGGTGCCACCGGCGGGCCACGCGACGTGGCGCCCTTTGATTTCGACGCCTTGCGCCAGCGCTTCAAGAACACTTACATCGCCAACAACGGCTACGACCTGGACCTGGCCACGGCACGCCTTACGCATGACAAGGCCGACCTGATCGCCTTTGGCCGCCCTTTTATCGGCAACCCCGATCTGGTGGAGCGACTCAAGACCGGTGCGCCACTGTCCGCCTTCGACCCCTCCACGCTCTACGGCGGCGGTGCGGCGGGATACATCGACTACCCGACACTTGCCGAATCAAGCGCTGCCGCGAACTAGGCATTGGCTGATCGAGCCTGGTTTTATTTGTGCATCAATCCAATCCATATTCCTGATAAAGAGCTGACATCATGACTACTCGCCCTACCGTTCTCATCACTGGCGCTTCCACCGGCATCGGCGCGGTTTACGCCGAGCGTTTCGCCCAACGCGGGCATGATCTGGTGTTGGTCGCCCGCGACCAATCGCGCCTGGAAACGCTCGCCGCGAAGTTGCGTGGCGAACACAACGTCGCCATTGAAGTGCTTCAGGCCGACCTGACTCAACTCAGCGACCTGCACACCGTCGAAGCGCGCCTGCGGGATGACGCGCGCATCGGCATCCTCGTCAACAATGCCGGCGCCGCACAGTCCGGCAACTTCATCGAGCAAAGCACCGACAGCGTTGCGCAACTGGTAGCCCTCAACACCACCGCGCTGGTGCGGCTCGCCAGCGCCATCGCGCCACGCCTGGCCAAAGCTGGTGAAGGCGCGATCATCAACATCGGTTCGGTTGTGGGTCTGGCGCCTGAGTTCGGCATGTCGGTCTATGGGGCGACCAAGGCGTTTGTGCTGTTCCTTTCCCAAGGCCTGAGCCTGGAACTTTCGCCTCTGGGTGTTTATGTGCAAGCCGTACTGCCCGCCGCCACCCGCACGGAGATTTGGGATCGCGCCGGTATCGACATCAACACCTTGAGCGAAATCATGGAAGTGGGTGATCTGGTCGATGCCGCACTGGTTGGCTTCGACCGTCGCGAGCCGGTGACCATTCCTCCGTTGCATGAAGGCGAGCGCTGGGATGCCCTGCAAACCGCGCGTCAGGGTCTTTTGTCGCAGATCAGGCAATCCGCCGTGGCGCAACGCTATTTGACTCAAGTCTGACCCATGTCGAGCAGGTCCGCCTCGCCCCGCAATCGGACGGAGTAAACATGACCCTTATAGCGACACGTAATCACCCGGGTTCGCAGTCGTCATTTATCAGCGCGGCGAACCAGTCGGTTCTGATTGGCGGGATACCCTTCGCCTATCGTGACCTGGGACCCAGGACGGAGGTCCCGCTGGTCATGCTCAACCATTGGGGGGCAGTGTTGGATAACTTTGACCCCAGGATCATCGACGGCCTGGCACAAAACCGGCGTGTCATCACGACTGATTACCGCGGTATCGGTGGCTCGGGGGGCGCCGCGCCATTGACCGTCGGTGAGATGGCTGACGATGCAATCGGCCTGATTCGTGCGCTGGGTTTTGACAAGGTTGACCTGCTTGGCTTTTCACTCGGCGGCTTCGTCGCTCAAGACATCGCTCTGAAAGCCCCCGAACGAGTGCGCAGATTGATCCTCACCGGAACCGGACCGGCCGGTGGCACAGGCATCGACAGGGTCGGTTCGGTGACCTGGCCATTGATGATCAAAGGTTTGCTGACGCTGCGAGACCCCAAGTTCTACCTGTTCTTTACTACCACGGCCAACGGCCAACGTGCCGCGTCCGAGTATTTGCAACGTTTGAAAGAACGCCAGCAAAACCGGAGCAAAGGCCCGACACCCGGCGCATTTTTGCGGCAGTTCAAAGCCATTACTGCGTGGGGCAAGCAAGCGCCGCAAGATCTCAGTCGCCTGCCGATGCTGACCCTGATAGCCAACGGGGACAACGACATCATGGTGCCCACCGTGAACTCGATTGATCTGGCAAAGCGAATCCCCAACGCGCAACTGATCATTTACCCGGATGCCGGGCACGGCAGCATTTTTCAGCACCATACCGATTTCGTGGCCAAGGCTTTGGCGTTCCTCGACTCCTGACAGCCTGCATATCTAATCGCATCAACGTTGTCGGGGCCGCGCCCCATTCTCATTCCACCAACAAGAGCAGCTGCAACATGAAGGCATTTTTTATCGACCGCTACGGCAAGCAGAACGGAATGATTGGCGAAGTGCCCGACCCTGCCGTCGGTGTGCATGACGTTCTGATCCAGGTGCATGCAACGAGCGTGAACCCGTTGGACTCGAAGATCAAAACGGGGGAATTCAAACTGATCCTGCCCTATACATTTCCATTGGTATTGGGCAATGACCTGGCCGGAGTGGTCGTTCGCACGGGTTCGGCGGTGAAGCGATTCAAGCCAGGAGACGAAGTCTATGCACGTCCTCCCGAGGCACGGATCGGGACGTTTGCTGAACTGATCGCCGTGAACGAAAACGCGCTCGCGCTGAAACCCTCGAATCTCGACATGGCCGAAGCGGCTTCCATCCCCTTGGCCGTCTTGACGGCCTGGCAGGCGCTGATTGAGACCGCCCATGTGAAAAAAGGCCAGAAGGTGTTGATTCATGCCGGATCCGGCGGTGTCGGCACGCTTGCCATCCAGCTCGCCAAACACCTCGGCGCCTTCGTTGCGACCACCACCAGCACGGCGAATGTCGAATGGGTGAAAGCACTCGGGGCGGATGTGGTCATCGATTACAAACATCAGGATTTTGCAAACGAGTTACGCGATTTCGACGTGGTGTTGAACAGCCTCGGCGCCGATGTACTGAAGAAATCGATCAAGGTTCTCAAGCCTGGTGGACAACTCATTTCCCTTTCGGGGCCGCCGACCGCGCAATTTGCCCAAGAGCAAGGCTTGTCCTGGGTGCTGGGGCAAGTCATGCGCCTGCTGAGCAGCGGTATTCGCAGAAAAGCCCGCAAACATGGGGTGAGCTATGTATTTTTGTTTATGCGTGCCAACGGGACACAACTGCAAAAAATCACCTCGCTTATCGAGGCTGGCGTCATCAAACCGGTCATCGATCGTTCCTTCCCTTTTGAATCGACTGCAGAGGCGTTGCGGTACGTCGAGCAGGGCAGATCAAAAGGCAAAGTCACCGTAACAATCAAATAAGCGCACTACAAAAAATGTCAGTAGATAACGTGCATGCCGCCAAGTATCAGACTCCAGCGCCTGAACCAGAGGAGCCGCCACCGCACAACAGACACACACAGGAGCAGTTGCAACCGGAAGTCGCACCTGTAGAAAAGCCTATGATCATTTGGCGTAGCTTGATGCTTGAGCAGTAACGAGTAAGGGGTCATGTCACTCTTCAATTGAAACAATGCTGACTTCGCCACGAGCTCGTGACGAATGGCAAGTTTGCAAAAGCGGACACTCAGAAACTCAACCGCGCACCAGGTAGGATTGGGCCTGCTGCGCTGCTCGGCATTTCCGATACAGGGCCGCTATTGACCTGGCCAATACCCTGAAGCTCCTGCTGCATCGACCGTCGCAACCAGTACTATTTTTTACCCCCCCCAACATCTAAGCATGATCTATTGCTGCACTTCACGCAGAGCAGAAAACGGCCAGAAGCGGGCATGGACAAAGCAAACTTCAAAAAGGGGTCGAACAGTGAGACCGCCGGCTATTTAAACAGCGGCGTCCTAGAACTTTTCCCTATTTACAGGTCTATGTGGACAGGCACATTCGCTCGGTAAGCGCTACCCGCAGGCTTCCCGCAGCCAGATGGCTACACATCAACATGTCAATTCAGAGGTTGTCTTCGCTCATGAAATTCCATGACCTACGGATGGTGCTCTTCGGCCTGTTCGCGTTCGCGGCAGTGGGCTCGGCATCAGCAACACAGATGAAGACCTCAACCCCTGTTTTCGCAACTGAAGTGGCGGCCGTTCAGGCGCCGGCCCAGGCTGCGGGCAGCCCTTGGCCGACCGTGGCCAGTATGGCCGGCAACCAGCCAGGGCCGTTGCTTGCCCATGATGACCGATACTGGCATGACGACCGTTGGCATGATCGTAGAGACAATTGGCGCCGAGACGATTGGCGTAGAGAACAGTGGCGTAGAGAGCAAGCCCGCCGGGATGCCGAACGCCATCGTTATTGGGAGCGTCATCAGGATCGGTCCATGCGGCACCGCTACGAGGACGATCGCCGCTACTATCGTCGTTAAATCTGCCTGTAACACCAGGCTGTAGAAATCAGGCTGAAAACCTCGACGAGGTATGAATCGGATGTTCGCTCAGTGCTTCCCAAACGAAGTCTGAGCGTCCGCAACCAATGAAGGTCATCGACCAGGCGCATTCAATACCTGGCCTTTGAAATGACCGTTAAGCCCTGCGCGTGGAGCAATACTCCACGATGAGCTGAGTAACCGCCGCCACCATCGCCTGATCCGCTTCAGGCGAGGTAAACAGCCGAAACTCTGCATCCGGCAACTCCGGTAACCCTTGTTCAGCCCCAAGAACCACCAACCCTTGCCCCAACTGACTGAGTGTCATGGGCGCAACAGCGAAGCCTGCAAGCGCCGCCGCCCGCAACCCGGCCGTGCTGCTGCATAACATCGCCGTGCGTTGGGCGATCCCCGCCTGAGCAAGTCGCTTCAACGCAACCTCGCGATAAGGGCACGGCTCGGGGAACAGGGCCAGCGGCAACGGCGTCGGTAACCGGGTGACGGGTTGCGCCGACCAGGCCCACACCAGCGGCTCTTGCCACAACAATTTCCCCGCATCGCTGGTTTCGCACAGTGAGCCGATGACCAACTCCAGATGCCCTTGCTTCATCAGCGCCAGCAACGTACCGGGAATGCTCACCTGCACGTCGATCTCCATCCCAGGGTACTGCGCCGCGAAATCCTGAAAAGCGCGCAGTAGTCGGGACTCGACAAAATCCTCGGATATTCCGATCCGCAGCCGCCCGTGAAATGGCGTACGCGTCAGTTCCGCCCAGGCATCACGGTTCAGCACAAGGATCGTGCGCGCATAAGAGAGCAAGCGCTCGCCATCGGGCGTCAGTTGCTGGGAACGGGTGGTACGCGTCAACAGGGGTTTACCAATCTGTTCTTCCAATCGCCGCACATGGCCGCTGACCGCAGACTGAGTCAGGTGCAGCTTTTGCGCTGCACGGCTGAAGCCTTCTTCGTCGACCACAGCGACAAATGTTTTGAGTAGCAGCGAATCGAACATAGTTTTTTACGTGATTAATCGACTAGTAATTTACGATTTATATTTCAAATATAACTATGTTGCAATGCCTCCCTACCCCACCACTCGAGGCGTGCCATGACTACTCTGCTCCATATTGAATGCTCTCCACGCAAGCAGCGCTCGGCGTCCCTTGAAGTCGCCCGCAGCTTCATTGCGCGTTATCGAGAAAACACCCCGGACACCGACATCATCACCCTCGACCTCTGGAACATGGCGTTGCCGGAATTCGATGAGCTGGCAATGGAAGCCAAATACGCAGGACTCAACGGCACTGCCTTGAGCCCAGCGCAACAGGAGGCCTGGAACACCTTGAAGGACCTGGCTGCGCACCTGCATCACGCGGATGTACTCGTGATGTCCGTACCGCTTTGGAATTTCAGCATCCCGTACAAGCTCAAGCACTTCATCGACCTGGTATCGCAGAAAGACATCCTGTTCAGCTTCGATCCGGAACGCGGTCTGGAAGGGATGCTGCACAACAAAATCGCCGTAGTGGCGTACGCCCGAGGCCTGGATTTTTCAGCGCAGTCGATCACACCGGCGGAACGCTTCGACTTCCAGAAGCCCTACGTGGAAGCCTGGCTGCAATTCATCGGCGTGACCGATGTGCATTCGGTAATTGTGGAGAAGACCATCCTGGGGGAAGACGTGGATCTTGATGCACGTGAGGCTGCGACTCAGCAGGCCAGAGGATTGGCAGATACTCTTTGTCGCTGACGGGTATTTATAAGGTACAGGCGCCCCCTCAGGCATGAGAGCCAGAGGCTGTTTTCGACCCAATGCTGCCGATGAACGCCGGCAGAAATCGGTCAAAAGAAGTTGCAAGCCCCGTGACGCTTCGGGGCTTGCGATTAATTGCCAATACGTCCTTCAAATTCTCGGACGTTTGCTACGGGTATGCCTGCCGTGTTCATTGCAGAACGTGCAGGCCTAGTTTTGTACCTCAACCGCGTCGATATCCGGCGCGTCTGGGGCGTCCGGGGCGTCCGGGGCGTCCGCCACATCCTCTCTGGCGTCCCTCGCTTCAACTTTGGCAGCCTCTCTGGCTGCGTTTGCCTCTACCTTGGCAGCGTCCCTCGCCGCATCTGCAGCAGCCCGGGCAGCATCTCTGGCTGCATCGGCTTCTGCTTTGGCGGCGTCCCTGGCTGCATCGGCAGCGGCCCGGGCAGCATCTCTGGCTGCATCTGCGCCTGGTATGCCAGCAGCTTTTGCAGCATCCCTGGCTGCATCCGCCTCAGCTCTGGCGGCGTCTCTGGCCGCATTTGCAGTAGCCCTTGCAGAATCGCGGGCTGCATCTGCATCAGCTCTGGCAGCATCTCTGGCTGCATTTGCATCGTTTCTGGCAGCGTCTCTGGCTGCATCTGCGGCATCGTTGTCATGCGCGTTGCCTGAGCCTCTGTTCCCGGCAACACCACCATGACCATCACCGTCATGGCCTGTTGCACCATGACCACCACCATCTCCATGGCCGCTGCCACCGTGACCACTGCCTCCGGAGCCTCCACTACCGGAGCCACCGCCGCCGCCACCGTGACCACCACCGCCTCCGCTGTTACCGCCACCACCACCGCTGCCGCCATCTTTGGCATACACGCTGGAGAAACTACTGATGTAATCAGGCACTAGAACAGTCGATGCCGACAGGACCCCGCCAATTGCCAGAGCCAACAAACATTTCTTGATCAGCATGATGCACCTCCGCTTGGAGTTGCGCAGTCATGTCCCTATCGAACGCAATATCCAGTGAGTTCCCGGCCGCCCATTGGAGCGGCCAGCCAACCGGCACGGCCATAAATCTGCAGCATTAACCAGCAACTGCGGTTTCCGCACGATCCCTGAGAGCCAGTCAGCATCTTTGTGTGGGACGTTACCCCACATTTTTAGATAGGTGCTGTCAGCCCGAGTTCAACAAACGAATATCAGGACTGAAGCATGCGTTGAGCAAAAAGCCTCTAAAACTTCCGGACGCCAACAGTTTACCGCGAGCTGAATGCCTGAAATCCCCTGACCACACTGGGTCGAACACCTACCCTTTCGTACCAGCGGCGAAGCTTGGGCAAGCGATCCCACGGGATATCTGCCTCCACTGACGACATGATGCTGTAGGCCGCGATATCCGCGATGGAGAAACAGCTTCCCGCCATATAAGCATCAGCACTGACGAACTGCTCAGCCAACTCAATTGACGAAAACATGCGCTCGACCAGCCGCGCAGAGCCGTCGTTGAGCCCTTGGCCGCGAAGGAAAAACGCCGAATGGCCCGGTGCGATGACATCGGTCAAAAAGAAGAAGAATCGCTCATACACCGTAGCTCTGTGGCCAGCGGCAATGGGCAAGAGCCGTTCTGGAGCCGTTTCGGCAGCGTAGAAAATGATCGCGTTCGACTGAGTGAGCACAAAGGCAGGCTCAGCGCCCTTTCGTTCGACCAATACCGGGACTTTTCCAGCCGGATTCAGGGAGCGATGGTCCGCCCCTGTTTGCTGGCCTTTTGAAAGATCCACCAGTCGAACCGTGTACGCCAGCCCCGCTTCTTCGAGGGCAATGGCTGCCCGGATGCAATTGCCTGTGGGCGCACCGTGTAATTCCAGTAGGGCGCTCATGACGTATTTCTTCCTCCTTGCGGGCTCATTTCAGTCATCCGCTAAAGCGCACCGACTGTCACACAAGCCAGGCCGACGCTGCGAGTCGTCACGCATAGACGTCTCGGTTTTGTTCGATGAAAGCCTGCACAGACGCAGATATCGACTAATTCTTTTGAAATAGTCCGAACGGATTGACTCAACCTACACTGAGCTTGATAGGCGTCCGATTTACGCGTTGCAAGCCTTCCTGGCAGGGCAAGCGTATTGCGGTGAACGCTCCAGTCCTACCACTTATGCCTGAGTCGTTAATCATGGATGAAGTCACTACCGTGCCCTCGGATGATGTACCTGCTACTCAACACATAGTGCAGCGCAAGCTCGGACGCTGTCTGTTGCGCTTGCAACAATACGAACGGCAGCTGAAAGCCATTGTCGTGCATTGCGAACTGACCGGTCTTGTAGATCAGATTTCTGAGATCCGTCGCCATAAGGTCAAATGTGCAAAGAAAATGACGATAGGTACGTTGATGGGGATGTTGACCGAAAGCTTTCTGACCCCGCCGCACCCAAATGAAGAAGAGTCACAGACTGAAGCCTATGTCGGTGACCAGATCTGGCTCAGGCATCGACACCAGTTGGAAATGACAGCCGAGGACTACGAGGCTATGAAGGCCGATCTCAAGGAGATGGTTGACCTGCGCAATAGCCTGGTTCACCAATTCATTGAGCGTTTCGATCTCTGGTCTGAATCGGGCTGCCAGGCGGCGGATGGTTTTCTGGAGGAAAGCTACGAAACCATCAATCGGCATTGTCTGAATCTGCAACGTTGGGCCAAAAACATGATTGAGGCACGAGCTAAAATGGCTTCGTTTATACAGAGCCAAGCATTTGAAGATGCGCTCGACGGTATCCGGGTGGATGGCTCAGTCGATTGACCTGGCAGTGGGATTTGCTGCTGTTTACGTGAAGCAGAAACGAAGCTTGCCGAAGGTGGCTGGACCCGACTGGAAGCATCCATTCGCTGGATTGGTGGTACCTATCCCGAACAGACGCCCAAGCGCTACGGTTGCAGCAGCTGGAGGCATGTCCTGCACGAATCACGGCAGTTCGAAATACGAAAATTCCAGGCTGATAATGAACGTACTGCCGTCTGGTATCGCAGCAAGGTCAGTTGAATGTGAAATTGAATCGTCCCTCCTTTTGTAAACGCACTGAGTGACTGCTTCTGACCGTTAGTTGCCCTCCGCGAAGGGCCGCTATGGGTCGTGAACGCACAACCACAAACAACTCAGCTTGACCGGAAAGACCCGTGATACCTTCCGAGGCTCATTCATGACACGGAGGTCGCCATGCGCACTCTTTATATCCCGATCATCCTGGCAGCAACTTTTTTGGCATCTGGCTGCAGCATCAAGCAAACCGTGACGCCTGCTGAGCTGTCTTCCGAGATGACGCCAGAGATCTGTCTGATCCCCGCCGAAGGACTGCGAGAAGGATTCAACACTGCCTATGAAAACCTGCTCAAAAACAAAGGATTCCATACGCGTCGGCTTCCGCCAGGCAGTAGCCCGTCCAGCTGTCCTCTTTCAACGACTTATATCGGTACCTGGTCGTGGGACTTAGCTATTTACATGAGCTATGCAGATATCCGCGTTTATCAGTACGGCCAGCAGGTGGGCCAAGCTGAATATGACTCGCGTTGGGGGGGCGGCCGGGTCATTGATAAATTCATTAATGCTGAGAAAAAAATCACAGAGCTGACCAATCAGCTGTTTCCAAACGGTGCCGCAGGCTTGAAGGGAGCTAAGGAGTCAAATTCCGGGACCGGTGCCGCGCTCATGACTAAAGACGCGTACCAACAGCGACAGCTCAAACAGCTTGAACAACAGGGCCTCCCTTATGATGAGTACCAGAAGCGCTACAAGCTGATCATGGCTGAGTAGGCTCCGTACCGGTCCTGACAGGCAGTTGAGGGTCGATTTCAGCCGGTCGTGGAAGGCAGAAATCGGCCATAAGCAGTCATTCCCAAATTCATACAAGAATCAGAAGACTTGCCGCTGCAGCATTTACCGAGGATTTACTCGAAGAAGACGCCAAAGATCTGCTGCAGAGTTTGGCAGTAGCATTTTCAACAAACCTACTTTAGCGATGAGCTCAACATTGGTGGTTCGCGAAAGCCCCGAAGACTATTTGTTTAATCGCCCGATAAACCCCCAAAACTTCTTTATTAGAAAGTACTTTCTCGCCAGGATTAAAATCCACTCGCAATCCAATTCCCCCTTCATAAGTCCCATTAATAGAGCAGGTAAGCTGAAATATACAGTCATAGTAAAAATATTCATCATCACGCAAGTCTTTAAAAATCCATTCTTTCTTGCGGGCAACCTCATCAGAGCGATATACCACGAAATCATTCGTCGCTTCTACCACCTCCAAGGTCCCACCCCAACTTTTGATGAATTCGAAAGCAGACCTGCCTGGGTCATTCTTGCCAATATCATTGCGATCAACAAACACCTTAACCTTCCCAATATTACTACCAACGACATTTACACCATTGATAAAAACCGCCTGATCCCCATCTTTAGAACTAACTCCTTTCGACATCAAATCTGAATTTAAACAATACTTCACACCGTCCACCAAAAAATAATTCACTTGCTGACTTTCAGTCACAACCCTACCCCATACCGACAAAGTAGTTAACACTAACGCAATCAGAAAATAAAACCTCATAGCTATCGACCCCTCACACTTCCAGAAACATGGCGACCAAGAGGAATTAGCACACAATCAATCACCCTTCCGCTATCAGATTTTACTTCAGCTGCAACTGACACCAAAAGTGACAGCTGAATATCCTACCCCATCACCCTAACTTTATTTTTCAAAATCCTGATTTTATATAAAAGACCAAGCCTTTAATCTTCGATCGCATCATTGGACACGCTGACAGCGTCGGCGACTGTACCTCCGTCCTTATCTACAATCGCGCCAAAATGAACGCCACTCGACTCTGCCCCTGACGAAGTAACAATAATGCGAGCGTAGACTAGGCGCGTCGGGTGAAGTAAAAACTCTTAGATCAAAATGCTATCACTGCATCTTTTGTTTAGAAGCCGAAGAGGACTACTCACCCGATTGCATTCCTGAGTCCTGGCGCTTTAATCCTTGCTAGTCCCTGCTTGAAATAGCCCGTACTCCCATCGATTGTGTGTAGCTCCGAGAACGCTGTCACAGACATCCTAAGATTCATTCAACTGACACGCATTGAACATCGCAGCCTCCGTGACTACGACGACTAGATCGCCGCTGACGTCATACAGGCCGATCTCAAGAATCCAATCACCCCGACCTCGGGCAGGATGAGTCACTCGGTGATCACGGGGTTGGGGTTAGGGTTAGGGTTATGCGGCCAGGGCCGTCATCTCTTGCGTGATGCTTCCAGGTAGCGTGACGAATGAAGTCTTTCGATTGCTGCCTGTCGCCACCGGCAGCAATGGGTCGAATGTCGTCTGTCGCGAAGGACGCAACCGACCCAAAGCAGCCTCTGACTACCGACCGCTGTCGGTCGATTGAAAGTCATTGTTTAACCGGTCCCGTTTTGCACATTACCGCAAACTCGTAGCCGTTGGTAAACACGCACTATAGTGTGCTGTTTTCGAAATAACTTACCCACGCACCTTCGCCTCCATCACATCGTGTGCTCACCGGATCTTGCTCAAGATTTCCTCTCCCTCTGCGTTCCAAACGTACCGGGGAGGTCGCGCTTCGGGTGATCAAGCGCCAGTTCGGTTATCTGAAGGTACGCTATCGTGGAGTGATGAAGAACACCGCTCAGTTGGCCACTCTGTTCGCCGTGTCCAACCTGTGGATGGCTGATGGGTATGGGTGAGTTGCGCGTGTAGCGCATAGAAATGAGCTGAAAGCCCGAGAATAGGATGCTTTCGCGACAACTTGGCGCTGAACGTCATGGGACTTTCAACTCGTGGCAGGTGCCTTGCAAGTTGATCTGAGCTTCCGTAAAGAAAGGTTGAGGAGTGTCGCTAATGGCTGATTTTGCGTGGTTCTTGTTAGGTTTTATACCGGCACTAGCATTCGCGACCCACTCATTTGTCGATTACAGAAAGGCCACAGGAAAGCCTATAGGTGAAGCATTCAAATTTTTTAATAAGGCGCTGGCCGTTCTGGTTGTACTAGAGCTTATTTTCTTCGTCTGGATGTTTATCGCTAGATCCTAATATTAAGGTACTCATAATGCATGTCGCATGCTGATTTCCAGTATTAGTGCAGAATTCGATACTCCGACATCCCGATCATGCTGTTTTCAAAATAACTTACCCACGTACCTGAGCTTCCATTACATCGTGTGTTCGCCGGTGCGTAATTTTCAGGGCGCTCACCAGGAGTTCTCCAAGGTAGGAATGGCACCTGAAGTCTAGTGCACGTATGGAGAGAGTTATTTCGCGAACATCACACTAGCGCGAAGCCGTGGCCCCTTTGTTCATCCGTGATTTAACGGTATGTTGGAGCCCTCAACTCAAGGACGACCCATGGCCATCCACGCTCCCACTCCCACCCAAAAACATTTGGCAGTGTTGATCGACGCCGACAATGCCCCCGCAGCAATTGTTGAAGGTTTGTTCGAAGAGATCGCCAAGTATGGCGTCGCCAACGTCAAGCGGATCTATGGCGACTGGACTGGTCCTCAGTTGGGTGGATGGAAAAAGGTGCTACTCGACCATTCGATTCAGCCCATCCAACAGTTCGCGTATACCAAAGGTAAGAACGCAACAGACAGCGCCTTGATCATCGACGCAATGGACCTGCTGTACACCCGACGCTTCAACGGCTTCTGCCTGGTTTCGAGCGACAGTGACTTCACACGCCTCGCTTCGCGGCTACGTGAAGAAGGTTTGACCGTCTACGGGTTTGGTGAAGAAAAAACCCCAAGACCGTTTGTGTCAGCCTGCGACAAGTTCATCTATACCGAATTGCTGCGCAGTGAAGCGCTTGTTGCTTCGAGCAATGGGCATGATCGACCCGATCCCGAGTCATCCGCCGCAATCCAGGCCGTCAAAGTCGCCAGTACCCTAGAGGTAAAGAAGCTACCCAAGGCACCCGTAAGTTTCATTGCAAAGATCCTGGATGACATTGCCGACGAGGACGGCTGGGCTCACTTGGGTGCGCTGGGCACCAACATCAGCAAATTGAGACCTGAATTCGATCCCCGCACCCATGGTTATAAAAAACTCAGTGAGTTGATCAAGGGGTATCCGAATATTTTTGAACTGCAAATGAGAGGAACGTCGGGAGTGAGCGGTTCAATACTCTATGCCCGGCACCGACAGCCAAACTCGTAGCACCTGCCACCAACGTCCGCTTTTGGCTGTGGATTCAACCGGTCGACAATAGCTGCTTTGTACCAAAGTAGGTCTACTTTCCGTGCCAACGATTGAACGCCCGCCGTCCCCGCAGAACACCCCATGTCAGGGCTGGTCCTCCACCGCAACCCTATTGCTCGGTGAAAACCACGTCCAAATGCAAAGTTCGATTGTACTTTTTAATGCGAAGGACTTATTGAGCTCAAGCTATCAATATCGCGGCCGAAAAAGGACTGTTTATTTCTACAGGAAAAGGTGTGATATGGATTTTTCGTTAGTTTGCGAAATGATTGGTTATACACTCTTCGTGATATTAGGCATTTTGGGCCTTTATATCTTGTTTTGTTGGCTATACGTTTCTGGAAGCCGTACGTATCTAAGGCGGCTGGATGATATTGGCTGGAAAAAAGTCGACTATGTCTGGATAGCTATAGGCTCGATGGGGCTAATGCTCCAATTCATTCAGATTGGCTTGGATTCTAAAATGGCTAGCTTAAGCATGGAAGAAAGCTTCGGTCGCCTTGATGCTCAGAATCTAAATATTGCCGCGTCGGAGCTAAGCGGTTCGTCAATTTGCCTGCAAACACCTCCCGCGGACAATGATGAAGATTCCAATAATTTAGGTGCCGAGCTAGCGGATGCTTGCAAAACGTTTCAAATAATTCGTCCTACCAAACCCAGAAGCACTGTAGTAGATCCGAGTATTTTTATGCATTTTGAAATAGTAAACGTAGATACTGGAAAAATAAAAAGCCAGGTTCTTGCTGCAAAGGTGAAGAATTTTAAACAAGCATTTACTGAATATGAAAATCAGGCGCAATCAATTCAGGATATTAGAAAAATTGCCAGCACATATAAAAGCTATCTCCTTTTTCTTAAGATTCTGTCAACGCTTTCGCTGATTGTGGCAATTGCCCTCAGGCTAGCAAAGGTGACTGGAGAAATTAGATTAAAAACACACCCTATCGTAAGTAAAGTGTCCGAAGCGATACCCAAGAATGAATTGAAAGAAAAATTAGAGAGTCTGGTCACCGTGCCTCAAGCGGCCAAGCTAGAGGACAAGATATAATTACGAATAATGGGGGGGGATTTATTTACTGCGCTCAAAATAGATCCGCCCCCCATTCCCCATCGTGGTCGAGCGAAACGGGGGGCTCCCTACGCCGAGACGCAATCCTACGTCACCCGCGTGCAGTCCTTGACCGAACGCTATTGCAACCATCGTTAGTCCTGTAGGGCGCATAACCCGGAAAGGTAATACGCTGGCCGCTCTACGGCGCATAACGCTGCGCACTGCGTAAAGGTGCGTAAAGACCGTAAAGCGCTGTAAAGCGCTTAAAGGGGACAGATTTATTTTTTCAGAAATAATTCTGCCCCCTTTTTTCTGTGAAAAAGCGTGGACACAGTCTTGAAGGCTGCGTTGCTACGTAAAATCTGTCGGCGTTGGTTGATCTGCAGACCAAAATTTTGCGTAGAAACGCGACTCTAGTCTCGATCCTGACAGTCAAACCTGCTCTTAGGCCCCATTGTGTGATCGGGGTCTAGCAGTCAATTACGAGCGGGGCGTCAAGATGGCCAAGGCAAACGCCACGATGAAGAGCGCCGGCACGTCACCTGCCAAGTGCCCCATTTGTCCCGGCTGGGTGACCGCCTGGACGGTCATGATTCCTCCGTGTACGGCGCTAGACCACACGGTGAACCAGATTAGGCTCAGATTGGCTAATGGATCGCGTGCGGCCAGGATCAAGAACACGCCAAGTGTGGCGTAGATACCAACGATCATCATCGGGTAGTCCGAGTGACCGATGTGCCAGGCCCAGCCGGACGGCCAGGACAACATAAGTGGGTAGAGAGCAAGGCACGCGAGGCCAGCCAAAACTAGAACGACGCGCAAACACCTGAGGCGATCGACTACAGTCATGGCGGACTTCCTCTTTGGGCCTAACTCTAAATAGACCCCAAGTGGGGTGATAACGCCTTCACGGGCTTGGTGGAAAACATTCCTTTTTCTGTCGTCTATCCCTGACCAGGCCGGGCATTGTGACAGTCGGGTGACCGCTGAAGGGGTTTATACACCATGGACGGAAAGCCCAATCTGCTCAATCAGTTCCGGCAGTAGACCAAGCATAGCCACTCATTTGCTATCGCTCCGTCCACCGGCTGCTTCTGGCCGATTGCAGCTGACAGGAAGGGTGGTTGACGCCCCATGGCGGACAGTTTGGACACTAAAGTCAGGTGTGGGATTGATGCGCCGCCCAGTGTTTCATCTCTTCTGCAATGAAGTGGTTCACCAGGTCACTGAACATCTTCTCGATTGCATCCGGGCTCAGGCCCTCAGCCTCGGCCCACTCGCGTCGTGTCGCCAACATGGCCTTGAAGCGCTCCGGAGCATGCACCGAAGTCACTGAGGTCTTGTACTTCGAAGCAGCCAGTACATAGTGAAAACGCTTGCCCAACAGTTTGATAACAACCTGATCAAGGGCATCGATTTCGCGTCGAATATCCTCCATGCCTGCACACTCTTCGGGTTGTAACTGATTGATGACGTCCACGTAGGTGACTCCGTTTGCTGAAAAATTCGTGGGCCTTCGGAAGAAGTATCGGCGCGCTGTCTTCCATGAGTGATACAGCCTGAATACCATAAAATCCGATGTCCGCTGCACGATGAGCGGTATTTGGCTAAGGCGGATCGGTTAACTCTTTAGGCTACGTTAATCGATAAGGCATTAGGCAAGGGTTTCGGTGTTTGAGTGGCTGCTTCTGGCCGATAACACTCGCCAACGGAAGAGGCATAACGCTCCTAGGACGCTATAAAAATTCCTACACAAACCTCGGAACTCCTCACCTTGCCCGCCGTTCCGATGAACCTTAAAGTCCACCCCGTCGCCCAAAATGGCGATTCGGGTTTGGCGACATGCGAGGGCTCTACGCTTTGTTGCAGGGGTCGTCGCACCCGCAAAGCCGCTGTAATGGCGGCTGTGCGCGGGAGGCCTTCGGGTCTGCCGGTGTTCTCTGTGCCGGTTCGCCAACCTGCGCACAGCTGCCACCCTAATGAGATGGTCAGCCCAGTACGGGACCCCCGTTAAATCTAAACTTATCGGGGTTCTCACTGACTTGCGGAGACCGCTCATGGACATCTTGGACTTGCTCGGCCTGGATATTGGAAAAAGCACCTTTCATCTAATAGGGCACGACGCCAAAGGCAAGGAAGTATTGCGCAAGAAATTCAATCGCAACCGCTTGCTTGAGTTTGCCGCGAGGCTGAAGCCCTGCACCATAGCGATGGAGTCTTGTGGCGGTTCACACTGGCTTGCCAGGAAGCTCTTGTCTTTCGGTCATCAAGTGAAATTGATTGCGCCTCAACATGTGAAACCTTACGTCACCGGCAACAAAAACGACTACATCGACGCTGAGGCAATCTGCGAAGCCGCATCCCGTCCTAAAACACGTTACGTTGCCATCAAAACCGTTGAACAGCAGGTGCTATCAACCCAGCACCGTCTTCGGGAGGCGTTGGTAGGCCACCGAACTCAAACGATAAATCGCATTCACGGGTTCTTGCTTGAGTTCGGGATCGAATTGCCTGCAACAAAAGCGGCCATGAATCAGGTTCACCAAATTCTAGACGACCCTGCCGCCGAGTTACCGCAGCAGCTGAAGTCCTTTATTGAACATCTACTGGAAGAGATGAAACGGCTCAACGACGAGATTAAGGCGATTGACCGGAGTATCAAAGAGCAAATGGACACTGATGATGCGGGAACACGCCTGATGAGCATCCCCGGCATCGGCCCGATCATCGCTAGCGCGCTGCTGGCCGACGTCGGCGACGCTTCCAATTTTCACTCGTCGCGAGACTTCGCCGCTTCGCTGGGACTAGTGCCGAGGCAGTATTCAACAGGCGACCAAACTGTCCTTTTAAACATCAGCAAGCGCGGTGATAAATACCTTCGAAAGCTTATGATTCAAGGCTCGCGTGCCGTTCTGGTGCACATAGATAAACGTACCGATGCTTTGGGGACTTGGTGCAGAGACCTGCTGATACGAAAGCACCCGAATAAAGTTGCCTGCGCTTTGGCCAATAAATTGGCAAGGATCGTATGGGCTGTTTTAGCTCACGGAGTTAGCTACAACGCACAATCCATGACTTGATCGACATTCACTACCGGCTTTTGCGACGACAAGATGATGACGATAAACAGCTCAACTCCTGCTTGAAAACCTGGCAAACGAATCAGCTTTCGAAGCTGGCACCCTTTTTAAGGACAGGCAGGAGCGACTACTCATCAAGGGCCAGGCGGCAACATTGCCGACCATAAGCCCGGATACATTAGCGCAAGCATGCTTTACCGCTCATCGCTCGTGGTTGCAGGAGGTGGGCTGACCATACAAATCGTTTGGCGACGACTGAGTGACGGCCTTTGAGCCAATCAAACAGAGATCTTCAAATGAATCGATACATGCCCCTCACTGGAATCGACCTGGTTCCGGCTTCCCTGCTCATCGACACCGAAGCTCCACTCGACGTATTGCAAGCCGTCGCTGACTACCGAATTCGCGCAGTTACTCAGGTGCTGGAGAACATCGCCTTTCGTGCCGAGATTGGTTGCGACACGGTGGTGTTGTCGGACTTCTCCAAATTGCTTGCCATTCCGTTGCGCGACGGCTGTGACTTGATGGATGTGATTGGTCGGCGATTGCGGGCGCAGGCGAAGGAGTGAATGAAAACGGGCGCTGAAGGCGCCCGTTTTTTGTTCAACTATAAAAAGATCTGACATCGCTATTCTGCGGCATGACTCCTGCCCACTATCGGCCAAAAGCCGCCACCTACATTACCTGAGCAAACACAGGCAACTCAGTGTCGCGCAGAAGAAATCCGCAACCCGACCTACACGGAATTGCGCTTTCGCCGCGCCTCTTCATTCTCCGCCAACGCCTGTCGAACCAGCGCCCTCGCCGCCCACGCAGCGGTGTCGAGTGATTCTTCGACGCTCGCGCCACTGATGTCGCGCACGGCGATCAACGCCTCGGTGCCGATAACGATCGACAGCGCCTGCTTCAGTCGTTTGCGTGCACGGGGCGAGAGCACGTCCTTCAGCGAGTCGACGATCGGTTCGATGTAGCTCATGCGCCGGCCAGGGCGCAGGGGCTCGTGGGTCTCGCTTTCGAGCCACACCGACATGAACGAACGTTCCATCACGTGCAGGCCGATCTCGTCGTCGATCAAGAGTTTGTTCAACGCGTTCGCGGCCAGGCCGATGCCCTTGACCGGGTCATCTCCCGGTCGCCAGAAGCTCTCCAGCGGCTTCATTTCACGATCCGCTGCCGTCTCGCTGATCAATGCCTCGGTCGAGGGAAAATAGCGATAGGCCGTGGCGCGCGAGACCATCGCGCGCTCGGCCACTTGCGCAACCGTCGGGTTTTGGCCCTCGTCGCGCAAGGCGATGGCGGCATCGATCAGCGCCTGACGCGTTCGCAGTTTCTGGTTGGCGCGGCCTTGCAAATCGCCGCCGGGTTCAGACGGGGTTGACTTCGGGATCGACATGGAATATATGAGACTCTGTCTATTCATGAGACTTGAGTCTCATAATAGGCACGCAACAACCAACCGACAAGAGGTCGCCCGTTATATTTCAGCAATTGAGCGCGCCTCTGGGCGCATGAGGTGAATGCCATGAATCACAACCCCCGTTCACGGACCTGGTTTCGGCTCGCCGCCCTCTACTTCGCCATTGGCGTGATGCTGGGCGTGGCGATGGGCGCTTCCGGCGACCACTCGCTTTTCGCGGTACATGCTCATGTCAATCTGTTGGGATGGGTGTCGATGGCCCTGTTCGGCATCATCGGCACAGCGCACCCGTCAATCACCGAAGGGCGCGCGGCTGCCGCACAGTTCTGGATGTACAACATTGGCGTCCCGGTAATGCTCGGCGCACTGACGTTGCGGCTCAAGGGCGTCGCGGCCATTGAGCCGTTGATTGGCGTCGCTTCCATTCTTGTTGGTTGCAGTGTGCTGCTGTTTGTGTGGCTGGTGTTCTCGCGCATCGGTGTAACGGCTATGGGTTTGAGCAGCGCAACACGTGAGTCGCGCACGTCTTGAAGTCAGCTGTCCTTACGACCGGCACACAAAATGTGCCGGCCACTTGCACCACCGCGGCCCTATTTTTTGATTGAAACAATCGTCGCGCGGCCACCCTCGACCTGGAAAACAAACGAGACACGGTCTCCGGTCGACAGCCCGGCGAGCTGATCATCCGTCACGGAAAAGGCCATGGTCATCGGCGGCCATTGCACGGCGGGTACTGCGCCGTGGGAGATGGTCACCGTGTGTCTGGCAGCATCGATAGCCTTGATCGTTCCGCTGGCATTAGCGACGGGCGCCTGCGTTGTCTCTTTTGTCTGCATGCCCTCCATACCGTCCATTTTCATACCCGGCATGTCCTCTGCACGAGCCAAGAAAGACAATGCAACCAAGGCACCTGCCACTGCAATATGGGTCAGTTTCATACGACGTTTCCTTTAAGGTGAGTGGATTCAATGACGAGATGTCGGCGGCGCATCAGGCGATAGGCTGCCGGAATGACAAACAGGGAAAGCAAGGGAGCCGTGATCATGCCGCCGACCATGGGCGCGGCAATGCGGCTCATCACTTCACTGCCGGTTCCGCTGCCCAACAGGATGGGTAACAGGCCGGCAATGATCACGGCCACGGTCATGGCCTTGGGGCGAACACGCTGCACAGCGCCTTCACGAATCGCCGCAACCAGCCCGCGCTCAGTGCTGTCGCCGAGGTCTTCACGTTCTGCCCAGGCGTTTTTCAGATAGAGCAGCATAATCACGCCAAACTCGGCAGAAACACCGGCCAGGGCGATAAAGCCGACACCGGTGGCGACCGACAGATTGAATCCCAACAGATAGATGAACCATGCCCCGCCAGTCAGCGCGAATGGCAGCGTGGCCATGATCAGCAACGCCTCATCGAAGCGCGCAAACGTCAGGTAAAGCAGCACGAAGATGATCAACAGCGTGGCTGGCACCACCAGTTTGAGTCGTGCATTGGCTCTGTCGAGAAACTCGAACTGTCCTGAGTAGCTCAGGCTCATGCCAGGCTGCAACTTGACCTGCTCATTTACGGCGCGGCGCAAATCAGCGACCACTGAGGCAATGTCCCGGCCACGCACATCGATATAGACCCAGCCTGAAGGCCTCGCGTTTTCACTTTTGAGCATCGCCGGGCCGTCGCTGATTTTGACGTTGGCCACTGTCCCCAGGGTGATCTGGATGCCTGACGGCGTGTAGATCGGCAATTGCTCCAGGGCACCAAGCGAGTCACGCCACTCCCGTGGGTAACGTACGTTGATCGGGAAACGTGCGAGCCCTTCAATGGTCTCCCCGACATTTTCACCACCGATAGCGCCGGCCACGATGGACTGCACATCAGCGATATTCAGCCCGTAGCGAGCGGCGGCCTTGCGGTCGATATCCACGTCGATATAGCGGCCGCCGGTCAAGCGTTCCGCCAGCGCTGAACTGACACCGGGTACGCCTTTGGCCACCCGTTCGACCGCCTGGGTGACAGCATCGATGTCCGTCAACTGGGTGCCGGCGACTTTCACTCCGATCGGACTTTTGATGCCGGTGGCAAGCATGTCGATACGGTTGCGAATCGGCGGTATCCAGATATTGGTCAGCCCTGGAACCCGAACCACGCGATCCAGTTCTTCCACCAGTTTTTCCTGGGTCATGCCGGGCCGCCATTGCTCGTGTGGCTTGAATTGAATGGTGGTTTCGAACATTTCCAGTGGTGCCGGGTCGGTGGCAGTTTCGGCACGCCCCGCTTTGCCGAACACGTGCTCGACTTCGGGCACCGTCTTGATCAGGCGGTCGGTCTGTTGCAGCAGCTGCGCAGCTTTCTGTGCCGACAACCCCGGGAGAGCGGAAGGCATATAGAGCAGATCGCCTTCGTCCAAAGGCGGGAGAAACTCACCGCCCAGGCGCGACATCGGCCATAGCGCACTGACAAACACCACCAGAGCCACCAGCAGGGTGACTTTGGGACGGCGCAGCACCGCCTCCAGGGCCGGCTGGTAGATCCTGATCAACCAGCGGTTCAACGGGTTTTGTTGCTCACCGGGAATTCGCCCGCGAATCCAGTACCCCATCAGCACGGGCACCAAGGTCACCGACAACCCCGCCGCCGCGGCCATCGCATAGGTTTTGGTGAACGCCAACGGTCCGAACAGTCGCCCCTCCTGAGCTTCCAGGGTGAACACCGGAATGAACGATAACGTGATGATCAACAAACAGAAGAACAGCGCCGGGCCGACCTCTGCCGCTGCTTCGGTCATGACGTGCCAATGACGCTCGCCCTTCAGTTCCTCCCCCGGATTGGCCGCGTGCCAGGCCTCAATCTTCTTGTGGGCATTCTCGATCATCACCACGGCAGCATCGACCATGGCGCCGATGGCGATGGCAATCCCGCCCAAGGACATGATGTTGGCGTTGATCCCTTGGTAACGCATGACGATGAAGGCCATCAGCACGCCCACCGGCAGGGAGATGATCGCCACCAGTGATGAGCGCAAGTGCCAAAGGAAGATCCCGCAAACCAGCGCGACGACAATGAACTCTTCGATCAACTTATGGCTGAGGTTTTCCACCGCGCGGTCGATCAGTTTGCTGCGGTCGTAGGTGGTGACGATTTCCACTCCGGCCGGCAAGCTGCTTTTCAGTTCGTCGAGCTTGGCCTTGACCGCCGCAATGGTCTCGCGAGCGTTCTTGCCGCTGCGCAAAATCACCACGCCACCGACGGTTTCGCCCTCGCCGTCGAGTTCGGTAATGCCCCGCCGCATTTCCGGCCCCAACTGAATAGTGGCGACATCGCCAAGGGTCACCGGCACACCATCCGCCCCCAACTTGAGCGGGATCGCCCGAAAGTCATTGAGCGTCTTCAGATAACCGGAAGCGCGCACGATGAACTCGGTCTCTGCCATCTCCAGTACCGCGCCACCCGTTTCCTGATTGGCCTTGCCGATAGCCTCGGTCACCTCTGTCTGAGTGATGCCGAGGCTGGCCAGTTTCAGCGGATCGAGTTGCACCTGGTATTGCTTGACCATGCCCCCCACCGTGGCCACTTCCGCAACGTTGGGCAGGGTCTTGAGTTCGAATTTGAGGAACCAGTCTTGAAGCGCGCGCAGTTGCGCCAGGTCGTGTCCACCGCTGCGATCCACCAGTGCGTACTGATAGATCCAGCCCACCCCCGTTGCATCCGGTCCCAACGCCGGTTTGGCGCTGGCCGGCAACCGACTTTGTATCTGACTCAGATATTCCAGCACCCGCGAACGGGCCCAGTACACGTCAGTGCCGTCTTCGAACAGCACGTAAACGAAGCTGTCACCGAAGAAGGAATAACCACGCACCGTCTTGGCTCCCGGCACTGAGAGCATGGTGGTGGCCAACGGATAGGTCACCTGGTTCTCGACAATCTGCGGCGCTTGCCCCGCAAAGGGAGTGCGGATAATCACCTGAACATCCGAGAGATCCGGCAGCGCATCGATGGGTGTGCTCTGCACTGACCATATGCCCCACGCCGTGACGAACAGTGTCGCCAGTAGCACCAGGAACCGGTTGGCGACTGACCAACGAATCAGGGCCGCAATCATGGCTGGCTCCCCGATTTGTCCCCATCCGTCTCATGAATACCGGAGGCTGCTGCGCTGGGTGGCGACTCGTCCTCAGTGCTGGCAACAATACCCTTGAGGCTGGCCTCCGAGTCCAGCAGGAACTGGCCAGACGTAACCACCTTCCAGCCTTCTTCCAGTCCTTTCAAAATGGCCGTCTTGCCATCACTTTCCTGTCCGGGTTGCACCTCTACCGGGCGGTAGTGGCCGGTGTCTTCGGCGAGCATCACCAAGGCCCGCCGCCCCGTGCGAATAACCGCTTCGCTTGGCACCCACAACACACTGTGTTCGCTCGAACGGTTCAGGCGCACCTGCGCCGTCAAACCCGGCCTGAGGTGTCCGTCCGGATTGGGCAGTTCCACCCGCACACGCAGGGTGCGACTGTCCGCACTGGTCTCGGGCAAAATAGCGCTGACCTCGCCGTTGAGCACAGTCCCCGGAAAGGCTGGCAGCCGTGCTTCGGCCGTCTGCCCCACTGTGATCGATCCGGTCTGCGACTCTGGAACGGCCACGGCCAGCCAGACACTGCTCAAGCCATTGACGCGTGCCAGCGTGTCGCCCGTCGCCACGGTCATGCCCGTGCGTACGTTCAACGCTTGCAACACACCGGCGATGGGGCTGGTCAGCGTCAGGTACGGCTGAACCTTACCGCTACGCTCTATCTGAGTGATCAGCGCTGCCGGCATTCCGGTGAGCTGCAGTCGCTGGCGGGCCGCCGCCAGCAGCTCAGCGTCGCCGTTACGCTTCAGGGCAAGGAACTCTGTCTGAGCCGCAGCCCATTCCGGCACCAGAATATCCGCCAACGCCGCGTTGGCGTTCAGCACATCTCCGGGAGCATGGGCATAGACTCGCTCCACAAAGCCAGCGGTGCGTGCCTGAATCACCGCAACATCACGTTCGTTGAGCGCCAGGACACCTGTCACGTCGAGGCTGGAATGAAAGGTTCCACGGGTGACAGTCGCAAAACGCAGCCCGAGATTCTGGGTCAGCCCCGGGTCGATACTGACAGTCGCCCGATCTCCTGCGCCGCTGGCGTATTGGGGAACCAGTTGCATGTCCATGAAGGGGGACTTGCCCGGTTTGTCGAACTTTTGCTGCGGGTACATCGGGTCGTACCAATACAGGGCTTTGCGTTCGGGCACAGCATTGATGTCTTGCTCCGCCACGGCATTTGGCGCTGCGCTCATACGCTGGTGCGCGACCCCGTAACCACCGGCAACACCCAATGCCAGCGAAAGGCTAACCAGCAATGCCCCGTTCCATTTTTCAAGTTTCATCGGCTGGCCTCCCCGTAAGCAAAATACAAACGTGCACTGGTCAGCGCGCGCTGCTCTTCCACGTCGATTTGTTTGAGCCGAACTTCGATGAGTTCACGTCGGGCGCTCACAACGGTGTCTAAATCGCCTTTGCCGGCCCGGTAGCTGGCCATGCTGAGTTCGACCTTTTCCTTGGCCAGCGGTAACAGGCTTTCATGGTTTCGGTGCACGGCACGATTCAGGCGCTCGTAGTCAGCCAGTTGGTTTTCCAGTTGCTGGGTGTGCTCGCGTGACAAGGCTTCGCGCTCGGCCTCAAGCTGGTTGAGTTCAGCGTGTCTGGCTGCGATTTTCGGGTTTTGGCGAGCGTCAGGAAACAACGGCAGATCCCAGGAAAACTGCACGCTGACCATGTCGCCGAACTGTCGGCCACGATGCTGATAGTCAAGCTCCCAACTCCAATCCGATTGCTTCTCCGACTCGGCTTCACGAACCCTGGCTTGCGCTTCGCGGGTCATCGGCGCAAACGCTGCCAGCTCCGGATGGTGTTGCAGTTGATGGGAGTAGCTTGAGGTATCGACGGGCCATTCAGGCAGGCTGCCCACAGGCTTGTCGTTGGCGGCTGAGCCAATCCAGCGTTTGAGGGCGGCTCGGGCCTGGGCTCGCTGCAGAATCAGATCGTCCTGCTGCTCTGCCAACTGAGCGGCTTCCTGCTTGGGTGTCACCGCATCGGCGGGCTGGGCGCGGCCGCCAGCAATCCTGGCCCGGACGGTATCGCTCAGCAGGCGGTTTTCTTTGTAGAAGTCCTGGAACAACGCATCTTTACGCTCGATGGAATAGCTGCTGATCCAGGCCAGCGCGGTGGACTGGCGGACCTTCAGACGTTCGACCCGACGCTCGGCGGCGGCGCGATCAACAGCCGCATCGGCGACCTCGATACGGGCTTTGCGTTTGTCGCTATTCGGCATCTCCTGCCGGACCCCAACCATTTGCATGGTCATGAAATCCTCGTCGAGGCTCCAGCGATCCTGACCGCCTATGGGGTAGTTCTGCACCCCCAGAAGCAGCTTGGGATCAGGTAGTTCACCCGCCGGGATGGCTGCGCTGCTGGCAGCCTGAATCCTGGCGTCTTGTGCGGTCAGTGACGGCGCATTGTTTTCGGCCAGCCGCAACGCTTCATCGAGTGTCAGTGCGGCAGCGAAGCTCGGCAATGCCAGTACGCTTGCCGCCAGGCCGACCACGAGGGGCCAGCCTGTGCAATAGCACTTGGAGTTCATGTCTACGATTCCTGTGATCATCAACTGCGCGCGTCAAAAGACATGCGCACAGCCAGGTCATCCCGCTAATGCGGAATGAGGTTCGATGTGGGACAGGAATCAAACGCGGGGCGGTCGCCATACCCCGGACGGGGTTTGCACGGGCAGGGAATCGCTAAAGAAGGAAAGCGCTACGGGGCTGAATACGGTGACGGGAGGCTTGATAATCGAGACTTGCAGCATGCCGCCCGTCTTGCATTCCTGGCCTGGTTTGCAAGGCTTGCCGTGCTCGGTGGGGCTTTTCATGTCGTTGCAGCAGTCCATTCCCATGCCGTCCATCATCGCCATGCCCATCGTCTTCATGGGGCACGGTTCTGTCGGTGCCTGAACGCCCGCCATCCCGCTGAGGGGAAGCGCCAGGCTGATCATGAAAATGATGCAAAACCGCAGATAGCGTTTCATGGGCTGGAGTGTAGTCGCTGCAAATGGCTCTTACGATGGGATTTGAGTCGTCAGCAACCCGTCGTCAGGTTCCGACGCAGGCGATAACACCGGACATGAATTAAGCCAGCATTACGTGTTCATCGACCATCCTGAAATCCACGCGGGATCGTGTGCTTCCCATTCCCCCGCCTCTCTCATCACAGGGGCAAAGGCCTGTCCTGCACCACCCGTTTCATGACCAGCGTCGACGTCAGCCGCTGCACATTGGGCAAGGTCGAAAGGCTTTCATCGTAGAGCCGTTGAAAGGCCGGCAAATCCTGAGTGATGACGTGCAGCAGATAATCCGGTTCGCCGAACAACCGCTGGGCATCGACCACCTGCGGGATGTCGACGAGCGCCGTCTCGAACGCCTCGACCGCTTTGCGGTCGCCCTCGCGCAACGTGGCAAACACCATTGCGGAAAAGTTAAGGCCCAATGCGCTTGGGTCCAATTGGGCTCGGTAGCCGAGCAACACACCCGACTCCTCCAATGCTCGAACACGTCGATGGCAAGGGGAAAGGCTCAGGCCCACGCGTTCGGCGAGTTCGGTGACCGACAGGCGACCGTCCTTTTGCAGCTCAGAAAGAATATTGCGATCAATCCTGTCCATTTCGAATTTTCTCCCAACTCTACGCACTCTGATGATCATCTTTGAAAGTAAATTCTAACAAGATTTCCTTATTCTTCCTCGCATCCATATTTTTCGGAGCAGGACGATGCAGAGCACGGTGTATCAGCAGCAGAAGTGGTTAGCGCCATGACCTTGAGTGTTTTCGTGGCTTTTTGGGCGGTGTCGATTCTGTTCGTCATCACGCCGGGGGCAGATTGGGCTTACGCGATTTCGGCGGGGTTGAAGGGCCGGGTCGTGATACCCGCCGTGGGCGGGCTGTTGTCCGGTCATTTGATTGCCACGATGATCGTTGCCGCGGGCGTCGGCACGTTGGTGGCCAACCACCCCGTTGCCTTGTCGGTGCTGACCGTTGCCGGGGCCGGTTATCTGCTGTGGTTGGGTATCAACATGCTCGCCCGCCCCGCTACGCCGCACTCAGATGATGCTCAGGCGCCGGGCTCCTGGCAGCGTTGGGCGATCAAGGGGCTTTGTGTGAGCGGGCTGAATCCGAAAGTGTTTTTGCTGTTTTTGGCGCTGCTGCCTCAGTTCACCGACGCGGCAGCGGCCTGGCCTGTGCCGATGCAGATGATTGCGCTGGGGCTCATCCACACGGTCAGTTGTGGCGTGATTTATCTGCTCGTGGGATTCGGCTCACAGGCCGTATTGCAAGCACGCCCCGCCGCGGCCCGGTGTGTCAGTCGTTTCTCCGGAACGGCCATGATCATCTTCGCGGTCGTTTTGCTCGGCGAGCAGCTGTTGGGTTAAGCCAGTGACAAGGCCAGCATTGCACAGGGTTTTTGCCCCACACCAACACTGCACAGGCTGGCGAACGAGAGTGGCATTGTCGCCACTCTCCAGCGGCGCTGGCACCTTCCACAACGCCTGCTTACCGAGCGAGGATCGAAGCTGTCGAGTGGGTCATTCTCTCGATCAGCGAGGCGACGTCCTTCGCACCAAAACAGCGGAATTTAACGCTGCCAACGTCGGTGTCCAGTCGGACGATCTTCGTGACAAACCCACCTTCCACGCTGACCTTGCGGACCAATGTCAGCGGGAGTTCAATATCCATCGTTCCATCCTGAATGGCACGGTTCAGGGCATTGGCGCTCAAGCGAACCACGGAGTGAGTCACCTCCACCTTCCCGCCAACCCAAAGTCCTCCGTATGCGTGCCTGAAGACCTCAAGCACATCGGCCAGCGCGTCCACATCGCCACTCCCCGCCTCGTCGTACAGATCGCTCACGGTGTCGTAGTCCACTCGGGCGTCGGGCACCAGAAAATTGACCAGCTTCGATTTCAAAATCTCTTCGACCATCTTGGTGTCTCCTTGATATGAGTAGCAGTCCTGTCAATCAGACACCTGCTGTGCACTGGCGCTGAGTGCACGGGGTGATAATGTAGCGCGCCGAATGGAGAATCCAGACCATGCGCCAAGTTCTTCTCGTTGTGGATGTTCAATCCACCTTCTCGCCGCCTGAATGGCTCGTGAAGGGTATTCAAAAACTCGCGGACGTTGTCCCGGCGGTGGCGACCGTTGAGCTGCATGACGAGCAGCGCACGCCGTTCCATCAACAGCTCGGCTGGCACCCTGCGGCGCTCGACAGCAGCGCGGTAAAAACAGAGCAGGTTTTCGTCAAGCACGGCTATGCACCGTCGCCAGAGACCATGGACTATTTGAAGCGCCTGAAGCCGGACCGCGTCCTGGTTTGCGGTATCCAGACGGATACCTGTGTCCTGGCCGCAGGCTTTGCACTGTTTGACGCCGGCCTTTATCCGACGCTCGTCACCGACCTCACGGTGGGTTCATCCCTGGACCGCTCCGGGCAACTGGGTATCAGCCTCTGGACCCACCATTTTCGGCACACCACCACCTCAGCTGAAGTTCTTTCAGGATTGATCGCCGAGCAAAAGTGACGTGATCACGAACAGGAAAGCCACCGCAGCAGGCATTCGTGGATAGGCGCACTTCTCTTGTGCGGCAGCCTGTCGGCGCAGGGTCAGGATGGCTGCACCGAAACGGATGAACGTTGACCTCGCAAAAAAGCAAAATTGCCATGTGTTCCATTCGTTAGTTCATACGTCGCAGTTCTCACTGCCCGTTTCTATCTGTCTGGAGTTCTCTCATGCCCTCGCCCAATTCCCTGCCCGCTGCGCTGCTGGGGCTGGCGCTTGCCTGTCCGGCCATGGCCGAGGAGGCCCAAGGCCTGGAGCTGGGACAGGTGCTGATTCAGGCTGAGGAGCAGCGCGGCGAAGACCAGACGATCGAGGACGCCGAGGCCCGGCTTGCCCAGGTGCCTGGCGGCACCAATGTGGTCGATATGCGCCGCCCCCTTCAGGGCCGCGTGGCCAGCAACCAGGATGTGCTGGCCTATCAGCCGGGGGTCTATGCCCAGTCTGCGGGCAATGAAGGGGTGAAGATTTCGATCCGTGGCTCGGGGATCAACCGTGCACCGGGCGCCCATGCCTCGGGGCTGTACGCCATGCTCGACGGTCTGCCGCTGACCGGCCCGGGCGGCACGCCCTACGAGTTGCTGGAGCCGCTGTGGCTCGATCATGTGGAAGTGCTGCGCGGCGCCAACGGTTTCGACAGGGGCGCGCTGGCCTTGGGCGGAGCCATCGATTACATCAGCCACACCGGCTACGACGCACCGCTGTTGCAAGTGCGCTACGCTATGGGCAGCCACGGTTATCAGCAGCGTCAGGTCAGTTCCGGGCAGGTGCTGGGGGATTTCGACTACTACGTGTCCACGACCGATGCGCGCGCCGACGGCTATCAGGATCACACGGCCAGCGAGAGCCAGGGCGTCATCGCCAACTTCGGCTATCGCTTCAACCCGAAGCTGGAAACGCGTTTCTACCTGCGCTATCGCCAGACCGACAACGACCTCGCCGGGCGGGTGACCAAGCACTCCATCGAGCACGACCCACGGGCCGCCAACCCCGCTTACGTGGCGCGGGACGACCGTCGCGAACAACCGGGCAGCACCTTCTTCGGCAACAAGACCACCTACTACATCGATGACGATTCGAGTATCCAGACCGGTCTTGTCTACCATGACTACCCGATGGACTTGCGTGAGGGCCCCAACCGCTTGAAGGTGGCGTACACGGACGTCAGCGGCACCTTCGACTATAAGCGTCGCGACACCCTCTGGGGCCTGGAAAGCCATAGCACGCTGGGCCTGCGCGTGACGAAGCACTTGCCCAATGCCGGCGCCAGCGAATCAGTGCGCATCCCCACCGGCAACACCGCCGGCTATGCGCCGGGCACGCCCATTCGCAACTTCACCTACCAGGGTTCAGACACGGTCTTGCATATGGGCAATGACCTGGAGATCGCCGACGACCTGTGGCTGACCACCGGCCTCGCCGCCATTTACACCCGCCGCGAAAGCGCCGTGACCTTCCCTGAAGGTGGCGGCAAAACCAGCCTCAACGACTGGGACTACGCACCACGCGTGGGCCTGCGCTACCAACTCACACCGGACTTGCAGCTGTTCGGCAATCTCAGCCGCTCGGTCGAAGCGCCGCACCCGTGGTCGCTGATCTACAGCTCCAACATTCGCTTCCCGGCAGGCAGCGGTGTCGCCACAGGCGCCCAGCGCGATCCGGTCAAGCTGCAAAACCAGACCGCGACCACCCTGGAACTCGGCGGCCGCGGCGACAGCACGATGGGGCAATGGAGCCTGGCCTGGTACTACGCTCAGGTGCAGCACGAATTGCTCTCGGTGTTGCCGGATGCCAATGCCGTGACGCCTTACGAACTCAACGCCAGCCCGACCGTGCACCAAGGCGTGGAAGCCAGCCTGCAAAGCAACCTGTGGTCGTCCGGCGATGGCGGCCAACTGAGCTTGCGCCAGAGCTACACCTTCAGCGACTTCCACTACCGCGACGACGACCGCTTCGGCGACAACCGCCTGCCGGGCTTGCCGATGCACTACTACCAGGGCGAACTGCGCTACGACTGGCCCCAGGGTTTCTTCGCCGGGCTCAATTCGCAGTGGGTGTCGAAAACTGCGGTCGATTACGCCAACAGCTATTACGCCGACCCTTACGCACTGTTCGGCGCGACGGTGGGCTACAACGCCCCCAAGGGCGACTGGCAGACCTGGCTGGACCTACGCAACTTGACCAACAAGCACTACGCCGCCACCGTCACGCCGGGCTACGACGACAAAGGTCTGGACGCGGCACGGTCGACGCCGGGCGAAGGTATGGCGGCGTATGTAGGGGTGTCGTGGAGTTTGCGCTGAGGCCTGGGCGCACTTTTGAGTCGGTCCTGACTATGCCGACGACACTTTTGAGCTGAGACGTTTCAGCGACTGCCGCGATAATCGAACGCTAAACCCATGAGACATCGAGGTTCAGCATGACAAGCGCCGCGACAGAGCAGGTCAGCCCGCAAACCCTGAGAAAAGTGATTGTCGCCGCCGGCATCGGCAATTTCGTCGAGTGGTTTGACTTTGCCGTCTACGGCTTTCTGGCGACGACCATCGCCCAACAGTTTTTCCCCAGCGGCGATGCCAGCGCTGCGCTGCTGAAAACCTTTGCGGTATTCGCCGTGGCCTTTGCGTTTCGGCCTCTGGGCGGGATTTTCTTCGGCATGCTCGGTGACCGGATCGGTCGCAAGCGTACCCTGGCGATGACCATCCTGCTGATGGCGGGCGCGACGACCCTGATCGGTTTGTTGCCGACCTACGCCGCCATCGGTGTCACGGCGCCGGTGTTGCTGAGCCTGATCCGCTGCGCCCAGGGTTTTTCCGCGGGCGGCGAATATGCCGGTGCCTGCGCCTATCTGATGGAACATGCCCCCAGCGATAAAAGAGCCTGGTATGGCAGTTTCATTCCGGTGTCGACCTTTGCCGCGTTTGCATCGGCAGCCGTGGTGGCTTACGCACTTGAGGCGTCATTGTCGGCCGAAGCCATGGGCAGTTGGGGCTGGCGCCTGCCGTTCCTGATTGCCGCGCCACTGGGCCTGGTCGGTCTTTACCTGCGCTGGAAAATGGATGAAACCCCGGCGTTCCAAGCCGTCACCCAGCAACATGCCGTCGCGCACTCACCGCTCAAAGAGACCCTGCGCAACCATGGCTCGGCCATCTGCTGCCTGGGTGCGTTCATCTCGTTGACGGCCCTGTCGTTCTACATGTTCACCACCTACTTCGCGACTTACTTGCAGGTCGCGGGCGGCCTGAGTCGCGCAACGGCGTTGCTGGTGTCGCTGATTGCACTGATCTTCGCCGCACTGATGTGCCCGTTGGCCGGCTTGTTTTCGGACCGGGTCGGGCGGCGCATGACGGTGATGACGGCCTGCGCGCTGCTAATCGTGGCGGTGTATCCATCGTTCATGATGGCCAGTTCCGGCTCGTTCGCAGCGTCCATCGTTGGCGTCATGCTCCTGGCGATTGGCGCCGTGTTGTGTAACGTGGTGACCGCCGCCCTGCTCTCGGAAACCTTCCCGACGCGCACTCGCTACACCGCATCGGCGATCACCTACAACATGGCCTACACCCTGTTCGGTGGCACCGCGCCGCTGATGGCGACCTGGCTGATCAGTACCACCGGCAGCAATCTCTCGCCGGCGTTCTATCTGATTGCGATTGCAGTGCTGGCATTGGTTGGCGGCCTGGCGTTGCCGGAAACTTCGAAGATCTCCCTGCACGATGTTTCATCGGGCGAGAAGCAAACAGAGGTGCCGGCGGTGGCACGAGGGTGAAACTCACCCTCGTGGCTTGTTTAACCCGGCTAACCCCTGAGCGCCGCTTCAATCGCCGCGACGTCGATCTTGCCCATCTGCATCATCGCCTCAAATGCACGCTTGGCCGCGGCGGGATCGGGATCGGTGATCGCCGCCGTCAGCACCCGAGGGGTGATCTGCCAGAACAAACCCCACTTGTCCCGGCACCAGCCGCAGACGTTTTCTTCGCCGCCGTTCCCCACTATCGCGTTCCACAAGCGGTCCGTCTCGGCCTGATCGTCGGTCGCCACCTGAAACGAGAAGGCCTCGTTGTGCTTGATCGACGGCCCGCCGTTCAGCCCGAGACACGGGATGCCCATCACCGTGAACTCGACCGTCAGGACGTCGCCCTTCTTGCCCGCCGGATAGTCGCCGGGGGCGCGGTGGACAGCGTTCACCGCGCTGTCCGGAAATGTTTCGGCGTAGAACGTCGCGGCGTCCAGCGCGGCGCCGTCATACCACAGGCAAATCGTGTTTTTGCTGACCATTTTTGTTCTCCAAAAGAAGGTGGCGGTTTTTCCTAGTCAACGTCTTCGAACGTTCCCGTACGTACTTCGCCGCTGCGTTCGTAGCGGCTGATCAATACACCCGCTGGCGTGGTGATCGAGTGCGCCAGAGTGAACGCCGACGCCAGCGCATCGTCGCCGAACAAGCGCTTGCCACGCCCCAGGACCACGGGAAACGTCATCAACCGCAGCTCGTCGACCAACCCGGCGGCCAGCAATTGGCGCACCAGATCACTGCTGCCCTGGGTCAACAAACGGGCGCCGTCCTGCTGCTTGAGCACGCGTATCGCGTCGGCAAGGTTGCCTTTCAGTGCACGGCTGTTCTGCCAGTCGAGCGTATCGGGTCGATGCGTGGCGACGTGCTTGGCCACGCGGTTGAACAGGTCGCCGATGGGATGGCCGTTTTTGCCGGGCCAATACGCCGCGAAAATGTCGTAGGTGCGCCGCCCCAGCAGTAACTCGAACGGCTGCGCGAACAGCTCGTTGATGGCCTGGCCGGAGGCTTCGTCGGCGTAAGGCACGATCCAGCCACCGAAACGGAAATCGCCGCCGGGATCCTCTTCGGGTCCGCCGGGTGCTTGAATAACGCCATCAAGACTGATGAAAGCGGCAACAGTGAGCGTGCGCATGGTCTTCTCCCGGTTGGTCTTCGTGACAGCGCTCTTGCAGGAAACACCGACGATCAGGCGCATTCCTTAACCGTAGTCGAACGAGACGCCGGGAAATCGACAGTGCGATATACGGATGACGAGCCCTGCGAAAAACAGTCTTGAACGCTACAATCACAGCCCTCTCCCGCAGATCAGGCAGACCCGTCCGGCTATGGCGCTCGACCCTCCAACGATGTTGACACTCTCTATCGCCCTCGCAGCCGCCGCCGCGCTGTATCTGGCGATCGAGTGGCGCAGCATTCGCGAACCCTCGCTGCTGTTCTGGAGCGCAGGATTTGCCACGATCACCGTGGGTTCGACCCTCGCCTTGCTGCGCATCAGTGGCCTATTGCTGATCGGTATCTGGTTCGCCAACGGCCTGTTGGTGACGGCGCACTTTCTGTTCCTGTTGGGCGTCGCGCGTTTTACGCAGGTGCGCCTGTCTCGTGCCTGGTACCTGATTTTTGCAGCCTGGTTTGCCATGTTGTTGCTGCCGGACGAAGCGTCGTGGTCGAAAATCATGCTGGTGGCCAATTCGCTGCTGGTCGCCCTGCCGACGCTCAGGGCCAGCTTCCTCTTGCGCCCTCATGGCAAGTCTTTGAGCGTGGGCGCGGTGCAACTGCGTTATGTGCTGCTGACCCACGGGCTGTTTTATCTGGCCAAGGCGATATCGGTGGTCGTGCCAGGCACGCTGATCGATCTGGCGGCCTTTCGTGGCGAGATCATCCAGATTTCGCTGGTTGAGGGTGCAATGGCGATCATGCTGATCGCGCTCTCGATGACCGGCACCGAACGCTACCGGCGGGAGAAACGGATTGAACGGCTGGCGGCACGCGATCCGTTGACCGCTCTGTACAACCGCCGCGCCCTCGAAGTGCGGGCACCGCGCCTGCTGGAGAACGTCTCGGGCACGCGACCGGGCGCGCTGCTGCTGATCGACATCGACAACTTCAAACTGGTCAACGACCTCTACGGCCACACGGCCGGCGATCGATTGCTGGTTTCGCTGAGCGAGATGATTCGGGCGGTTTTGCCCGGCGGTGCACTGGCGGCCCGGCTGGGCGGTGACGAGTTTGTCATCCTGCTGAATGACGCATCGAGTGAGCGAGTCGTCGGGTTGGGCAACGCGCTGCGGGACCGGTTTCACCAGACCGCCGCACAGGCATTCACCACGCCTGAACCGGTCACCTTGAGCATCGGCGCCAACCTGTTCGACCAGCCGCCGTCGAGCCTGGCCGCCTTGATCGAGCAAGGCGACGCCGCGCTTTACGAATCCAAGCGCGGCGGACGCAACAGTCTGCGCCTGGTGGATCGGACCCTGGCCAGCGACGAGCTGTCACCTACCCGCTGACTCGCCAGTTGTGTTGATACGCATGCATGAGTGATAGGTTCACAAATACTGCGTATCTTGTCCGATACAAAGCGATCCAATGCGGCCATTTGCGAGCCGCTCTCGTCAAGGAAGAACAATGATCACTGCTTCAACTTCGACTTCAACGAATGCGGCGATGTCGGCCTACACCTCTGCCGCCGAGGCGAAGGCTGCGGCGGCTGCGCAACAGCAACGCGTGGCTCAGGATGATCCGGCCAAGACACCGAACGACGATTCGGTGAGCCTGTCCAGCACCTCCACCGCCTACAGCAATTCGATCGCCGGCAACGCGCCGTTCTTTCCGGTGCGTTCGGGCATGAACGCCGACGCACTCGTCCTCGGTGCCTCCAAGCCTGGCGCGGTCTCCAGCTCCAAGGACAAGACGTTTGCCGAAGTGGCCGTGGATGCCCGCAAGCGCATGGATGAAAAATACGCGCTGATGAAAGCCAGCGGCAAACCGTACACCAGCAGCGATGAAGACCGGAATGCACTGATGGGCGATCTGGATCGACGCTCGCTGAACGCCGTCGCCACCAATCAGGGCGGGACCTTCACCGCAGAGGAACAAGCCTCGGCACAAGCCTTGATGCGCCAACAGGCGCGCCTCGCCACCGGTTACTACAGTGGCCCGGCGGACCAGCAAAAAAACTGGAAAGACCCGTTTATCAACGACCCTTACGGTCGGGCCCGCGCCGCCCTGGATTTCATGGACAACATGAGCCCCGAAGAGAAAGCCAAGCCGGAGTGGCTGTCCCAGCATTTGTCGCTGGAGGCGGCGCTGAATCAGAGCTCGAGCCTGGACCCCGCCGAGAAAAAGACCGGGCATTTCCACAACCTGGCTGAAATCCTCGCGGGTGTGGTGACAGATGGATCTGACAACGAACAATCCGGCTCAGCCAAAAACACAGATCCAAGCGTCGGGATTATGAAAAAGCTGCAATCACTGGTTTCGTGACACCGCAGATCCTGTAGGAGCCGGCTTGCTGGCGATTGGGCCTTGAATATTGCGTTGATTGCGAGGGCCTCATCGCTGGCAAGCCAGCTCCTACAGATTCCCGGGTGCCTGGTCGGTTGCATTCACAACGCTGATGCCTGCCGAAGAACACAGCCCCTGTAGGAGCCAGCTTGCTGGCGATTGGGCCTTAAATATTGCGTTGATTTCGTGGGCCTCATCGCTGGCAAGCCAGCTCCTACAGGTTTCGGGGTGTCTGATCGGTGGCATTCACAACGCTGATGCCGCTGGTAGAACACACCCCCTGTAGGAGCCGGCTTGCCGGCGATTGGGCCTTGAACATTGCGTTGATTTCGTGGGCCTCATCGCTGGCAAGCCAGCTCCTACAGGTTCCGGGGTGCCTGGTCGATTGCATTCACAACGCTGATGCCGCTGGTAGAACACAACCCCTGTAGGAGCCAGCTTGCTGGCGATTGGGCCTTGAATATTGCGTTGATTTCATGGGCCTCATCGCTGGCAAGCCAACTCCTACAGGTTCCGGGGTGTCTGGTCGGTGGCATTCACAACTCTGATGCCTGCCGAAGTACACAGATCCTGTAGGAGCCAGCTTGCTGGCGATTGGGCCTTGAACATTGCGTTGATTTCGTGGGCCTCATCGCTGGCAAGCCAGCTCCTACAGGTTTCGGGGCTACCCCTCAAAACGTCCCGAGCCTTCGCGGTCATGTTCGTAGCGTCGGGTCAGCGGAAACGGCGGCAACCACTGCTCGCGGCGAATGATCCAGCTTTCATAGGTGGGCGTCAGTTGGTCAGGGGCATCCAGCGATCCCAGGTTCACTTCGACTTCGTCGTCGGTGCGGGCGAAAACCGAGGAGCCACAGCGCGGACAAAAAAAACGCCCGGCATAGTCGCGGGTTTCGCCGGTGATCGTCACCGCACTCTCGGGGAATATCGCGGAGGCGTGAAACAGCGCGCCATGATGCTTGCGGCAATCGAGACAGTGACAGAGGCCGACCCGGTATGGCCGCCCGGATGCCACAATTCGCACATTGCCGCACAGGCAACCGCCGGTAAAAGAGTCCATGGTGCGCCTCCTCTGAATTCGTGTGACCGGAAGGCTTATTACGATAGCAGCCACCACTGGTCGCAACGAACTTGCTCTACAGATGCTTTTTACCTAATTTTGAATCTATAGATTCAATTTGAGGTCATGAACATGGCCGTTGCCCTCCAGCAACAAGCCTTCACCAAAAGCCAGTGCGTAACCGGCCTGCGCGCCGCTGTCGGCATTCTCGATAAATGGCGCGCCTCCAGCGATCAGGCTTGCCGAATCCTGCGCATCTCCCGCAGCACCTACACCCGCGCCCGCCAACGCGATCCCGAGTGGGCGGTGGCGCTGGACGCGGACCAGATGCAGCGCATCAGTTTCGTGCTCAACATCCACGCGGCGCTGCGCCTGGTGTTCGACAACCCGGAAAACGTCTACGGCTTCCCGTCGATGACCAACGACAACGAATTCTTCAACGGCCGCTCCCCGCTCGAGATCATGGCTCAGGGCGATATGATTTCCTTGTATGAAACCTTCCGGCGCATCGACGTGCTGCGGGGCGCGCAATGGTGAGGCTGAGCGAATTGGCAGCACTTGCCGGCGAGCCATTGCAGGCCTATCGACTGGTCAATTCCAAGTTCCCCCCGGTGGCATTGTTTGATGACGTGGCAGACGCGGACGCGTTTGAAGTGCTGTATCAGATCCAGGAGCTCACCAACCCGAGGCTGAAAAATGAAGTGGGTCGCCTTGAGCTGATTCGCCGCAGTGAAATTCCGTTCGGCATTCCGGGCTGCTCTTATGCGACGGCCCCCTTTACCCACGTCAACCCGGCAGGCTCGCGGTTCAGCGATGGCAGTTTTGGAGTGTTGTATCTGGCGGACACCCTGGAAACGGCACTGGCAGAAGTGAAGCATCATCAGAGCCTGTATTGGTCGAATGTCCCGAGCCTCAACTACGAGCGGTTCGTTTTCCGCGGGTTGTCCTGCTCTTTTGTAGAGGTCGGGATGAAAGATGCGACATCCCTTTCGATTACCGACCCTGTTTACGATCCGGACGATTACACGCACTCCCGTCGTTTAGGGAAGTCAGTCAAAGAGGCGGGGTGTCCTGGGCTTCGTTACCACTCGGTGCGAAGGCACGGCAGTGATTGCTGGGCGCTGATGACGCCGAAACCGGTTTTATCGGTGATTCAGGCGGCGCATTACGAGATGGTCTGGAATGGGCAGGTGACGAGTGTCAGTCAGATTAGTGAGGCTTGATTGCGTTATGCCGAAATGAAAACGGGCGCCTTGATAGGCGCCCGTTTTTGTTTGTGTGGGGGGGGTTACCAACTGCCGTACGGGATGCCGAATTGTTCGATGTAGCGCTTCGCCTTTTCACTGACTGGATAGGCATACTTCCCTTCGCTCTTTCCCTGACTCGGTCCTAACGGTTCTATCTCAGCCTGGGCCCGTGCGACCTTGATCGTTTTCAGGCATTTATCCTCTACCCACACTTGCACAATGCCGCCGGGAGCCAATCCGACATACATCGCCGCCCGGTAATTGGCAGCTTCCTGCGGTCTCGTCGCGCAACGCTCGTTCACAGAGGCGTGCATCATTTGACGCGCCTCTTCGGGAATATCCACCCACGCATGATAGGTTTGTGGCTCGACGATGGACTGCCAACGTACGTATATGCGCTTAGGCAAGTCAGCGCCGACCACTCCCCGAATACTGCCACCGATATGCTCACCCCATCCACGCGCCGCTTCGGTTCCATTCTCGGGCTCTCCCCCGGATGCACGACCTCCGCCCGTGCGGTTGAACAGCTTGCCATTGATGTCTTCAACAGCGCTGTCCTCTACCCAAACCTTCATGTAGAACGGCTCGTTGAAACTGAGACTCCACCAAGGATTTTTCGGATCGTCCTTGCCCGACAATGGCTCAGTTGCCTGACAACCTGTCGCCAGCAATGCGCACAACAAAATGACGATTGCTCGCATCAAAATAATCTCCAGCCTGGGTCAGCAATATGTGGGTGGCGAACACGGACTCCGTCATCCGTTGGAGCATTGGTGTAGCGGATTTTCATCCCACGTTCGCGGCTGCCGCCAATCGGGTTGTTCCAGTTAGCAGACATGTGGATGTACTTAAGCCTAAGCAACCTTTCTTCTTCAGGTGATGGTTTGTACTGACCTGCGAGGACGTTGTCACAAAACGATTGAAGCTCTGCCGGGACAGCGTACTCAGGAGTTTGCGGAACATCATCAAACTGGACGCCTTTCTCCTTCGCCAACTTGTGCATCAAGCGCAGAGATACCACCGACAACTTTCCACTCACCGATCTTTTTAGTTGCAAGCCCGCATAGGCTCGGACTTTTTTGCCCCCCAAACGATCTTGTTCCGCCACCGGTAACTCAGATGGCGCGGGAGTAACAACCTCCAGCATTGCATCTGGCCAGCCGTTAGCAATCCACTTGGCTTTCTCTTGAAGGGCGTCTCGATAAATGGAGGTGGTACGAATGTCTTCACCTTTACTGATTGTGAGGGCCTGCATTGGGCTCACCAATACACACTCTTCCACTTCCTCGCGATAACCACCTCCAATGTCGGAATGCACACCGGGCAGGGGAATTTCCGGATGCGCAGGAACGACACTACTCAACGCAAAATTCGCACGATGTTCATCACGAGCCGTCAGTTGCACGACATCGGTGAAGTATTTTCGGTCCAGGTACAGGTTAATGCCAGGAGCCACCGGGCTTTTGATATCGCCCATATTTGTAAAGCCCGCGACAGAGGGAACAGTATCAAACAGGCCGACAAAACCCATGATGATTTCGCTGTTGTATTGGCTGCCAAAGCTGGAGCTGAAACCTTTGGGGTTACTTCTAAACACTTCTCCCAATGGCCCTTGTTTGCAACGGACGATTTCGTTTGCAAAATGCCGTGCCGCAGCGGCGCCTCTACTGAAACCAAACGTGTCAAAGGTGAGCGAGGTGATTTCGCTGTCAGGATTACTCTCGATTACTCGCTTGACCAATGTTTTCAGGTCCGCGAACGCTTGCTGCACCTTACTCGCTACACCCGTTGCTCCCCGCCCACTGGCTGCATTCAGGAGGCTGTCTTCGGTTCCGGCGCTTGTGCCTATCCCATCAACGTAGAGGCTTCGCAACGCTAGTTTGACCGAGCCTGCGCCCTGTACGTCTTTCGATTCCGGATAGAGGTCAAACAACTTCGAAACATTACTCACATCATTCCCATAACTCCCCTCCGGATCCGCCATATACGGCTTGCAGCTCGCATCTACATCCGCAGGCAAAATCGGATGATGGGCGCCACACAGCAATCCTGAAGCCGAGTTGCTCGCATTGTTCAGCGTCCCGTCGAAGAACACGCCGATGCGCAATGCGACGCGGACTTTCTCCTTCGCTGCCGCCGGTGCCTTGCCGTATTTCTCGTACTCGGCCCAGCGTCTGGCGTGGATGTCGACGGGTTTGGCTTCGTCGTATCGGAAGTTTTTCGGGGGGTTGGGTACGTATCCACTCATTCCTTGATCACCTGGCTCCTTGGTGCAACGGGCGCTGAGGGTGCCACTGTGGATCCAATCAAGCAACGCGTAGCCAGATGCCATCACTGGGACAACATGGACCTTCTTCCATGTATTGGTTTCGTCAATGGTCACCATTAATTCAATGAAGTTCTCTTAAAAATTGTGCGGCGTAACATCGCCTCCATACCAAACAACTACACCCCGGAGCACACCACCATGAAACGCCAACTCTTCCTCAGCATCGCTTTCTCGGTTTTTGCAGTTAACGCTTTTGCCGCTTCGTCCGCTCACCCGGTTGTCGCTGAAGGCGGCTCGGATCGGTTGATTGAAAGCCGTGTGGCTGAGGGTGGTTCGGATCGTCTGATCGAAAATCGTGTGGCCGAAGGTGGTTCCGACCGTCTGATCGAAAACCGCGTCGCCGAAGGTGGCTCGGATCGTCTGATCGAGAATCGTGTGGCCGAAGGTGGCTCCGACCGTTTGATCGAAAACCGCGTTGCCGAAGGTGGTTCCGACCGTCTGATCGAAAACCGCGTTGCCGAAGGTGGCTCTGACCGTCTGATCGAAAACCGCGTTGCCGAAGGTGGTTCCGACCGTCTGATCGAAAGCCGCGCTGTATGAATGAATGGCTCTATCGCGGTACTCAACGAGAAGCCCGGCCTAATCAGCCGGGCTTTTTCTTGCGTCAAACAAATGAGTGGCCTTCATTGAGGTGACACCGCAGCACGCCGCTTCGCGTATCGCCCCAACCCGATTTTGATGCCGACCAGCATGGGCGCGGCGACTGCGAAAAGTAGCGTCACGGCAACAAATGCGCTGTCGAAAGCAATCACGGTGGACTGACCCGTGACGGTACGACCCAGAAGGCTCATCGCCGCCCGACCCGCAGCCACTGCATCCATTCCTTTGGCCGACAACATCGCTGTCGTGGCAGTCAGTCGCTCGATGACCGCGCCCCCGCCCGGAGTGACGCTGGCGCCAAGGACCACCGAGTTGGCGACAACGTTATGCTCGATCAGCGTCTGAAGCCCTGCGACGCCCATCAGGCCACCCAACTGGCGCCCCGTATTGAAAAGCCCTATGCCGCTGGCGAGGTTGCGCCTGTTGAGGTCACTGAACGCGATCAGGGTGATCGACAGAAACAGAAAACCAAGACCCAACCCGCGCAACAGGATGGCCGCCATTATGTCGTCGGCGCCGCTTTCACGGGTGGAACCGGACAGCATCCACATCGCAACCATGATCATCAGGATGCCGAAGGGCACGGTGGCGAACGGCGGAACGCGGCGGGCTTGCATGAGCCAGGCCGAAATCAGCAACGCCCCGATAAAAAAGGCGCCACTGGGCAACAGCAGCTGGCCGGCATCGGTGGGTGTGAACGCGAGGACTGACAGTGCAAACGCCGGAATCAGGAACGCACTGCCGAACAAGGCCGCACCGGCGACAAAACTGACGATAAAGGCGAAGGTAAAATCGTTCGATTTGAACAGGGTGAAATCGAGCACACCCTGGCCTTTGCTCAACAGCTGCTGACCTAGAAAAGCCAGCAGCGCGGCAGCCCCCATCACGGTCAGCCACAGGATGCGCGGTTCCTCGAACCAGTCCCATCGGCTGCCCTGGCTGAGCACATAGGTAAAACACAACAAGGTGACGCAGATCAGGCAGGAGCCAACCCCGTTAAACGGACGATGCCGTGTCTTGGTCGGCATCGGGGCGTCGGCGGTCAGCAAAAGTCCACTGGCCGCCAGGGCGAGCGGAACAACGCTGAAGAAAATCCAGGCCCAGGACTGGCTATCGATCAACCATCCTTGAAGGGCCGGTGCAAGGGTGGCGGGCGCGACAACCGCGCCCATGGCGAACAGCGCCTGAAGGATGGGTTGATGTGTTCGCGGCCAGGCGCGAAAGATGATCACCTGCCCCCCGACCAGCAGCGTGCCGCCGGCGAAGCCCTGGATAACTCGAAGCGCTACCAGCAGATCCAGCCGAGCCGTCATGGCGGCAACGGCGCACGCCAGGCCCATGACCAAAGTGGCGCTGATGAGGACCTGACGCGGAGCGAAACGGCTCACCAACCAAGGAGCGGTCATGAATCCGATCAACTTGAACGCGGTGTAGCCAATATCCAGCCAGGCGAACTCATCGGGCGTTGCATAGGTATCGCCGATGATGTCGCTGCGGCCAAGCGACAGGACGGTGCCGGCGAGCGCTTCCGTCAGCGCGGCAAGCAGGATGCCCGCCATGAGCAGGAGGCCGTTCGTCACGCTGGCATTGCCCGGCGTGGCGGTGGCCACCGGGCTCACGAGCCACTTCCTTGCGCAACCTCGACCCGCGCAGACAGGCCCGGCACGATGCGGCCCGGCAACGGGTTGTGGGCCAACAGGATTTTCACCGGCACCCGCTGGACGACACGAACAAAGTTACCGGTCGCATTGTCCGTGGGCAGCAGGCTGAACGCCGAACCACTGCCCGGTGCAAAGCTGTCGACCACGCCTTCAAGTGCCTCGTTCGGATAGCCGTCAACTGTGATGCGAACCCGTTGACCGGGGCGAATATGCTCGAGTTGGGTTTCCTTGAAGTTCGCCACGACCCACACATCATGGACCGGCACGATATCGAGCAACGACACGCCCGTCGTCACATACCGACCCACGCGAACCTGGCGATTACCGATAACGCCATCGACAGGCGCGCGGACCACGGTGCTGTCGAAATCGATCTGGGCGAGATCCCGCGCCGCCTGCGCCTGATTCACCGCCGCAACGGCTGCTTCGCGCTCGGTAACCAGCACGGCGATGTGTTGCTGTTGCGCCTCGACCGATGCCGAGGCGGCCGATACCGTCGCCTCGGCTCTGGATTGTGCGGCGGCGGTTTCATCGACAAGGGCGTGGCTGACCGCGTTGCTGACGATCAGTTTGCGGTTGCGATCATGGGTCTTGGTCGCCAGATTCATCTCGGCGGCGGCTGAGCGTCGCTGGGCTTCGGCCTGGCGGATCAGGGCACGCTGAAGCTGGGTCTGGGCATCGACATGACTCAGGCGAGCCTGGGCCGCACTGACATTCGCCACGGCCTGCGCCAGCCGAGCGCGGTAGTCTCGATCATCAATGCGAAACAGGACATCACCCGCCCGGACGGTCTGGTTATCCTCGACCTCTACCGACGTGATGTACCCGGCCACTTTGGCGGCGAGCGAGGTCACGTCGCCGCGCACATAAGCGTTATCGGTGGAGGTCGCGCCGCTGAAAACAGCCACGCCCCCTCCGGCAGCCAGGACCAGAACGGCGGCGACGCACAGCAATCGGCCGATGGTTTTTTTCTTGCTGCGGCGCGTCACGGCGACAGGGCTTTCGGCGCTTGCGCCGGCGGCAATGGCGGCCTTGTCCTGGAGCGAGTTCATTTCTCTCATTACCTGTTCAATACCGGGAAACGCAGCAGCCAAAGGGCGGCAGTGGCCTGCCGCCCGGCTATCGCGTGTCAATCAGCGCGTGTGTGAAGTCACTTGCCGATGGGCGTGACGAGCACCTTTTCATCGGAGTCGAGGACGAACACCGCCAGCAAACGCGCAGGTTGGGTATCGCTGGCATTGGCGCTGACTTCGTGCACGGAGCCCGGCTCCTCTACAAAGTTTTCGCCGACGTTGTAGATCTTTTCCGGCTTGTCTTTGATTTTGATGCGAAACGAGCCTTCCAGGACCGTTGCATAAATGAAGGCCGTTTTCGGATGGGTGTGGGCCGGCGACGCGGCGCCGGGCCCATATTCGACAACCACGCCCTTCATGCTCTTGCCGGGGATATTGGGAATGGGCCGGTCGAACACGACCGTCACCTTGCCCGCGGGCTTGTCGGCGGCCGACGCGGTGATCGAGAGCGCTGCGAAAGCAGCGGCCAGAAGATATCGGGTGAACATGGCAAATCTCCTTATGCGTCTGTTTAATGAGGGCGAATCCCGGCGTCAGGACCGGGCGAGCCAGTCCTCGAAACGAATCGCGCCCAGGCGCGGGTGCTTGCCGGGGGTCAGCGATTGATCGTCGAGCACCGCGCCGAAGTAGCGTGCGTGCACGTCCGGAACGACTTTGCGGGAGTCCCCGGTTGCCCGCAGAAAGCGCCTGACCAGTTCGTCCAGCGGCATGGCCTCGGGCCCCGCGACTTCGAGCGTACCGTTGACCGGTGTTTGCAGCGTGACCTCCGTCAGCGCCGCCACTACGTCGTCGGACGCCAGTGGCTGGATCAGCGCGGGCGAAAGGCAAATCTCCTCACCGACGGCGGCCGATTGCGCGATACCGCCGACAAATTCGAAGAACTGCGTAGCCCGCAGGATGGTGTAAGGAATGCTGGACGCCTTGATCAGGTTTTCCTGGGCGACCTTGGCCCGGAAATAGCCATTCTCGGGAAGCCGTTCGCTACCGACGATCGACAGGGCCACGTGATGACGAACGCCGGCGGCCGCTTCAGCCGCCAGCAGATTGCGGGTCGAAGTTTCAAAGAAGTCGAGGACAGCCTGGTCTTCCCACGACGGTGCGTTCGCCACGTCGACGACGATATCAGCGCCATCCATCGCTTCGGCCAGGCCTTCGCGGGTGATGCTGTTTATGCCCGTACTAGGGGCGGCTGCGAGCACGTCATGGCCGCGTTCGCGGAGGTTGTTCACAAGTTTCGATCCGATGAGGCCAGTGCCTCCAATGACGACGATCTTCATGGGTTCTCTCCGCTTCACGACGGCAACCATTGCTGTCGGTGTGAGTAAAGAGTGCCCCCGTGCGTAAGCGAAGTCCTTGCGCAGGCCTTGGATTTACCTTCGCTCACGCTTGTTTTTTCGTCCAAAAAAACCGCCGTTTGAATGTCATCCTGACTCGGCGGTGCAGCCGGTTACGCGCTGCCGTATTATCGACTGCTCGTACTCATTACCCGCTCGACCAGGGGATATTCACCTTGCCATTCGTGTTTGAAGACTACGTGCTCGATCAAGAGCGCCGGGAACTCACCTTGCGCGGGCAAGTCGTGCCCATCGGGCCACAGGTCTTCGATTTACTGCTGCAGCTCGTCAGCCAGCGCGATCGCGTCGTCAGCAAGGATGACTTGCTCAAGGCGGTGTGGAGCGGGCGGGTGGTTTCGGAATCGACGATCACCAGCCACATCAATGCGGTACGCAAGGCCATCGGCGATACCGGTGAGGAACAGCGCCTGGTTCGCACGGTGCCGCGCAAGGGTTACCGCTTCATTGGCCAGGTCGAGGCAGACGAGACCGCCGAGGCCCGGCAACCTGACGCACACGATATCGACGCAGGCATGCCCGCCGACCGGAATGAGCCCCTCGTATTACCGGACAAACCCTCGATCACTGTCCTGCCCTTCCAGAACCTGAGTGGCGACCCGGAGCAGGATTATTTCGCCGACGGCGTGGTTGAGGACATCATCGCCGCCCTGTCGCGGATCCGTTGGCTGTTTGTGATCGCGCGCAATTCGAGCTTCACCTACAAAGGCCGGGCGGTAGACGTCAAGGGTGTCAGCCAGGAGCTCGGCGTGCGTTACGTACTGGAAGGCAGCGTGCGCAGGTCCGGCGACAGGGTGCGCATCACCGGGCAACTGATTGATGCAACGACCGGAACCCATCTCTGGGCGGAGCGCTTCGAAGGCACGCTCGACGACATCTTCGAGTTGCAGGATCAAATCACTGAAAGCGTCGTCGGTGCCATCGCGCCGCAGCTCGAACGGGCGGAAATCGAACGGGCCAAGCGCAAGCCGACGGAAAGCCTTTGTGCCTACGACTATTACCTGCGGGGAATGGCGAAACTGCACAACGGCACACGGGAAGCCATCGAGGAGGCGCTGGTGATGTTCTACAAGGCCATCGAACTCGACCCGGAGTTTGCATCGGCCTATGGCATGGCGGCGTGGTGTCATTTCTGGCGCAAGTTGAATGGCTGGATGACCGATCGACCTCAAGAGATCGCCGAAGGCGCGCGGCTGGCGCGCCTGGCCATGGCGCTCGGTCGGGACGACGCGGTGGCGTTGACGCGAAGCGGGCATGCGCTGGCCCATCTCACCGGTGATGTCGATGGCGGCATTGCCCTGCTCGACAGGGCGCGACTGCTCAATCCGAACCTCGCTCCCGCCTGGTTTTTGGGCGGTATTTTGCGAGCACTGCGCGGTGAAACAGACGCCGCCATCGAGTTTTTGACCCATGCGGTTCGCTTGAGCCCGCTGGACCCGGAGATGTTCAGGATGCAGGTGGGCATGGCGCTCGCGCACTTCGTTGCCGGGCGCTATGACTGTGCGACGGACTGGGCGGATAAAGCATTGCGCAACCTGCCCACCCTGCTGCCTCCGGTCGCGCTGCTGGCGGCCAGTCATGCGCTGAGGGGACAAATGAATAAGGCGAAGCAGGCGATGCAGCGCTTGCGCGAGCTGGATCCTGCATTGCGTGTTTCCAATTTGAAAGAATGGCTGCCTATTCAGCGGCCAGAGGATCTTGCTCGTTTTGCGCAGGGGCTGAGGATGGCTGGGTTGCCTGAGTGAGTGTGGTGCTGATCACTTCGCTTGGGGGTATATCCGTTTCTGCGGTAACGGCCACTTATGGTTTCGCCCTTACGGCGAGTCACTTGGAAGAGCCCCAAGTAACCAAGGGCTTTTGCCCCTTTCGTTCGGTGCCTCGCCTAGGCTCGGCATGCCCTCGCTCCGGTCCTGCTCCGTGGGCCCGCCGCCATCGGCCATCCATGGCCGGGGGCGGCTAACCCGGCATCC
>Ga0207976_100139_pt1 | contig 56589 bp, 44 predicted proteins | sample LakWasMe94_HOW11_2_FD_183916 | JGI IMG/M metagenome (GOLD analysis project Ga0207976, IMG submission 183916) | Freshwater sediment methanotrophic microbial communities from Lake Washington under simulated oxygen tension - Sediment Metagenome... | ecosystem: Environmental > Aquatic > Freshwater >...
GGCCGAAGCCCCCGGCGCTGCAGAGTTGCCCCAGGAGACCCCGCCCTTGGCCTGAGAAGCATGTTTTGCATGGAAATCAAGCAAAAATAGCTGCAGGCGCTAGTACATAAAGCGCTTGCAGCTATATTTTTAGGAGCGTTTGCTGCCACGGGGCCTGTCGTCGTGCAGCCCCGCAACCCGGTCACAGCATGGCCGTACGCTGCTGCTCGGCGCGCGATGCGCCAATGGCGGTCTCCACGTTCTTGACCTCCTCGGGCGGGGGCAGCACGGCGGGCATGCCCAGGGCCTGAATGGCCAGCTCGCGGCACCAGCCTTTGGTGTGGTACAGGTGGTGGTCCTCGTCTTTTTCCACGGCCTTGTGCGCTACCTTGAGGGTGTGGCCCACATCGCCCGTGGCCACCTTGGCGACCTGGCCCAGCAGCTCCCAGTTGGCGTGGTCCTTGGTCTCCGCGTGCACCACACATTCGCAGGCCACCAGCTGTGCGGCGTCGGGGCTGCCAGACTTTTTGGCCAGCTGCATGGCCTGCACCAGGGACGTGCCAATGTGCTTGACCACGGCCCGCGTGGGCGACTGCGTATCAGGGTCCAGGCCCAGCGCATCGCAGACACCGCGCACCACGTTCTGGTGCGCCAGCGTTTCTTCCAGATAACCTTGCCATTCCTTCTTCAGGTCGGGGTTGATGGCGCAGGTGAGGGCGGTGCGGTACACCTGTTCGCCGCCGAGTTCGGTCTCCATCATCTGCAGGACGAGGTCGTCGAGTTGATGGCTGTCGTAGTGGCTTTTGGGCATGGGGGCTCCTTGGGGTGGTGGGGTGAACGAAAAGGTGGGGCTTCAGGCCAGGGTGCGCACTTTGGGTTCACGCTCCCACTGGCGGGTCTGGGCAGCGGCGATGAAGCCCTGGGCGTCGGCCGGGTCCACTACGCCTGCATCGGGCTCGATGCCACCGGCCTGCAGGATGGCCCGGGTGCCCTTGCAGGCGGCAATGGCCTTGAGGTGGCCGAACGCGTCGCGGAACCAGTCGACGGCCGCCGCCTCCTTGGCCAGCTGTGCGCCCATGTCGGGCGACAGGATGGAGGCCACGGCGTCAAACACCACCGATGGTGTGCCCGCCAGCTGGCCATCGGCGGGCAGCAGCGTGCCGTCTTTCAGCACGGCACCGCCCACCTTGGGGGCCACGATCTTCACGGTGGCGCCGACTTTCTCCAGCGCCTTGCGCAGGTTGGCCACCGATGCGCCGTTGGAGCCGTCGGCCACCAGAATGCCGATGGAGCGGCCCTGCAGCGTGGGCTTCATGCGGTCGACGATGCGTAGTGCGGGCGACAGGGGCAGGTCCTGCACCGGCTCGGTGGTGGCCGGGGCAGGGGGCAGTGCTGGCAGCCCCAGGCCATCGGCCACGCGCTGGGCCAGGTCTGCGTCCACATGCAGCAGATGGCCCACCACGGCTTCGCGCACATGGGGTGTGCCGACCTTGGACAGCTCGAACACCAGCGCCGATGCCATGTGCGCCTGCTCCAGCGGGCTCTGGCTGCGGTAGAACATGCGCGCCTGGCTGTAGTGGTCGGCAAAACTCTCGGCCCGCACGCGGCCCTTCACGCCATCGTCGGCCTGCGCGAAGTGGCGAAAGCCTTGCGCGAGCGAGGCGCGGGGCGTGTCAGGGTGCAGGCTGCTGGGTTCGTAGTTGACGCGGCCCTTGGGCACCTGCATCTGCATGTGGCCGTCGCGCTGCATGTTGTGGAACGGGCACTTGGGGGCATTGATGGGGATCTGCGCAAAGTTGGGCCCGCCCAGGCGGGACAGCTGCGTGTCCAGGTACGAGAACAGGCGGCCCTGCAGCAGGGGGTCGTTGCTGAAGTCGATGCCGGGCGGCACGTTGGCGGGGCAGAACGCCACCTGCTCGGTCTCGGCGAAAAAGTTGTCGGGCCAGCGGTTGAGCACCATGCGGCCGATGGGCTGCAGGGGCACCAGTTCTTCGGGGATGAGCTTGGTGGGGTCGAGATGGTCAAACGGAAAGCGTTCGGCATCCTGCTCAGTGAACAGCTGCACAGACAGCTCCCACTCGGGAAAGTCCCCCGCCTCGATGGCTTCGAACAGGTCGCGCCGGTGGTAGTCGTTGTCGGCCGATTGCAGTTTGACGGCCTCGTCCCACACGGTGGACTGGATGCCCAGCTTGGGCCGCCAGTGGAACTTCACAAACGTGCTCTCGCCCGCCGCGTTCAGCAGGCGGAAGCTGTGCACGCCAAAACCTTCCATCATGCGCAGGCTGCGGGGAATGGTGCGGTCGCTCATGGCCCACATCACCATGTGCAGGGTTTCGGGCATCAGCGAGACAAAGTCCCAGAAGGTGTCGTGCGCGCTGGCCGCCTGCGGAAAGCCCCGGTCGGGCTCCATCTTCACGGCGTGCACCAGGTCCGGGAACTTCATCGCGTCCTGGATGAAGAACACGGGGATGTTGTTGCCCACCAGGTCCCAGTTGCCTTCTGGCGTGTAGAACTTGACGGCAAAGCCGCGCACGTCGCGCGGCGTGTCCACCGAGCCTGCGCCCCCGGCTACGGTCGAAAAGCGGGTGAATACAGGGGTCTGTACACCGATGTCGGTCAGCACCTTGGCGGTGGTGTACTTCTTGAGCGAGTGCGTGAGTTCAAAGAAACCATGGGCTGCCGTGCCCCGTGCATGCACGATGCGCTCGGGAATGCGTTCATGGTCAAAGTGCGTGATCTTCTCGCGCAGGATGAAGTCTTCGAGTAGCGTGGGGCCGCGCGGCGCAGTGCGCAGCGAGTTCTGGTTGTCGGCAACCGGAATACCCTGCTGCGTGGTCAGCACCGGGTGTTTGCCGCCCGCCTGTTGCTGCAGCTCGCCCGCGTTGCCGCGAAAGTTATCGGACTGGGTGGAAGAAGGCAGGGCAGACGGCGATTTGTGGGCCGCGCTGCGCGAGGTAGGGGGTCGTGCCATGGGCGCTCCTGGGTGGTGCGTGGGGTAAAACGAAGCCACCATCTTTGGGCGCTGAGCGTTCCCAGCGGGTAGGACATGGCCCCATCGGCGCGTCGTCGGGCGCGCGTGATGACTGCTTGCCCGACCGATACGTAAGTGCTTGCAACACACACCCGGGCGACATGGCACTTTGTTACGCTTGCTGGTTCCTTCGGAGGGGATAGCGTGAACGCAAAAAAATGGATGTTGGCCGCCAGCCTGTCTCTGGTGGCCTGGGGGGCCCAGGCCCTGCAGATCACCAGCTTCTCGCCCCAGGGCGAGGTGGCGCGCGTGCGCCAGGTGGTGGCCAAGTTCGACGCTGCTGCGGTCAATTTTGGGGACCCCAAGGCGGCCACACCCCTGAGCCTGAGCTGCAGCGACGCCAGTGTGACCAAGGGCACGGGCCGCTGGACTGGCGAGCGCGAGTGGGTGTTTGACTTCGAGCGCGACCTGCCGCCAGGCGTGCGTTGCACCGCCAGCGTCAAGCCGGGCTTCAAATCGCCCGCTGGCGCAGAACTGACGGGCGCCAAGAGCTATCAGTTCAATAGCGGTGGGCCATTTGTGCAGAACGTCCGCCCCAGCACCTACGAGCAGATCGACGAAGAGCAGTTCTTTGTGCTGTTCCTCAATGGTCCTGCCACCACGGCCAGCGTGCAGAGCAACGTGTGGTGCACGGCCGAAGGCGTGGGCGAGCGCATCCCCGTGCGTTTGATCGAGGGGGCGCAGCGCGCCGAAATCCTCAAGGGCCTGGGCCTGGAGAAAGACGCAGCACGCGAGCCCCTGTCCTTTGCCACGCTGGCCTGCAACCGCCGGTTCACCTCGGGCTCGCGCATGCAGATCGTGTTCGGCAAGGGGGTGGCCACCCCCAGCGGAGTCGCCAACACGGTGGAAAAACGCTTTGACTTCAAGGTGCGTGAGCCGTTCTCGGCCGAGTTCAGCTGCGAGCGCGAAAACGCCCAGGCTGCCTGCCTGCCGATCCGGCCGATGATGCTGTCGTTCAATGCGCCCGTGCCGCGCAAGCTGGCGGCTGCCATTCGCCTCAAGTCCGCCAAGGAAACCCTCAAGCCCCAGATCGATGGCGGCGCAGAAGGTGCCCAGGCCGATGCCCTGGTCAACAGCCTGCAGTTCAACGCGCCACTGGCCGAGAACACCGCTTTCACCATCGAGCTGCCCAAGGATTTCAAGGACGCCTCGGGCCGCGCGCTGCGCAATGCGGACAACTTCCCGCTCAAAGTGTCCACTGGCGGCATGCCGCCGCTGGCCAAGTTTGCAGCGGCGCCATTTGGCATCGTGGAGCGTTTTGCCGAAGGCCCCGCGTCGGACAACCCGCCTGCGCTGTTGCCCGTGACGCTGCGCAACGTGGAGGCTGCCCTGCGCGTGCAGGGCCTGCAAGCGGGTGTTGCGACAGCCACCGCACCGGCGGGCAAGGTGAGCACGCTCAAGCCCCGCACCGACGCGGACATCATTGCCTGGTTTCGCAAGGTGCAGCGCTACGACAGTTACGTGGTCAACCGCAAGCAGGCGCGCCAGGACGTGACCGGCCCCCTGCCCAAGGTGCTGGATGACGACAAGGAATACGTGCAGTCGCGCATGCTGTCGCTGCTGGCAGGCAAGGGCGGCGTCAAGACGCTGGACCTGCCCAAGCCATCGAGCAACGACCCGCGCCCGTTCGAGGTGGTGGGCATTCCGCTCACACCCGGCTTCCATGTGGTGGAGATCGCGTCGCAAAAGCTCGGCGCCTCGCTGCTGGACGACCGCCATGGCGAAGGCCGCACGATGTACGTGCGCACCTCGGCGCTGGTGACCAACCTGGGGGTGCATTTCAAGCTGGGCCGCGAAAACGCCATGGCCTGGGTCACCACGCTGGACAAGGGCCAGCCCGTGCAGGGCGCCACGGTGCGCGTGTCGGACTGCCGAGGCAACGAACTGGCGCAGGCCGTGACCGACGCACAGGGTATTGCCCGTGTGGAGGGCCTTTCGTCCGAACCGCCCGGCTGCAATTCCAATTCTGAGGACGAGGTCGGCCAGTCGTACTTTGTGAGCGCGCGCCACAAGGGGGTGGATGGCGTGGAGGACATGGCCTTCACCTGGAGCGACTGGCAGCGGGGCATCGAGCCCTGGCGCTTCAATGTGCCCACCAGCCGGGCACCCTCGCCGGACGAGCGCGTCCACACCATCTTCGATCGCACGCTGTTCCGCGCGGGCGAAACCGTGTCGATGAAGCACCTGCTGCGCGCCGAAACGCGCCAGGGTTTTGCCCTGTCGGCATCGCGTCCCGACACCCTTGTCATCACCCACCTGGGCAGCGGCCAGCAGTTCACCCAACCCCTGGTGTGGCGCGGCACGGCCACCGGGGGGCTCAGTGCGCAAAGCACCTTTGCGATTCCGCCCGCTGCCAAGCTGGGCGTGTACCAGGTCGAGCTGGGGGGCAACGGCACGGTGAATGGCAGCCTGGCGTCGGGCTCGTTCCGCGTGGAGGAGTTCCGCCTGCCCGTGCTGGAAGGCCGCATCGCCCCGGTCGAGAAAAAGGCGCTGGTGCGCGTGCGGTCGGTGCCCACCGACGTGCAGATCAACTACGTGGCCGGTGGCGGCGCGGCCAACCTGCCGGTGCGCGTGTCGGCCCTGGTGCGCGGCAAGTCCCTGGAGTTCAGCGACTACGATACCTTCCGCTTCAACCCGCCCCGCAAGCGCGAGCAGAGCAACGCCAACAGCGACGACGAAGAGGCCACCGCCAGTCAGGATGCACGCGTGATTGCCGACAAGCTGCCGCTCACCCTCGACAAGAACGGTGCGGGCAAGGTCACCATCGACAATGTCCCCCAGGCCCGCCAGCCGCAGGAACTGCTGCTGGAGGCCACCTACGCCGACCCCAATGGCGAGGTGCAGACCCTTCGCAGCACGCAGATGCTGTGGCCCGCCGGTGTGGTGGCGGGCATCAAGACCGAAGGCTGGGTGTCTGCGCGCCAGAAGATCCGCTTCCAGGCGCTGGCGCTGCAGCACAACGGCAAGCCGGCGGCCGACACCGCGCTGCAGGTGCAGGCCCTGGCCCGCATCACCACCACCACGCGCAAGCGCATGGTGGGTGGCTTCTACAGCTACGACAACCAGACCGATACCAAGGACCTGGGCACGCTGTGCAGCGGCAAAAGCGACGCGCGAGGCCTGTTGCTCTGCGAGGCCAAGCTCGACGAGGCGGGCGAGGTGGAGCTGGTGGTCACGGCCACGGACAAGGACGGCAACACCAGCGTGGCCGCTTCGTCGGTGTGGGTCACGCGCCAGGGAGAGCTGTGGTTTGGCGGCGAAGACCATGACCGCATCGATCTGCTGGCCGAGAAGAAGAGCTACCAGCCCGGCGAGACCGCCAAGTTCCAGGTGCGCATGCCGTTCCGCTTTGCCACGGCCCTGGTGGCCGTGGAGCGTGAGGGCATCATCGACACGCAGGTGGTGCAGCTCAACGGCCAGGACCCCACGGTGAGCCTGAAGGTGCAGCCCGACTGGGGACCCAACGTGTACGTGAGCGTGCTGGCCTTGCGGGGCCGCCTGCGCGAAGTGCCGTGGTACAGCTTCTTCACCTGGGGCTTCAAGGCGCCGCGCGAGTGGTGGACCTCGTTCTGGTACGAAGGCAAGGAATACCAGGCGCCCACGGCGCTGGTGGATCTGTCCAAGCCCGCATACCGCCTGGGCGTGGCCGAAATCCGCGTGGGCACGCAGGCCCACCAGATCGATGTGAAGGTGCAGGCTGACAAGGAGAGCTACGCCGTGCGCGGCAAGGCCCAGGTCACCATCACCGCCACGCTGCCCGGCGGCAAGCCCGCCGCCAATGCCGAAGTGGCCCTGGCCGCCGTGGACCAGGCGCTGCTGGAGCTGATGCCCAACAACAGCTGGAACCTGCTGGAAGCCATGCTGCAGCGCCGCAGCTGGGGCGTGGAGACATCCACCGCGCAGATGGAAATCATCGGCCGGCGCCACTACGGCAAGAAGGCCGTGCCCGCTGGGGGTGGTGGGGGCAAGTCGCCCACGCGCGAGTTGCTGGACACCCTGCTGCTGTGGGAGCCCGCACTCAAGCTCGACGCCAACGGCCAGGCCAAGGTCACCGTGCCGCTCAACGATGCGCTGACCACCTTCAAGATCGTGGCGGTGGCCGATGCGTCCACTGGGCTGTTTGGCACCGGCAGCACCAGCATCCGCGCCACGCAGGACCTGCAGATCATCAGCGGCCTGCCGCCGCTGGTGCGTGAGGACGACCAGTTCCGCGCGCAGATCACGCTGCGCAACACCACCAAGGCCGCCATGAAGGTGGAGGTGGCACCACGCGCTACGCTGCTGGACCTGAAGCCGCAGACCATCGACATCCCGGCGGGAGAGGCGCGTGAGGTGGCCTGGGACGTGACGGCCCCAGCGCAGCTGGCGCAGACGCGCGCCGAGGCCATCCTGTGGGAGATCGAAGCCAAGGACCAGGTCAGTGGTGCCCGCGACGCCCTCAAGGCCCGCCAGCGCATCGTGCAGGCGGTGCCGCTCACGGTGCAGCAGGCCACGCTGGTGCAGGTGGACGGTAGCTACAACCTCGATGTGAACCCACCTGCCGACGCATTGCCCGGCCGGGGCGGCCTCAAGATGTCGCTGCAGCCCAAGCTGGCCGAAGGCCTGCCCGGCGTGCGCGACTGGTGGGCGCGCTACCCGTTTGCCTGCCTGGAGCAAAAGACCAGCAAGGCCGTGGGCCTGCGTGATGGCGCGCTGTGGCAGACCGTGGTGGCGCAGTTGCCCACCTACCTCGACAGCGATGGCTTGGCCAATTACTTCCCGCCGCGCGACGGCGACGCCAACCGGGGCAGCGACACCCTGACGGCCTATGTGCTGGCCGCCACGCACGAGGCCGCCAGCATCAACCCCGCGTTTGCACTGCCCGACGAGGCCCGCGCGCCCATGGAGCGTGGCCTGATCGCGTTTGTGGAAGGCCGCATCCAGCGCAACTTCTGGAGCCCGCGCAAGGACCTGGACATGCGCAAGGTGGCTGCGCTCGAAGCGCTGTCGCGCTACGGCAAGGCCCAGGGCCGCATGGTAAGCAGCATCACCATCGCGCCCAACCAGTGGCCCACCCACACGGTGATCGACTGGGTCAATGTCTTGAAGCGCGTGGCCGATGTGCCCGAGCGCGACAAGCGCCTGGCCGAGGCGATGCAGATCCTGCGCGGCCGCCTGTCGTTCCAGGGCACCAAGCTCATCTTCAGCAACGAGCAGGACGACTACTGGTGGTGGCTGATGCAGAACGGCGACGTGAACACTGCCCGCCTGATGCTGGCCGTGATGGACGACCCGGCCTGGAAGGACGACATGGGCCGCCTGGCCAACGGTTTTATCAGCCGCCAGCAGGCAGGCGCCTGGCACACCACCACCGCCAACCTGTGGGGCGGCCTGGCGCTGGAAAAATTCAGCGCCAAGTTCGAGGCCACACCCGTGTCGGGCACCACCAAGGCCAGCATGGGTGGCAACACCGCCAGCGTGGACTGGAGCAAGGTTGATCGCGTGAAGGCGTCGGACGCCACCGGCGCTCCCAACCAGATCACCTGGTTTGGTGCACCCGCATCGCCCGGCAACCTCAAGAACAACGGCATGTTCCTGCCTTGGGCAAGTGCTGCGGGCAAGGCGGGCGGCAAGGAGCAGCTGGCCGTCACGCACCAGGGCCCGGGCAAGCCCTGGCTCACGCTGCAGTCGGTGGCGGCCATTGATCTCAAGGCCCCGTTCGCGGCGGGCTATGCGATCAAGAAGACCATCACCCCGGTGGAGCAGGCCAACAAGTCGCTGCCCGCCGGCCAGTACACGCGGGGCGACGTGCTGCGGGTGACGCTGGAGGTCAACGCCACGGCCGACATGACCTGGGTGGCCATCACCGACCCCATCCCGGGTGGCGCCACCATCCTGGGCAGCGGCCTGGGCCGCGATTCCGAGATCGCCACGCAGGGCGAAAAGAAGAGCGGCGCCGGCTGGCCCGCGTTCGAGGAGCGCAGTTTTGAGTCCTTCCGCAGCTACTACGAGTACCTGCCCAAGGGCATCGTCAAGATGGAGTACACCGTGCGCCTGAACAACGCGGGCGACTTTGCGCTGCCACCGAGCCGGGTCGAGGCCATGTATGCGCCCGAGATGTTTGGCGAGTCGCCCAACGCACGGGTAAAGGTGCAGGTGGCCAAATAAGCTGCGACGCCCCAACGCCACTTCGTCATAACGCAGCCGTGCACAGCTTTGCCCATTGCCCACCCCAGGTACGCATGCCATGAGCCTCAGCGTCTTCCTGGAGCTGCGGTTCTGGCTGCTGGTGGGGTTCTCGCTGGTGCTGCCGGTGGGCATTTATGCGCTGCTGCTGGTCACGCGGTCGATCTCGCGCTGGGCGGTGCTGGGGTTTGGGGTGGCCCTGGTGCTGATCGCGGGGGTGGATGTGTACCTGCTGCAGTCCATGGCAGCACAGGCCAAGAGCACGCCGTCGCTGGCCGACGATGTGTGGTTCAGTTCCGAGCTGACGATTGCGCTGTACCTGCTGCCGGTGGTGTTCGGCGGTATCGGCGTCAACCTGATCTCGCATGTGCTGCTGCGCCACCTGACCGAGGCCGAGGGGCGGTTTGACCGGGAGCACTCCGATCGTTGAGTCGTGAGGCGCTTACGATGTTCAGATCCCTTCGCTTTCAGAAAGTCAACCCACCATGATCCTGGGTCTCGCTGCCAACCGCTTGCACCACCACACCGAAGATGCGGCGCTCTTTTCCTGGCTGCGCGCCTGCGAGGCGGGCATCCGGGAACTGCAGCTGGGGCTGCACGCCGTGGGCCGCACGCACGATGCCATCGTCGCTGCGGGCATGCTGCAGGGGTACCGGCCGCTGGTGCGCTATCCCTACGGGCGCGACGGTGGGCTGATGAAAGTGGTGGCAGAGGTGGTGGGCATGGGGGAAGGGCGCACGCTCGATGGCGCGATCTACCTCACCGACCCCGTGGACCCTTCTTCCATCTTCCCCGAGGCGCTGGCCCTCAAGCGGCAGTGTGTGATCCACGGCAAGCCGTTTCTCTCCACCGTGGCCAGCGCGCGCGACTGGATCGAGATGGAGCGCATCCACGCCGGGTTGCCGCCCGATCCACAGGCCGACCGGTTTCATGACCATGGCACCCAGACGCTGGCCCTGATTGCGCACGACGCGTGCAAGCAGGCCATGCTCGACTTTGCGGATCGCAACTTTGATGTGCTGTCGCAGTTTCGCCATCGGGTGGCCACCGGCACCACGGGCCAGCGACTGAACGCCCTGGCGTGGAGCAAGGGCTGGCCCGAAGGGCAGCCCTGGGTGCAGCGTTTTAACAGCGGGCCGCTGGGTGGCGATGCGCAGATTGCCGACCTGGTGCTGGAGCGTCGTTGCCACCGCGCCGTTTTTTTTGAGGACCCGCATGTGGCGCGCCAGCACGAGGCCGACATCCAGCTGCTGGAGCGCGCTGTGACCACCGCCACGCACGACGCGGTGTGTGTCACCGTGCCGGGCGTGGCGCAGCGCTGGTGCGACGCCGTGCGCCTGCGCGCAGCGCGCTGATAGTGCTTTCATTTCTGTGTGTTTGTGTTCCTTCCTTTCGCTTCCTTCCCCACCTTGCGCATGCGCACGCAGGCCACCACTCTGGTGCTGGCGGCCTGCGCCTCGGGCGCCTGGGCCATTCCCACGTTTGACGAGGTGCGCGCGGACTTCAAGCCCTCGGACACCCTGATCCTCTCGCGCGAAGGCGAGGTGCTGCAGCGCTTGCGCACCGACGCCACCGTGCGGCGTGGCCAGTGGGTGCCACTGGCCGATGTGTCGCCCGCGTTGCGCCAGGCGCTGGTGCTGAGCGAGGACAAGCGCTTTTTTGAACACAGCGGCGTGGACTGGCGTGCTGCGTCGGCCGCCGCCTGGGGCAACCTGTGGAACCAGCGCACACGCGGGGCCAGCACCATCACCATGCAGCTCGCGGGCCTGCTGGACGGGGACTGGCGCCAGGGCCCCGGGGGGCGCACGGTGGTGCAGAAGGTCGGCCAGACCGTGGCCGCCCAGGTATTGGACCGGCGCTGGCGCAAGGACCAGATCCTGGAGGCGTACCTCAACCTGGTGCCGTTTCGCAGCGAGCTGGTGGGCATCGATGCCCTGAGCCGCACTCTGTTTGACAAGGCGGCCCACGGCCTGGACGACCGCGAAGCCGCGGTGGCAGCGGCCCTGGTGCGCGCACCCAACGCAAGGCCTGCGCTGGTGGCACAGCGTGCCTGCGGCGTGCTGCGCGACATGCAGCAACGCCCCTCCACCCCCGCCTCGCCCGCTGCACCGGCGGTGCGCGTGGACTGCGACGCGCTGGACCTGTTCACCACGGCTGCATTACAACGCCGCGCTTTTGATGCCAGCGAGGGTGTGGCGCCACACTTTGCACGCTACCTTCTGCGCCAGCGGGACAAGGACAGCGCTGTGCCCGAGCGGGTGGCCACCACCCTGCGCGCGCCGTTGCAGCGTTTTGCGATGCAGAGCCTGCAGCAGCACCTGCGCGAGTTGCGCGGGCGCCATGTGGAAGACGGCGCGGTACTGGTGCTGGACAACGCCACGGGCGCGGTGCTGGCCTGGGTGGGGTCATCCGGCCAGCTCAGCCAGGCCAGCGAGGTCGACGGGGTGCTGGCGTTGCGCCAGCCGGGCTCCACGCTCAAGCCGTTCTTGTACGCCCAGGCGATCGCCGAACGGCGGCTCACGGCAGCCTCGCTGGTGGAGGACTCGCCCGCGCAGATCACCACGGCGGGCGGGCTCTACATTCCGCAAAACTACGACCGCCAGTTCAAGGGCTGGGTGTCGGTGCGCACGGCACTGGCGGCGTCGCTCAACGTGCCCGCCGTGCGCACGCTGGTCATGGTCACGCCCGATGCGTTCCACCGGCAGCTCGGGGCCATGGGATTGCCGCTGCGCGAAAGTGGCGACTACTTTGGCTACAGCCTGGCACTGGGCAGCCCCGAGGTACCGCTGCTGCACCTGACCAATGCCTACCGCACGCTCGCCAACGGCGGGCGGGCGAGTCCTGTTGCAGTCACGCTCGCCAATGGCGGGCGGGTGAGCGCCGCGGCCCCGGCCATCGACCCACGCGCTGCCTACATCGTGGGTGACATCCTGTCCGACGGCAATGCACGCGCCCGCACCTTCGGCACCGACAGCGTGTTGGCCACCCGCTTCTGGACGGCCGTGAAAACCGGCACCAGCAAGGACATGCGCGACAACTGGGCGGTGGGCTGGTCCGAGCGCTACACGGTGGGTGTGTGGGTGGGCAATGCCAGTGGTGCGGCCATGCACGAGGTCAGCGGCACCAGTGGTGCAGCGCCCATCTGGGCAGCGGTGATGGGCTTTCTGCACGCCCGCGAGCCCAGCCGGGCCCCCAAGGCCCCTGGGGGCCTGGTCAGGGCGGCTGTGCGGTTTGGTCCGGGCCAGCCGCCCTCTGCAGGCGTGCCCCAGCCACTGGAGGCTGCGCGCGACGAATGGTTTGTGCCTGGCACGCAGCAGTCTTTGTTTGCTATTGATTCGATAGCTTCCGAGCCATATTCCACTAGCGCATCCGGCCAAAAATTCTCCAAAAACGCTGCCTCGACCCCTACGGCGCCTCCTGCCGGTGCCTCTGCCCGCATCACCGCCCCGGCGTCCGGCACGGTGATCGCGCTGGACCCGGACATCCCGCCGATGCGCCAGCGCCTGCAGTTCACCGCCACGGGCGATGCCGTGCAGTGGCGGCTGGACGGCAAAACCCTGGGCCGGGGGCCTCGGGTGGCCTGGATGCCGTGGCCTGGGCGGCATGTCGTGCAGATCACGGATGCCCAGGGCAAGGTGCTGGACGAAGTCCGGCTGGAGGTGCGTGGTGCCGGTGTGGTGGCGGCGCCCCCCCGGGCAGGTGCGCATTGACGCTGACAAATCCGAGGAATACGGTGTGAATTCGGGCCAAGTCCCGGTTCAGGTGACTGTTTAAAATAGTTACAAACTATCTCTATGCCCTCGCTTCGCCAGTTTTTCTCTCACCGCCTGATCTGGCTGGCTTTGCTGGTGGCTTTGGGTATTGGGGCATTGTTCGCCCGCACCATCTGGACCATTCGCAACGACGAGTGGAGCTACGCGGTGCAAACCAACGCCAACCTGGCCCGCACCCTGGAGCAGGGCCTGGCCTGGTCGCTGGACTCGTTCGATAAATCCCTGGAAGGCGTGGCCCGCGAGGTGTCGCGCCCCGAGGTGTGGGCGTTGCCCCCCGACTTGCGCTCGCGGGTGGTGTTTGACAACTCGCTGCGCGCGCGCGGCGCGGGCGATGTGTTGGTGCTGGACGCGCAAGGCAACGTCATCCTGGACTCGGGCTCCAATGCCCCCCGCCGGGTCAACTTTGCCGACCGCGACTACTTTCTGGCTTTCCGCGATCGGGGCGAACAGGGGCTGTTCTTCGGCAAGCCTGTGCCTTCGCGGGTGACGGGCCTGAACATCCTGCCCATCTCGCGGGGCTACTACAACGCAGACGGCAGCTTTGCCGGGGTGGTGGTCGGCGCCATCCGCCTGAGCTACTTCAACGAACTGTTCGGCTCGCTGGACCTGGGCCCCAACAGCGGGATCAACATGTTCCGTCAGGACGGGGTGGTGATCTCCCGCTTCCCGTACGGTGATTCGGATGTGGGCAAAACGATTGCCGGCACCCCCAACCTGCTGCGCTTTCAGAAGGAGGGCACGGGTTCTTTTGTGGGCAAGGCGGCGCTCGACGGCGTGGAGCGCCTCTACTCCTTCCGGCCTGTGGGCAACTACCCGCTGATTCTGAACGTGGCGCAGTCCACAGAGACCATCCTGGCCAAGTGGAGCAGCAGTGCCTGGGTGCTGGGCGGCTTTGCCGTGCTGCTGATGCTGGGGAGCCTGGGGCTGGCACTGATGTTTGTGCGCGAGCTCCTGCTGCGCCAGCAGGTGTCCGCGCGCCTGGCCGAGGCCGAACACGATCTGCGCACGACGCTCGACAACGTGCCCTCGATGATTGCCTACTGGGATGCCAGCATGCACAACCGCTTTGCCAACCGTGCGGCGCTGGAGGAGTTCGGCACCTACCCGGCACCGGTGCGGGACCGCCATATCAGCGAGCTGCTCAGCGAGGCCCGCTACGCGGCCAGCAAGCCCAATTACGACTTGGCGTTGGCAGGAATGCCACAGCGCTTTGAGCGGACCGACGAGGACGCACGGGGTCAGCCGCGTCACAGCATCGTCTCGTACCTGCCTGACACCGATGCGCGCGGCGTGGTCACCGGGCTCTTTGTGCAGGTGACGGACATCACCGAGCGCAAGTGCATGGAGAACGAGCTGTTCGACGAGAAAGAGCGCGTACGCCTCACCCTGCAATCCATCGGCGATGCCGTGGTCTGCTCGGACGCCAAAGGCATGGTGACCTACCTCAACCCCGTGGCCGAACGCCTCACGGGCTGGCAGGCGTTTGATGCGGCCGGGCACAACGCAGACGAAGTGGTCAGCCTGCGTTGCCCCGACAACGACGAACCCTTGCCCAACACCTTGCGCACCGCGATTCAGCAAGGCGCGGCCACAGAGCCCGTGCGGGGCGTGCTGGTACACCGCACCAGCGGCCAGCGCTTCCAGGTGGAGGAGACGGCCAGTGCCATCACCGACCGCCATGGCGCGGTGACGGGCGCGGTGGCGGTGCTGCGCGATGTGACCGAGGCCGTGGCCATGGCCGAGCGCATGTCCCACCTCGCGCAATATGACGCGCTCACCGACCTGCCCAACCGCGTGCTGCTGCAGGACCGCGCCCATCTGGCCATGGCCCAGGCACGGCGTGACGGCAAGTCTCTGGCGGTGATGTATCTGGACCTCGATGGCTTCAAGGAAGTCAACGACCGCCTGGGCCACGATGTGGGCGATGTCCTGCTGGTGCAGTTTGCCCAGCGCCTGCAGGCAGCGGTGCGTGCGTCCGACACGGTGTGCCGGCAGGGGGGCGATGAGTTTGTGGTGCTGCTGCCGGGGCTGGATGGGGTGGAGCCCGCCTGCCTGGTGGCGCGCAAGATCCTGGCGGCCTGTGACGCAGCGTTTGATCTGGCTGGGCAGCCGGTGCGGGTGGGCGTGAGCGGCGGCATTGCGCTGTTCCCGCAGCACGGCAGCACGTTCGATGAGCTGTCGCGCCATGCTGACGGCGCCATGTATGCGGCCAAACGCGGCGGGCGCATGCGCTTCATGCTGTACCAGGGCCCGGATGCCGATCCCGAGGTGGTGTTGCCCGAGCCCTCTCAAGTGGCCGCGGCCCAGTAGTCCACCTGCTGGTGTCGGGCGTCCGGGTGGCACGGCACTGTCCGTCGCTGGAAATTTGTTGCAAGCCGTCGAAAAAATTTTGATGGCTGGCCCCCGCGCCACCGCCTACCATTCGGCGCATTCCCCATCCTGGAGAGCCTGCGTGCCCAATCTGTCCAAAATCACCTGCATCGAAGACCTGCGTGCCGTCGCCCAGCGCCGTGTGCCGCGCATGTTTTATGACTACGCCGATTCGGGCTCGTACACCGAGGGCACCTACCGCGCCAACGAGAGCGACTTCCAGCGCATCAAGCTGCGCCAGCGCGTGGCCGTGAACATGGAAGGCCGCACCACCCGCACCACCATGGTGGGCCAGGACGTGGCCATGCCCGTGGCCATTGCACCCACCGGCCTCACCGGCATGCAACATGCCGACGGCGAGATCCTGGGGGCCAAGGCGGCCAAGGCGTTTGGCATCCCGTTCACCCTCTCGACCATGAGCATCTGCTCCATCGAAGACGTGGCCGAACACACGGGCCGCCACCCGTTCTGGTTCCAGGTGTATGTGATGCGGGACCGCGACTTCATCGAACGCCTGATCGACCGCGCCAAGGCGGCCAACTGCTCGGCGCTGCAGCTCACGCTCGATCTGCAGATCCTGGGTCAGCGCCACAAGGACATCAAGAACGGCCTCTCGGCCCCGCCCAAGCCCACCATCGCCAACCTCATCAACCTGGCCACCAAGCCGCGCTGGTGCATGGGCATGCTGGGCACAAAACGCCGAAGCTTCGGCAACATCGTGGGCCACGCCAAGGGTGTGGGCGACCTGTCGTCGCTGTCGTCGTGGACGGCCGAACAGTTCGACCCGCAGCTCAACTGGGGTGATGTGGAGTGGATCAAGAAGCGCTGGGGCGGCAAGCTGATCCTCAAAGGCATCATGGACGCCGAAGATGCGCGCCTGGCCGTCAACAGCGGTGCCGACGCACTGATCGTCAGCAACCACGGCGGGCGCCAGCTCGACGGCGCGCCATCCTCCATTGCCGCACTGCCAGGCATTGCCGCAGCAGCCGGCAAGAACATCGAGGTGTGGATGGACGGCGGCATCCGCAGCGGGCAGGACGTGCTCAAGGCCCGCGCTTTGGGCGCGCAGGGCACGCTGATCGGCCGCAGCTTCTTGTATGGCCTGGGGGCCTACGGCGAGGCGGGCGTGACGCGTGCGCTGCAGATCATCCAGAAAGAGCTGGACATCACCATGGCGTTCTGTGGCCATACCAACATCAACAACGTTGATTCGTCGATCCTGCTGCCCGGTACCTTTCCCACGGCCTGAGCGGCTGAAAGCCCTTCACCGCGCGGCCGTCGTCGGCGCCGGCAGACGTTTGAGTGTGGCCAGGTAGGCCACCACGTCCTCGCGGCCCTGTGCGTCGTCGAGCTGGTAGTCCATGCCCTGGCCGGGGATCAGCGCCTCGGGGTCGGTCAGCCAGGCCTTGAGCGTGGCACGCGTCCACAGCAGCTTGCTTGCGCGCAGCGCGGGCGAGTAGTCAAAATCCTTCAGTGCGCCCGCGCGGCGCCCCACCACGCCCCGGTGCGCCGGGCCGTCTCCATGCTGGTCCGGGCTGTGGCAGCTGCTGCAATGCGCCGCGTACAGCGCAGCGCCACGCTCCACCGACTGGGCCGCAACGGGGCTGTGGGCCCCCCACACCAAGGTGGCCGCAACGGCAACCCAATGAACAGGGAACAGTGGGCGAGGCAGAGGCATGGCGGGGAGCATGGGGTGGAAAGCGCGAGCGTTGTGGGCAGAGGTGACTCTTGCAGTACGGACGATCCCGCCGCCTGGATTCATGCCCGTTGCGGTTGGGGTGCCCGATACCCCGACTACACCAATTTGCCGAGCCAGGGCCCTGTTTTTGTGCCCGGCCGCATCCAAAGTGCCCGCAGTGGCGTATTCACACACAGCAAAGCCCCGCAGGCACCTCCCACCCAACCAATCCCCGAGAATGGGCGCATGAGCACCCTCCACCCAGACAGTGAACTGATGGACCTCCTAGACCGCATCGCCGCGCAGGACGACTCCGCGCTGAAAAAGCTGTACGAGCGCACCGCGTCGCAGCTTTTTGGCCTGGCCCTGCGCATCGTCCGCAACCGCGACGCGGCGGAGGATGTGCTGCAGGAGGCGTTTTTGACCATCTGGCGCGGCGCGGGCAACTACCGCGCATCGCTGAGTCCGCCCATGGCCTGGATGGGTTTGATCGTGCGCAGCCGGGCGCTGGATGCCCTGCGCAAGCGCACCACCGACAGGTCCGATCTGATGAACGAGCTGGATGACGAGATGGCGCAGACGCTGGAGGGCGACATGCCCAACCCTATGGACGCCGCCGATGCCAGCGAGCAGGCCTTTGCGCTGCACCACTGTCTGGGAAAGCTCGATCACAAGCAGCGCGAGGTAGTGAGCCTGGCCTACCTGCGCGACCAGAGCCACGGCGAGCTGGCCGAGCAACTCAAGCTGCCGCTTGGCACCGTCAAGACCTGGATCCGCCGGGGCCTGGAACAGCTGCGCACCTGCATGGCGCGTTTTGCGTGAGGTTGCCATGAACATTACCCGACACCCCGAACTGCTCGACCGCCTGGCTGCCAGCTACGCCCTGGGCACACTGCGTGGCGGCGCCCGCCGCCGATTTGAAAGCCTGGCCCGCGAACACGCCACCGTGCGCGCTGCCGCGCTGGTCTGGCAGACCCGCTGGTCCGGCCTGACCGAGCTGCAGCCCGCCATCCACCCCGCGCCCGCCGTGTGGACGCGCATCGACAACCTGGTGCAGGCCGACCGGGCTGCGTCCGCCATGCAGGCTGCCCGTGTGCACCAGGCCGCAGAGGCCCCCAGCGGCTGGTGGCGCAACCTGCTGGTGTGGCGCGGTGCGGCGGCTGCGGGCGCCATCGCCACGCTGGCGGCTGTGGTGGTGGGCGTGCAGGTCAATGGAGGCCTGCGTGCCACCACGGGCGCGCAGATCGCCGCACTGCAGCAACAACTGCAAGCCACACCCCAGATCCAGTACGTGGCGGTGCTGGCCGATGACAAGGCCGACGCGTCGATGCTGGTGACGTTCGACCCCAAGAACAACCAGCTCGTGCTGCAGCGCGTGGGCGGTTTCCAGGAGGGTGCGGACAAGTCCTTGCAACTGTGGGCGCTGCCGCCCGCTGGCGGCCCGCGCTCATTGGGCGTGCTGGGGCAGGACAAGCTGCTCAAGCTGGTGGCCCAGGAGGGCGATGTGAAAGAGGTCCCCACGCTGGCCATCAGTCTGGAGCCCAAGGGAGGTGTGCCCAGCGCCACAGGCCCGACCGGGCCGGTGCTGTTCAAGGGCGCTCTGATCCGCAAGGCCACCTGACACCCGGGTTTCAGGCAGTTGCGTACAGGTCTGGAAGAACCGGTGGCAAAAGAAAAGAATAGTCACCACCGTTGAATCCACGGGTTTCTCTTCGTCGTATTCAAGGTGGGGTGCTTGGCACCCCACCTTCCACCTACGAGGAGATCCCCATGCCATTGAAAAAAATCAGTCTGGCCGTGCTGGCTGTTCTGGCTGCCAGCACAGCGGGCGTCAGTCTGGCGTCCAGCCACCGCGAGGCGCCGTTCATCACGACCCAGCCCAAGGTTGACGGCAGTGACTTCTACCTGTTCAACAGCTACGAACCGGGTCGAGCGGGTTTTGTAACCATGATCGCCAACTACCTGCCGCTGCAGGATGCCTATGGCGGCCCCAACTACTTCAGCCTGGACTCGAATGCGCTGTACGAGATCCATATCGACAACAACGGCGACGCAGCGGAGGACATCACCTTTCAGTTCCGCTTCAAGAACACGCTGAACAATGGTGGCAACGGCATCACACTCGATATCGGCCCTGACGGTGCCCGCAAGAAGGTGGCGATCCCGCTGCGCAACGCCGGTGGCATCAGCGGCGCAGCGGGCGACCCGCTGGCCTACCGCGAAGAGTACGAGATGTTCATCGTGCGCGGTGACCGCCGTACCGGTAAGCGCGAGCAGATCACCATGGCCGGTGGGGGCACCACCTTTACCAAGCCCATCGACTACATCGGTGAAAAATCGCTGGGCAATGCGGCTGCCTACGACGCCTATGCCGGCAAGTATGTGTATGGCATCAATATCCCCGGCTGCTCCACCCCCGGCAAGGTGTTTGTGGGCCAGCGGCAGGACCCGTTCCCGGTGTCGTTGGGCACCATCTTTGATCTGGTGAATGCACCTGCCGCCGTCATCACCAGCGAGTCGAATGCTGCGGCCTTCGGCGCGGGCCAGATTGCCAACAAGAACGTGACGTCGCTCGCGGTGGAAGTGCCCACCAATTGCCTCACGGCGGCATCGGGCGAGAAGGTCATTGGCGGCTGGACCACTGCCAGCCTGCGCCAGGCCCGCTTGCTCAATGGCAAGCCAGACTCGGGCCTGCAGACCAGCGAGAAGGCCGGTGGCGCATGGACGCAGGTCTCGCGCCTGGGCATGCCGCTGGTCAACGAGGTGGTGATTGGCCTCAAGGACAAGGACAAGTTCAACGCATCCAAGCCCAAGGATGATGCGGCCAACTTTGCGGACTACGTGACGCACCCCACGCTGCCCGCGCTGGTCGAGGCGCTGTTTGGCGCCAAGGCGCCCACGAACTTCCCGCGCACCGACCTGATGACGGCCTTCCTCACGGGGCTGCCCACCGTCAATCGCCCTGGCAACATCACCGGCCTGGGCGCAGGCGGCCCCCTGGCCGAAATGCTGCGCTTGAACACGGGCATTGCCGCCACGGTTGCGGCTGCGCAGAACCCGTTGGGGGTGGTGGCAGGGGATGCGGCCGGCTTCCCGAACGGCCGCCGCTTGGGCGACGACGTGGTGGACGTATCGCTGCGCGTGGCCATGGGTGCGCTGTGCACGGTGACGGGTGCCACGGACGCACTCAAGGTGGGCTGCAAGCCCGGTGACGCCCCGGCAGGAGGCGTTGCATTTGTCGATGGCTCGCGCACGAAAGCCACCGACTACCGCACAGCATTCCCCTACGTGAACCCACCACTGCCCGGTGCCAAGAACTTCTGATCCGAAGGAGACACACCATGCAAAAAAACCTTCGGATTCAGCACCTGGCGCTCACCTCGGTGGCGGCATTGGCCATCACCGGTTGCGGCGGGGGCGGAGGCGGTGACAACACGGCAGACCCTGGCAATGGGGGCCCCGTGATGGTGAACGCGTTCGCGTATGTGCAGCCCATTGTGGCCAGCGGCGCATCGGACACCACCGAGCCTCAGGCGGTTGACCAGCTGGTGCTGTCCAGCACCGAGGCTGAAGAGCCCGATTCGCGGCTCTGACCCTCGCGCGATGTCCTGGCTGCGCCCTGAAGGGGGGTGGCCAGGGCGTGCGTGGGTGATTGTGTCTCTTTCGATATCCGCTGTTGTCACGAGCCCATGAAGAAACCTCATCACTGTGTGTGCGTGGCCTTGTGCCTGGTGCTCTGGGCGGGCACTGCCCTGGCGGCCTTGCCGCAGGACTTGCCACCCGGCCTCAATGCCGATGTGGTCGAGCGTCTGCCCGAGCGTGTGAGCGCAGCCCCCGCCACGCCCCAGGCCGCTGCCGCCACGGCCCGGCGCTGGATCACGCTGTCACGCGAGACGGCGGACCCGCGTTACCTGGGCCGGGCACAGGCGGCCCTGGCGCGCTGGTGGAGCCAGGCGGACGCCCCGGCCGATCTGCTGGTGTTGCAGGCCACCGTAGAGCAAGGGCGCCATGAATTTTCAGCCGCGCGCGCCACGCTGGAGCGCGCCTTGCAAACCAACCCCGCACAGGTGCAGGGCTGGCTCACGCTGGCCACGCTGGAGCGTGTGGCCGCGCGCTATCAGGCCGCCGAGGCCGCCTGCCGCAACGTAGCCCGCCACGGTGCTGCGCTGTATGCCACCGCCTGCCTGCTCGAAACCCGTTCACTGCAAGGCCAGCACGATGCCGCACGCAGTGGCTTCACCGCGCTGCGGCAGCAGGTGGCGGGGAATGCCGCCCAGCGGGCCTGGATCGGGTCGCTGCTGGCCGAGAGCGAAGAGCGCGCAGGGCGCGATGACGCTGCCGACGCGGCCTACCGCCGCAGCCTGGCCGATGCCCCCGACGGCTACACCGCGCTGGCCTATGCCGACCAGCTGTTGCGCCGCAATCGTGCGAGCGCCGCGCTGGAGGTGCTCAGGCACCAGCCCGACAGCGACTCCGTGCTGCTGCGGCGCGCGCAGGCCCTTCGGCTGATGGGGGACGCCGCGTGGCAGCCCCTGGTGCGCGACCTGGAAGCGCGTTTTGCCGCCATCGCGGCGCGCGGAGAGGGGCTGGACGCCCACGCCCGGGAGCGTGCCTTGATGGCGCTGTGGTTGCAGGGGCAGCCCGCCGCCGCATGGAAGGCGGCCCGCACCAACCTTGCCCTGCAAAAAGAGCCGCTCGACTGGTGGCTTGCACTGCAGACCTCTGAGCAGTCGGGCGATGCTGCTGCCCACCAGGCCGTACGGCAGGCCCTGCAGCAAGCAGGACTGCAAGACCTGCGCCTGGCGCGCTGGCAGACCCGGGGAGCCCAATGATGCGCTGCATGCACTGGTTAACGGGCCTCCTGCGCTCACACGGGCGTTCCCTGCGGGCCATGGTGGCTGTCGCGTTGACTGCCGCAGCACTGGCGCCCAGCGCCTGGGCCCACAAGGCCAGCGACGCCTATCTGCGGGTGGCGGATGCGCCGGCATCCCTGGGCACTGCAGGGGCGGGCGCATCGATAGGCCTTGTGCTGTCGGTGGCCTTGAAGGATGTGGATGCCGCGCTGGAGCAGCTCGATGCCGATGGCGACCGCCAGCTCACATGGGGCGAGGTGCGACAGTCCATGCCCGCCATCGTCCAGTGGGTGGGCCAGGGCATGTTGTGGCAGTGCGACGGCACGGCGACGGTGCCTGCCTGGCGCTTTGAAGCGTTGGAGCAGCGCACCGATGGGCGTTACGCGCGGCTGGCTGCCACGCTGCCCTGTGCGCCAGCCCAGGCGGTCACTCTGCGCTACGGCCTGATGCAGGGCATTGACCCCACACACCGCCTGCTGGTGGGCGGCGCGTTGAGCGGCCAGACGCTGGCGGCCGTGCTGGCCCCTGACGGGCGCTCCGGCACCGACCTGCGCTCCGCGGGCAGCCGCGTAGGACAAGCGGGGGCAGACGGTGCGGAAGGGGCTCAAGGTGCGGACGCAACAGAGCCCGGCGCCCCACGCGGCGGGTTGGCCACGCTGCTGCACTTTGTGACCGAGGGGGTGCACCACATCCTGTCTGGCTACGACCACCTGGCCTTTTTGCTGGCACTGTTGCTGCCCATCTCCCTGGCGCGGCCGCAGCCCCGCCACCGCGATCTGCCATTGCACACGGAGTCCGGCACAACACCGATCGCTGACACCCCGGCCTCCGGCGCCAGGGACCGCTTCACCGGGATCAAGGCGCTCCTGCTCACGGTGACCTGTTTCACCGTGGGCCATTCCATCACGCTGGCACTGGCAGGCCTGGGCTGGGTCACCGTGTCGGGCAACTGGGTGGAGCCCGCCATTGCCATCAGCATCGGCATCTCGGCGTTGCTGAACCTGTTTCCCGTCCAAGGCCTGCGCAGTAGCTGGCTTGCTCTGGGCTTTGGGCTGGTGCACGGGCTGGGTTTTTCCGGGGTGCTGGTTGAAGCGGGCGTGGCGGGGGCTTCGCTGTTGTGGGCCCTGGCGGGGTTCAACCTGGGGGTCGAAGTGGGCCAACTGATGGTGGTCGCCCTGTGGTGCGCGGTCTCGGTGGCACTGGCGCGCAGGGCGTGGTACCGCTCGGTGGTGGTGCATGGGGGCTCCGTCGCGTTGCTGGTGCTGTCGCTGTACTGGACCGTGCAGCGCCTTGCCTTCGCTGGCTGACGAGAACGGTGGCCAGTCCGTCGTGGGGGCCAGACCCTGATCAGGCGCTAAAGACCCTTTGCGGTACTCTGGATTCACATCTGGACGTCGCCCGTGTGCGTAATGACGCTGTCGTAGCAATTATTTACAAACACGAGGAGCGCCCCATGAAGAGTCCCCTTTCCATCGCCGTGCTGGCTGGCGTTGCACTGGCCTGCAGTGCGGTCCAGGCCGATACCGGCAAGCTGCTGCTCACCGGTGGTGTCAGCACCATCGCCGGATCGGCGGGCGGCGGGCTGACCCCCTGGGCAGTGATTGGCAGCAATGCCACCGAGGGCGAGGTGGGTGTCAGCGCCTATGCCACCCGTGCGGCCACCCAGGACTACAGCCTGAACGGCTATGGCGTGGCCCTGGGGCTGCACGACCGCCTGGAGCTGTCGCTGGCGCGCCAGGACTTTGATGCCTCGCCCGCGATCGCGCTCAACGGCATTGCGCCGTTTGGCGTGACACCCGGCCAGCACATCAAGATGGATGTGCTCGGCATCAAGCTCAAGGTGGCGGGCGACGCGGTGCTCAACAGCGACAGCTGGATGCCTCAGATTGCGGTGGGGCTGGAGCACAAGCAGGTGCACCCGGGCTCCATCAGGTCGGTGCTGGACTTTCTGGGCACCAAAACCAGCGGTACCGATGTGTACGTGAGCGCCACCAAGCTGCTGCTGGCGCAAAGCGTGCTGGTCAACGGCACGCTGCGCTACACCAACGCCAACCAGAACGGCCTGCTGGGCTTTGGCTCGGCCGCGCCTGGCAAGAACAGCCGCAGCCTGCAGCCCGAGTTCTCGGTGGCGTACCTGATCAACAAGAACCTGGCGGTGGGCGCCGAATACCGCTTCAAGCCCAACAACCTGCAGGCGCTGGGCGCTGCGGCCGGCCTGGGCGCTGCGCTGCGCGAAGACGACTGGAAGGACATCTTCGTGGCCTGGGCGCCCAGCAAGAACGTATCGCTCACGCTGGCCTATGTGGACCTGGGCCGCATCGTGCCCGGCATCACCCAAAACCGCCGCCAGACGGGCTACTACCTGTCGGCCCAAGTCGCTTTCTGAGGAGATTTTCATGACCCACTCCAAAAACCTCATCGCCCTGGCCATCGCCCTGAGCGGCTTGCTGGCTGCCCCGGCCTTTGCGCAGACCGCTGCGGCTCCGGTGGCGAACACTGCAGCCCCTGTAGCCCCTGCCGGCCTGTACCAGGCCCTGGGCGAAAAGCCTGGCATCAGCCGCCTGGTGGACGATTTTGTGAACCGTGTGGTCAAGGACCCACGCATCGGCAGCCACTTCAAGGACACGAAACCAGCCGCCCTCAAGGAGAGCCTGACCGACCAGTTTTGCCAGCTGAGCGGGGGCCCTTGCAAATATGAAGGCGCTGACATGAAATCGGCCCATGCCGACATGGACATCAACAAGGGCCACTTCAACGCCCTGGTGGAGGTGCTGCAAAGCGCCATGGATGCCCAGGGCATACCGTTCGCTCAACAAAATCGCCTGCTGGCGTTGTTGGCGCCCATGCACCGTGACGTGATCACCAAGCGGTAAGACAATGAAAAACGCTATATTTTTAATAGCTGCTAGCGCAATATTCACTAGCGCTTGGGCCGGAAATGTTCAAATTCAGGTGCTGGACCGCGAGGGCAAGCCCGTGCCCGACGCCGTGGTGGTGGTGTACCCCGGTGCCACTGCGGGCGCGGCCCCCAGCCTGCTGCAGCCCAGCCCCACCATTGAGCAGGAGCGCATGCGTTTTGTGCCTGCCGTCACCGTGGTGATGCCCGGCACCACCGTGCGTTTCACCAACCAGGACCGCTGGGATCACCATGTGCGCGGCAACCCTACAGGCGTGGCCGCTGCAGCGGCCCCTGCTGCGCCCGGTTCCAATTTTGAGCTGCGCCTGGCCGGCAAGGCCGACGGCAAGCCCGCCAACTTTGCGGACGTCAAACTCGACACCCCTGGCGTGGTGCTGCTGGGCTGCCACCTGCACGGTTCCATGCGCGGCCACGTGTTTGTGACCGATTCGGCCTGGACACTCAAGACCGACAACGACGGCATTGCCCGATTTGCCAGCGTGCCGGATGGCGCCGCACAGGTGCGCGTGTGGCACGCCGAGCAACTGGTGGACCTGCCGCGCAAGGCGCTGAATGTGGTTCCCGGCCCGGTGCTCGATACCGTGCAGCTCAGCGTGGTGCCACGGGTGCGCCGCGCACCGCCGCCTGCGCCCACCGGCCCTACCAACAGCCCCGGTGGGCCCATGGGGTCGTACAGCCAGGCGCCTGTCTCGCCTCCCCAGGCACATCAGCACCCGGGCAGCTGACACGCCACCACAGCGGGTGGTCCAAAGGGGGCGGGTCAGCAGGGCAGCGATTTTTGGGGGCGTGGTCCGTCGCCCGCTCTTTCGTCTGAGTGTCTGCGGGCGTCCCCCTGCGGGGTCGTCCACAGGCTCTCAGGTCAACCTGGCAGCTTGAGCCCGCCCGGCCCGGAGGGCACGGTGTTGGCGCTGCTCTTTTGGCTGCCGGCCGTTGCGCTGCCCACGTCCTGCTTCACGCTGCCAGGGGGTGCGTTCAGGTACAGGTACAGCGCTTGCGCATCCACGTCGCTGAGTTGCCCGAGCGACTCAAAGGGCATCACCTGGATGGGTGTGCCGTCAGGCCGCTTACCCGTGCGCAGCATGGCCACAAAGCTTGCGGCGTTGGGGTATCGTGCCAGGGCGCTGTCGGCACTGTGTGTGCCAGGGCGGATGTCTGCTGCCGCAGGCCAGTCAGGCGGGCCGCCGGGGATTTTGCCGCCCGACAGGTCGGCACCATGGCAGCCGATGCACATGTTGGCCACGTACTGGCCGTTGGCCAGCGTCACTCCGGCAGCCGTCGGCCGCGAGGGGGCCAGCTGGTGGTCAATGCGCGAGGCCGCGTCGGGAATCGCACCCAGCCCATACAGCACCCAGGCAGGGTGCGGCAGATCGATCACGGCCTGCGTGCCCTCCTTGGGGGGGAACTGGCGCACATACGACACCAGGGCGTTCAGGTCTTCGTTGGTGAAGCGGTTGTAGTCCTCGCTGGGCATGACCAGCACCGGGCGGCCATTGGGCTTGACGCCGTGGCGGATCACGCTGTTCCAGTCCTCGGGCTGGTAGCGCGCCACCACGCCAGCCGGTGTGATGTTGGGCCCTACGATGCGCGTGCCCTTGCCATCGTTGACGAACTCGCGGCCCGTGCCTTGTGCGCCATGGCAGTCTGTGCAGCCACGCGATGCATACAGATAGCGCCCGCGTTCGATGGTCTGCGCATCGGTGGTGTAGGCCACGGGGCGGGGTTTGATGTCGATGTAGCGGTTGCGTTTTTGCTCGGCCAGGTACAGGCCGCTGGCGGCGGTGGCGACAACGATCACGCCCAGCAGCAGCGCGCTGCCTGCGGTCCATTTGATCCAGCGTTTCATGGTGGTATCCCTCTTCTTCGAATGGTGGCGGACGGGCTGAACGAATCAGCATGCCCAGGCGCCGGATTCTGAAGTCGAAGAAGCGATTTGTGGCACCCCACCACCGCAGGGTATGGCGGGGCCGGTGACATTTGTCACAAACGGCCCGCCAGTGTGAGCAGGTGTAGCCTGTTCACACGCGCTCCATCTCCTCTCAGCGCTCGATAGTCTTGTTCCAGCGCGCGTTCCACGCAGGGCGGTTGGCGTTCACGCTGTCCCAGTCCAGCGTCACGGCGTTTTTCATCCACTGGCTGATCTGCGCGACCTGGGCGGCACCTTCACCCACGGCAGGCGCCTTGGGGTTGGTGGGAATCTGCGCGCCAAACTGCAGCACGTTGGCCTGTGCCAGCGGGCTCAGCAGAAACTCGGCCAGCTTTTGCGCCAGTTCGGGTTCGCTGTTCTTGGCGACCACGCATTGGCCGGTCATCAGCACTACCGAGCCCTCCTTGGGCTGTGCGTATTCCACCGGAATGCCCTTGGCCTTCAAGGCCGCCACACTGGTCGGCGTGAGCGGGAAGATCGCCGCTTCGCCCGTCTGCACCATCTCTGAAATCTTGGCCGAGCTGGGGATGTACTCCAGCACGTTGGGGCCGATGGTCTTGGCCCAGTTGTTGAAGCCTGGCTCCACGTTCTTGTCGTTGCCACCCTGTATGCGGTTGAACATCAAAAAGCCGTGCAGCCCGAACGACGACGACGGCATGGACTGGAACACCACCTTGCCCTTGTACTTGGGGTCGGCAAAGTCCATCCACGACGTAGGCGCGGCCCAGCCCTTTTCGGCAAACATCTTGGTGTTGTAGGCGATGCCGGTCATGCCCAGGCTCACGCCGCTGGCCAGGTCGTCCTTGAAGCGCGCGGCGGGGTAGATGTCGTTCAGGTGCGGGTTGGGCTTTTGCTTTTCGCACAGGCCCATGCCCATGGCACGCACCATGATGCCGTCGTCCAGAAACATCACGTGCATCTGCGGCTTGTCCTTGTTGGCCTGGGCCTTGGCCAGGATGTCCGAGGACGTGCCAGGCACCACCACCACCTTCACGCCATGCAGCTTTTCAAACGCCGGGAACACGTACTGCGTGTACGCCTTCTCCATCGTGCCGCCATTCATGCCGATGTACAGCGTTTTGGTCTGCGCGGTGGCGGTGCCTGCGGCGGCCACGGCGGTCAGTGCAGCGGCCGTCACAAGGGCGCGGCGGGTGCGGCTGGCAAAGCGGGGGGAGAAGGTCATGGTGGTTTCCTTTCTGGTGGGGAGGGGAGTTTTGTCGGTGGCAAACGGGGTCAGTGGGCAGCGGCAGTGCTGGCCACGTCAGCCACCGTCGTTGGGTGAAATCGCTCAATCGCAAAGGCATCAATCGGCGTGGTGCTGCGGCCATCGCGGGCCAGCTCGGCCAGCACCTCGCCCACGCCGGGGCCAATCTGAAAGCCCGCACCCGCAAAGCCAAAGCCATGGATCAGGCCAGGCGTGGTGTGGCTCTTGCCCAGCACCGGCTGGCGGTCAGGCAGATAGCCTTCGGTGCCGCTCCAGGTGCGAATGAAGTGCGCGCTCTTGAGGGCGGGCAGCAGCTCCACCGCCTGCACTGCCAGGGTCGCGATGGCGCTGCGCTCGGAGCGGGCGCGGTCGGCATCCAGCGCCACACCTGCGCCGCCGCCCAGCACCAGATTGCCGCGCGCCACCTGTCGGCAGTAGATGCCGCCGCCTTCCACACCCAGGCTCCAGTGCATGAAAAAGGGCAGGGGCTCGGTCACGGCCATGGCCGGATGGCCGGAGTGAATGGGCACGGCCTCGCCAAACTGCGCGGCCAGCGCACCGGCCCAGGCACCAGCGCAGTTGATGAGCACAGGCGCACGCACCGCCACGGTGGTGCCGGAGCGCACGGTAAACAGCTGCCCGTCGTGCTCCACCGAGGTCATCGGTGTGCGCTCCAGAATCTGCGCGCCCGCGCGCTTGGCCGCCAGCGCAAACGCGGGCGACACCAGGCGCGGGTTGGCCTGGCCGTCGTCGGGGCACAGCGAGCCACCCACGGCACGCCCGCCCAGCCAAGGGCAGCGCTCGCGCAGCGTGGTGCCCGAGATGAGCTGGATGCCCAGGTCAAAGTCGCGGCTCAAGTGGGCATAGGCTTCCAGCGAAGCCATGTCCGCCTCACTGCGCCCGATCTTGAAGTGCCCGCTGCGTTGGTACTCGCCATCGGTGCCAACCAGCGCGGGCAGGTCGGCCCACACCTGGTGGGCGCGCTGCGCCAGCGGCAGCTGGCTCACAGGGCGGCCCTGGCGGCGCACGCCGCCGTAGTTCACGCCGCTGGAGCGCGAGCCGCACAGGTCGCGCTCCAGCAGCACCACGGCCACACCTTTGCGGCGCAGTGCCAGCGCGGCCGATGCGCCCATGATGCCGCCGCCCACGATGGCAACGTCGGTGTCGATGGTTCGGGTGGTCGTGCTCATTCGGTGGCCTCCGCCTGGGCTTGCAGGTGGATGGGAATGGGCTTGATCGGCGCCTGTCCGCGCAGCCGTCCTACCGTGTCAATCGGCTTGCCTGTGGCGTGGGCCAGGATTTCTGCAGCGGCCACACCGCACATGCGGCCCTGGCAGCGGCCCATGCCCACGCGGGTCAGGGCTTTAAGACGGTTCATCTCGTCTGCGCCCGCATCGCGGGCACAGGCGCGCAGCTCACCGGCTGTGATGTTCTCGCAGCGGCACACCACCAGCGCGTCGGGGGCGTGCGTTGCCCAGTCTGAAGGGAAGGGGAAGGCGCGCTCCAGCCCTTGGCGGAAGGGCATCAAGTCCGTGAGCTTGCGTTCCAGCTCTGCAGCGCGTGCGGTATCCACTTTCACGCCATGGTCTGCCAGCAGCGCCAGCGCTGCGCGCTCGCCCGCCCATTCGGCCGCATCAGCGCCCATGATGCCCGCGCCATCGCCCGCTAGGTACACGCCGGCCACGCTGGTGCGGCCTGCGCTGTCGCGCTCGGGCAGGTGGGCGCGGTGCGTCGGTGCCCAGGCAAAGCGGCAGCCCAGCAGGTCTGCCAGTTGGGTTTCGGACCGCAGGGCGTAGCTAAAGCCCACGGCATCGCAGGGCACGCTGCGCTCGTTCTGGCCGTCGGTCCACACCACAGCATTGACCCGTGTTTCGCCCTCCACGCGAACGGGCCGCACGCCGGTGTGCACCGCCACGCCGTGCGCGCGCAGCCAGCCCACGTAGTACATCCCTTTGGCCAGCACGGCAGGCTGGGTGAGCATGCCGGGCAGCGCGGCCAGTTGGTCGGCAAAGCGGGCGGTGTCCAGCACTGCAGCCACCTTCACGCCCGCCTTGGCGCCTGCCTTGGCATATTGGTACGCCACCAAGTACAGCAGCGGCCCGGTGCCCATCAGCACCACGTTGCGGCCGATGGTGCAGCCCTGGAACTTGAGCGCCACCTGCGCTCCCCCCAGCGTGTACACGCCGGGCAGCGTCCAGCCTGGCATGGGCAGCACGCGGTCAGTGGCGCCGCTGGCCACGATGAGCTGGCCGTAGGGCACCGTGCGCGTGGTCTGTGTGGGGCCATGCAGCACATCGAGCTGGCCACCCTGGGCGTTCCACACCAGGCTGTTGGGTTGGTAGTCGATGTGGGCGGCCAGGCCATCCAGCGTGCTGTGCAATGCCGTGGCGCGTGACGCTTCGGTGCCGTACAGCGTTTGTGGGCTGCGGGCAAAGTGGGCGGGCGGGCGGCGGTAGATCTGCCCGCCGCCGCGCGCGGCCTCGTCGATCACCATGGGCCGCACGCCATGCGCCACCAGGGTTTGTGCCGCACGGATGCCCGCAGGGCCTGCGCCTACGATCACGGGTTGCAAGGTGGGGGCGGTCATGCGGCCCCTCCGGTAGTCAGCTGCATGCCCGTCTGGATGAAGGTGGCGCAAGACCGTAGGCGTTCGCCGGTAGCAGTCATCACCCAGCAGTCCTGGCACGCGCCCATCAGGCAAAAGCCTGCGCGCGGCTCGTGGCTGAATTCGTTGCGGCGCAATTGGGCGCGGTGAGTGAGGATGGCCGTGAGCACCGTGTCGCCTTCGAGCGCCGTGGCGGGTTCGCCATCGAGCAAGAAGGGCACGGGCGCGCGGTCTTTTTCGGCCACACGGTGGAGCAGGGCTGTGTTCACAGTCATGGAGGTCGTGCCCATTTATTTGCGCCCTACGAGCACGCGGTCCAAGCCGTACACCCGGTCGAGAATCACCATCGCGCAGGCCGTCAGGGCCACCATCAGTGCCGACACCGCAGCCATCAGCGGGTCGATCGACTCGGTGGCGTACATGTACATGCGCACCGGCAGCGTCACCGTGCTGGGCGAGGTGACAAAGATCGACATGGTCACTTCGTCAAAGCTGTTGATGAAGGCCAGCATCCAGCCGCCTGTCACGCCGGGCAGGATCATCGGCAGCGTGATGCGCGTGAACACCGTGGCCTGGCTGGCGCCCAGCGACAGGGCTGCGTGCTCGGCACTGCGGTCAAAGCCCACCAGCGCCGCCACCACCAGCCGCAGCGTGTAGGGCGTGACGATGAGCGCATGCGCAAACACCAGCCAGCCAAAGCTGCCTGTGCCACCCAGCAGCGCAAACAGGCGCAGCAGGGCGACGCCCAGCACCAGGTGCGGAATGATCAGCGGCGACAGAAACAGACCGTTGAGAAAGCCGCGCCCCGCAAACTCATAGCGCGTGATGGCAATGCCCGCAGGCACGGCCAGCACTGTGGCCAGCGTGGCCGAAGCCAGCGCCAGCCACAGGCTGTTCCAGAACGATTGCACAAAGTCCGAATGTTCGAACACCGCCTTGAACCAGCGCAGCGAGAACTCGGTGGTGGGCAGCGTCAGCGTGTTGTGCGGCGTGAACGCCACGATGCACACCACCAGCAGCGGGGCGAGCATGAAGGTGATGACCAGCGCGTTGAACGCGAGGGCCAAAGGTCCGTTCTTCTGCATAACTTCAGCCCAACGCTTTCTTGTACCGGCCCTCAACCAGTCGGTTGTAGCTCAGCATCACCACCAGGTTGGCCACCAGCAGCGTCAGCGCAATGGCGGCGCCCAGGGGCCAGTTCAGCTCGTGCAGGTACTCGTCGTACACCACCGTGGCCACCATCTTCAGCCGCCGCCCGCCCAGCAGGCCGGGAATGGCAAACGAGCTGGCCGCCAGGCCGAACACGATGAGGCTGCCGGACAGGATGCCAGGCAGTACCTGCGGCAACACAATGCGCCGCAGCGTCGTGAAGGGCGAGGCCTGCAGCGACAGCGCTGCGTTTTCCACACCGGGGTCTAGCTTCTGCAGCGAGGTCCATACGGGGATCACCATGAAGGGCAGCATCACATGCACCAGGGCGATGACCACCGCGATCTCTGTGTAGAGCATCTTCACCGGGCCGATGCCAACGAGTTGCAGCGCGCCATTCACCAGCCCCTCGGGGCCCAGCAGCATGCTCCAGCCAAAAGCCCGCACCACCACCGACACCAGCAGCGGCGCGAGCACCACCAGCAGCAGGATGGAACGCCAAGGGTTGCCCATGCGGCTCAGGATGTAGGCCTCGGGTGCGCCAATGGCCACGCAGATCAGCGTAACCAGCCCCGCAATCCAGAACGTGCGCCAGAAGATGGTGTGGTAATACGAATCGGTGAACACATGGGCGTAATGCTCCAGCGTGAACTCACCCGCCTTCACCCCGGTGGCCGGGTCGAACGCGTTGAACGACAGCACGGCCGTGAGCGCCAGCGGCACCAGCAGCAGCACCGTGAACAGCACCAGCGCCGGGCCTGACAGCCACCAGGGCGCAGCCTTTTTGTGCAGTAAGGTGGTGGCCAGGCTCATGGCGCCACCTCGGCGGAGGTGTCTTCGGCCTCCAGCTCGGCCAGGGCAGTTTCATCGGCGGGCAGCAGGCGCATGCAGTGGTCGGGCCAGTCCACGCCAGTGCGCTCGCCCTCGGCCAGCGCAGCGCGGCCGTCGTTGGGCGCCAGCACCATCAGGTCGCCCACGGGGGTGCCCACACTGTACAGCCACTGGCTGCCCAGGAAGAACCGCTCGCACACCTGGCCATCCATCCGGCCCTGCACGGCGGGCACCAGTTGCACTTTTTCAGGCCGCACGCTCAGCAGCACGGCGGCGCCGGGGCGGTAGCGGGCACCGTCCACCTCCATCGTGAGGGCGCCCACCTTCACCTGCGTGTGCGTGCCATTGGCATGCGTTACCTGGCCGGGCAGCAGGTTGGCCTTGCCCACAAAGGTGGAGATGAAGCGCGTGCGCGGGTGCTCGTACACGCGATGCGGGTGATCGATCTGCGTGGCGCGGCCGGCCTCCATCACCACCACGCGGTCGCTGATGGACATGGCCTCGCTCTGGTCGTGCGTGACCATGATGGTGGTGGTGCCCACCTTGCGCTGGATTTGCCGCAGCTCAAACTGCATTTCCTCGCGCAGCTTGGCGTCGAGGTTGGACAGGGGCTCGTCCAGCAGCAGAACGGGCGGCTCGATCACCAGTGCACGGGCCAGTGCCACGCGCTGGCGCTGGCCGCCAGACAGCTCGCGCGGGTAGCGCGTGGCGTGCTTTTCCAGGTGCACCAGCGCCAGCGCCTGGGCCACGCGCTCGGCGCGTTCGGCCTTGGGCACCTTGCGCATCTCCAGCCCAAAGCTCACGTTGGCCGCCACCGTCATGTGCGGGAACAGCGCATAGCTCTGGAACACGATGCCCAGCCCGCGCGTGTTGGCCTTGGCGTGGGTGATGTCCTTGCCATCGAGCTCGATGCGCCCGCTGGTCACCGCCTCGAACCCCGCCACCATCTGCAGCGTGGTCGTCTTGCCGCAGCCCGACGGGCCCAGCAACGACACAAATTCACCCTTTTGCACCGTGAGGTTCATGGACTGCACCGCGCAGGTGCTGCCATAGAACTTGGTCACATCCGTGAGCTTGAGAAACGACATGGCGAAAGCCTTTCCGGTGGTGGCATCGCACGGTTTGCCTGGGGGGCTGTGCGTGTCACCTGCTGTGGAGTTGCATGGATGGGCTGCGGGCCTTCGGTGTGCTTGCACCGGGGTGGTGCAAGTGCCGCACAAAGGCTGGAACAGCCGCTCGATTCAATTGAATCTATTGCAATAAACAAACCAGAATGCTTCGGGTATTCCATTAATCAGAATTTTTATTGAATTTATTCCGTTCAATGAAATATGATGCCTTCAGTTTGATCAACGAATTCCACAGGAGCGAGGTATGGAAGCCGCATCCACCGCCACCGGCGGCGTACCCCGGGTGTTTGCCGTCATCCGGGCCCTGTCGGCCGTGCAGGCCGAGGGCGGGCGAGTCACCCAATTGGCGCGCGCCGTGGGCCTCACGCAAGGCACCACGCACCGTTTGCTGCAATCGCTGGTGGCAGAGGGCATGGTCGAGCAGGACGAGCGCAGCAAGCTCTACCGCCTGAGCATGGAATTCTTCGCATTGGCGGCGAAGGCTGGCAACCCCGGCGACCTGCGCACCCTGTGCCGCCCTGCATTGCTGCGCCTGTGCGCCAGCCTGGGAGACAGCATCTTTCTCTTGGTGCGCAGCGGGTTCGATGCCGTGTGCCTGGACCGCAGCGAGGGGCCGTTCCCCATCCGCTCCTTCACCGGCGACATCGGCGGCCGCGTGGCCCTGGGCGTGGGGCAGGGTGCGCTGGCCATCCTGGCCTTCTTGCCCGAGGCCGAGCGCGAAGAGGTCATCCGCTTCAACCTCTCCCGCGTGCGCGAGTACGGCGTGTTTGACGAGGTCTATCTGCGCACCGAGATCGAGCGTGTGCGCCAGCTGGGCTACGCGGGGCGCAATACCGGCTTGCTCGAAGGCATGGCTGGTGTAGCCGTACCCATACTGGACCGCGAAGGTCGGGCCGTCGCTGCATTGAGCGTGGGCACTATCTCCGCGCGCTTGAACGATGACCGTCTGCCGACCGTCGTGGAGTTGCTCAAACGCGAGGCGGCCGCGATTGGGCCGAAGATCAATCCGTTTGATGCAACGCTGAGAAGGCCGGCACAGAGTTTGTCATCCGTGCGAGCCGAGGCGCAGGCCATTGCACCTGCGGAACCTGGGGCGTGATCTGTTGAGCGAGGTTCCGAATTCCCGAAAGCAACGGCTTGCGGGTCAACTTGCGCTCAGAAATACCGACAGCGCTTGCGCCGCCTGTGCGTGTGCATCGCTGTCAATCACTTGGTTGTGGGCCGTCACCACCCGTGTGAACGGCCAGCGCAACACATGCGCGGCACTGCGGGCCGCCGCAGCGCGGTCGCGCACCAATGCACGCACTGTGAGCGGCACAGCCATTTGGCGCCGTACCCCTGTCAACGTGGCATAGGCCTGTGTGAGCCAGGGCAGATCGCCCGCCATCCACTGCAGGAGGTCCGTCACGATGAGCGTGGCAGACGGCCGGTGAAACCACACCGACTCATTGCCTGCCGGGATGCCCTCAAACGCAAAGTGCTCCAGCTCAGGCAGCCACTCGGGGAGGTCGCCTGCAGGCAGCGCATGCAGCGTAGCTGCCAAATCTGGCCGTTTTTGCGCAAGCCCTTGAGGGCCGTAGACCACCGCGCCCGGGAAGGCTGCGGCACAGGGCGCCAGAAAAAGGTGGTGCATCTTGTTCGGCGCCACGACAAAGGCCACGCTGCCGAGGCTTTGCACCTGGCGCAACAACGCGCTGCCGGGCGGCATCGGGATGGGAGAGTGGATGAAAAGCTTGCGCCCTGGCAGACGCACGACCGTCATGCGCGTGGTGATAGGAAGGCCGTTGGCCTTGAACGCGTGGGTGGCGTGCCAGAGATCGGTATCGAGGGGTTCAAGTTGCATGGCGCAGGATGGTGCCCGGGCCACTGGGTAAGGTCTTGAACGAATTCGACATGGTTCGGAGTTCTGCTTGGGCCCGCTATCGTCCGTCGCCGAGGGGCAGAATCCAGCCAGGAGCCGTGGTGGCTCTTGGGTAAAGCGGACACTCAACGTTTGGCATGAGGCGCAGTCTTTTGGGCATCCCTTCGATGGCATGGTTAGTTCTCATCGTTTCGTGTGCCTAGTGATGGACCTGGTGCTCAAGTTGATACCACTGCTCATCCTCTGGCGCCCGGTTAGACACCAGCCTGACAGAGAACTTTGCAGCTGACCGCAGTATTGGCTGGGGTCGGGGACTGGTCTGCGAGCTGAAATCGCCATTCCACCTTCGATGATGCTCCACGTGCACGACTTTAGAGTTTGATTGGAAGACCAGAACGAATTCACCCCCATTCACTTCGGCAGGTAGTGTCATGCGGCACTTGAGCCAGCCAAGTTGTAAAACCCGGCAGTTGCTCTCGCGGGTCGAGTACGGGCCAAACGCGAACAGTTCATCCCAGTCCAGTGGGAGTACGTTTGCCAAATCTACCTCGTGGACCTTCTCGGATCGAACCAACTTCCCGAGGGCTGTGCTGAACTCACCTGCTGGCTCGGCAGTAGTACAGGCGACGAGTATTGCGAGGACGCTCGCGAGCGCGATGGCTCTTGCAAAATTCAGGATGGATCGCATTGAGATCTAACGCTTACGGTTGCAAGCTACGCTCGTAGAACGGAATTCATGAAACGAAGGCTAAGTTGGCCGGGGTGAGGCCCTAGCGCCGTGACTACCATACCGGCTGTCGGCCAACACCAGCCGGTGGCAGCCAGAGAAAGCGGACGCTCAACGTTGGAATTCAGCGGCTGGCGAAGCCAGTCCGCTGCAATGACGGGTTAGGCCTCGGAAGCACCGTTGAAAGACCGCAGCCTTGATTAGGGACATGCCTAGTGAATTCATGGTTTCGCTTCTCGCCGTTAGAGAGGTAGTAGCAAACGGCGCGCATATTCACGAATTTGAAGTAGTCGTTCAGACTCAATGCTGCCAATCTCCAGCAGCTCTTCAACGGGGATGTACGCGACCTCTTCGATAGAAGTTATGCCAGATATTGCAATGGCGGTAGCTTCTTCTCTCGCCAAGTTGAGCCTATTCATAAGCAGCTCAACTGTCTCCTGCTCCTCGCTATTCATGACACCTCCCAATTTTCTACTTGCCGTTGGGCTGAATGACTGCTCTGCAGCTTTTGTCTGGATGGCGGCTCGGGGCCCTGAGCCGCCGTTCAGAAGCTTCACCCGTAAGCTGCATTGACTTGCTGCACGCTGCTGTTGGAAATCCTGGTGCCTGCCTTCGGCAAGCTATAGTTTGCTGAGTTGACGCGTGCCGGGTTTCACGGAATTTTTATCCCTGGAAATTTGAACAGGTCACCCCTTGCAAACCTATGCTGCAGGCCACTTCAAGGAGACATCAGTGTCCAGAATATCCCGCACGGTCCAGTTTATCCCGCAGGTTTTGCGGGATAAATCACGTTAGGCTGAACACGTACAACGATGCCGACAAACTTTACGCTCACCGCCACCGATTTCATGCGACTGCAAAAGATGGTCGCCAAGAGATTTCGGGGCAAGACCGGGCCTTTCTCATTACAGTTCGGCCTCCGCGCGCTAGTTTGGCTATGCATCGGTCTTGCCGGTGCCACGTACGCTCGAGTCATGCGCGAGTACCCGGAACTCTCGCAGCCGCTGCTCACCGTGGCGATTCTGCTTATCGTCGCTTTGGTCGCAATCGTGGTAACGCCATATGTGGCTCAAGCCTCGCTTCGCAAGGTCATGTTGGCGCCCAATGGCGCCTTCCTCTCGCCGCAAACCCTTTCCCTGTCGTCTACCTCGGTGCATGTAAGTTCTGCGACCGGCACGACGGAGGTTCCATGGTCGGCTGTGCTTGCACTCGAAGAAGACGACGCGAACTACTACCTCTTCATCGATGAAATGCAGGCGCTCGTCCTTCCGCGCAATGCGATGAGTCATCTGGCGGCTCAGTTCGAGCAGTACACAGCCCACGTCAAGAATGCGGCCTAGCCCTTCATTCCAGCGGACCACCGTCGGCGCCCACTGAATTCAAACGTTGAGCGTCCGCTTTCATCTGTTGCCACAGACCGTTTCTGGCCTATAGCTGTTCGCGCAAGCTCCCGGTGCGGGCATGAAGTATCGGGTGTCTTGTACCAATTTTGATGAGCTGTCGCCGCTTTGCAATATGGCGCTACAGGCCGTTTTGATTCCTGCCTCATCCTCTTGGCGAAATGCCCCTGTCGCTCGGTGTGAGCGCCCGGTCCTCACCCCTGCCGCTGCCCCGCGCATTCCCCCACCACCCAATCCCTGAACGCCGTCACCAGCGGCGTCTGCGCCCGCGCCTCTGGGTACACGAGGTAATACGCATCGGTGCTGGTCAGCACCTGGTCTGACAGCTCCACCAGGCTCCCTGCCGCAAGCTCTTGCTCAATCAAAAAGCGCGGCAGCAGCGCTGCCCCCAGGTGCGACACGGCAGCCTGCGCAATCATGGCGAAGTGTTCGGACTGGGGGCCGCGCAGGGCCAGGGCTGTGGGGGCGCCCACCAGCTCGAACCATTCGGCCCATTGGGTGGGGCGGGTGCTTTGCTGCAGCAGCACCACGCGCGTGAGGTCTTGCGGTGTGTGAATGTTGTGGCGGTCGCGGTAAGCGGGGCTGCACACGGGCACGGTTTCTTCGTGCATCAGGTATTCGCACACGGCGCCTGCCCAGTGCGGGGTGCCGAAGTGGATGGCAGCGTCGAACGGTGTGCCCGCAAAGTCAAACGGCTCGGTGCGGGCCGAGAAGTTGACCAGCGCCTCAGGGTGCAGCGCCATGAAGCCGCCCAGTCGCGGGATGAGCCAGCGCGTGCCCAGGGTGGGCAACACGGCCAGGTTGAGCAGGCCGTCGGTGCTGGAGAACGCCATGGCCTTTTGTGTGCTGGCCGACAGCTGTTGCAGCACGTTTTGCACGTCGGCCGCGTAGACGCGGCCCGCGTCGGTCAGCACCACACGCTGGCGCACACGGTGAAAGAGGGCTGTGCCGATCTGCTCTTCCAACTGGCGGATCTGGCGCGACACGGCACTTTGGGTGAGGTGCAGCTCTTCGGCCGCGCGCGACACGCTCTGGTGGCGCGCCGCCGCCTCAAAGGCCAGCAGGTCGGCGGTGGAGGGCAGGAAGGCGCGGCGCAGCAGGGTCATGGTGGCAAATGGGATCAATCATGCGCAGAGGGAATGAGCGGCTCTGTCAGGTTGTGCATGGTTTTGGGCTGTGGCGCTAGTGCATCAAGCGCTAGTAGCTCTGCAATTTTCAGGCACTTCATGCTGATTCGTGATCAAGTAGTTCCATTTTTTTGCTATCCAGCACGGCGCGATTGGCGGATATTGGCGCATTGATCGCGCGGTTTTCTCCCACGCTGCTTCCTTCTATTCGCTTCCATTCACCTTTGCGAGCCGCCATGTCTGCCACCCCTGCCGCCACCCCCCTTGTGTCCGAAGTCGATCAACTGCTGCAACGCCTGGGCGTGCCCCGCTCCGCCTACACCGGCGGCACGCTGGCGGCCCGCTCGCCCATCACGGGCGAGGTGCTGGCCCAGGTGCCGCAGCAAAGCGCGGCCGATGCCACCGCTGCCATCGGCCGCGCGCATGCGGCCTTTTTGGCATGGCGCAATGTGCCCGCACCGCGCCGGGGCGAGCTGGTGCGCCTGCTGGGCGAAGAGCTGCGCGCCGCCAAGGCGGACCTCGGCCTGCTGGTGACCATCGAGGCGGGCAAGATCCCGTCCGAAGGACTGGGCGAGGTGCAGGAGATGATCGACATCTGCGACTTTGCCGTGGGCCTGTCGCGCCAGCTGTACGGCCTGACGATTGCCACCGAGCGCCCCGGCCACCGCATGATGGAAACCTGGCACCCGCTGGGCGTGTGCGGCGTCATTTCGGCCTTCAACTTCCCGGTAGCCGTGTGGTCGTGGAACGCCGCGCTGGCGCTGGTATGCGGTGATTCGGTGGTGTGGAAGCCGTCGGAAAAGACCCCGCTCACCGCCCTGGCCACGCACGCGATTGCGCAGCGTGCCATCGCCCGTTTTGGTGCCGACGCACCCGAAGGCCTGCTGGAGCTGATCGTGGGCCAGCGCGACATTGGCGAGGTGCTGGTGGATGACGCCCGCGTGCCCGTGCTGTCAGCCACCGGCTCCACCGCCATGGGCCGCGCCGTGGGTCCGCGCCTGGCAGCGCGGTTTGCGCGCGGCATTCTGGAGCTGGGCGGCAACAACGCGGCCATCGTGGCGCCCACGGCCGACCTGAACCTGGCGCTGCGCGGCATCGCGTTTGCCGCCATGGGCACGGCGGGCCAGCGCTGCACCACGCTGCGCCGCCTGTTTGTGCACGAAAGCATTTACGACCAGCTGGTGCCCCAGCTGGCCAAGGTGTACGCCAACGTGCAGGTGGGCAACCCGCGCACCGCTGGCACGCTGGTGGGCCCGCTGATCGACCGCCCCGCGTTTGACGGCATGCAAAAGGCGCTGGAGCAAAGCCGTGCGCTGGGTGCCACGGTGCACGGTGGTGGCCGCGTGGAAGGCATCGGCGGTGCCGATGCGTACTACGTGCGCCCCGCGCTGGTGGAGCTGAAAGCCCATGAAGGCCCCGCGCTGCACGAAACCTTTGCGCCCGTCCTGTACGTGGTGCGCTACAGCACCATCGACGACGCCATTGCCATGAACAACGCAGTGGGCGCGGGCCTGTCTTCGTCCATCTTCACGCTCAATGTGCGCGAGGCCGAACAGTTCATGTCGGCAGCGGGTTCGGACTGCGGCATTGCTAATGTGAACATTGGCCCCAGCGGCGCCGAAATTGGCGGCGCGTTTGGCGGTGAGAAGGAAACCGGCGGTGGCCGCGAAGCGGGCTCGGACAGCTGGAAGGCCTACATGCGCCGCGCGACCAATACCATCAACTACTCCACAGCACTGCCGCTGGCGCAGGGCGTGACGTTTGATGTGTAACCCACGCGCTGGTTGCCCCGTTCATGTTGATTGTTAAGACCCCACACCCCATCGTCATCATTGGCGGTGGTGTCATCGGCAGTGCCATCGCGTACTTCCTCACGCTGCAGCAGCCGGGCTGCGAGGTGGTGGTGGTCGAGCGCGATCCGACCTATGCACGTGCATCGTCGGCGCTGTCGGCCAGCTCCATCCGCCAGCAGTTCTCGACGGACATCAACATCCAGATCTCGGCGTTTGGCATCGGCTTCTTGCGCAACGTGGGCACGCTGCTGGCCTGCAACGGCGATGTGCCCGACATCGGTCTGCACGAAGGCGGCTACCTGTACCTGGCCACCCAGGCGGGCGAGGCCACGCTGCGCGAGAACCATGCACTGCAAAAGCAGTACGGTGCCGATGTGGCGCTGCTCAGCCCGCAGCAGCTGGCCGAGCGCTTCTCGTGGCTGGCGCTGCAGGACGTGGTGCTGGGCTCGCTGGGCCTGTCGGGCGAGGGCTGGTTTGATGGCTACCTGCTGCTGACGGCGCTGCGCAAAATGGCGCAGAGCCAGGGCGTTCGCTATGTGGCCGATGAGGCTGTGGGGCTGGACACTGCGGCCAGCGACGGCGTGTTGCATGTGAACGCAGTACGCCTGCAAAGCGGCGCCGTGCTGCCTTGCCGCTACGCCGTGAACGCCGGTGGCCCCTGGGCGGCAGCCATTGCGGGCTGGGCGGGAATTGATTTGCCCGTTGTGGGCAAGCGCCGCACGGTCTTCAACCTCGCCAGCCCCGCAGCGCTGCCGGGCTGCCCCCTGCTCATCGACACCAGTGGCATCTGGCTGCGGCCCGAGGGCAAAGGCTTCATCTGCGGCTTTGCACCCGACGCAGACAACGACGCCGACTTTGCCCCGCTGGAGCCCGAGTACGACGCGTTTGACAACCACATCTGGCCCGCGCTGGCCGAGCGCATCCCTGGCTTTGAGGCGCTGCGCATGCAGGGCGCCTGGGCGGGCTATTACGAGATGAACACCTTTGACCACAACGCCATCGTGGGCCTGCACTCGGCGTGCGACAACCTGGTGTTTGCCAACGGATTTTCGGGCCACGGCCTGCAGCAGTGCCCTGCGGTGGGGCGTGGCCTGGCGGAGTGGATGTTGACGGGCGGCTACCAGAGCCTGGACCTGTCGCCGCTGTCCATCGAGCGCATTGCGCGCAACGCACCACTGCTCGAAAAGAACGTCATCTGAGCACCATTGGTACCGCCAGTTTTCCCTCACCCCTTTCTCAACCTGCCAACCACAAAACATACGGAGACAACGACATGGCAATTTCCCGCAAGACCTTCACAGCGCTCGCTGCAGGCCTGACCCTGGCCTGCATGGCCACGGCCCCCGCGCTGGCGCAGACGGTCACCCAGCCCACGCTGGAGAAGATCAAGGCATCGGGCAAGGCCGTGCTGGGCGTGCGCGAGACTTCGCCGCCCATGGCCTACGCGCTGGGCGCCAACGAAAAATACGTGGGCTACCACGTGGAGCTGTGCGAGCGCGTGCTCAAGGAAATCGCGCCCGACGCCAAGCTCGAATACATGGCCGTGACGGCGCAAAACACGCTGCCGCTGGTGCAGAACGGCACGCTGGACATTGGCTGCGGCCCCACCACCAACAACACCGCGCGCCAGCAGCAGGTGGCGTTTGCGGTGACCACCTATGTGAGCGAAGTGCGCATGGCGGTGCGCAAGGATTCGGACCTGAAGTCCATCAGCCAGCTCGCAGGCCGCACCATTGCGGCATCCACCGGCACCACCGCCGTGCAATTGCTGCGCAAGCAAGAGCGCGCGCTGGGTGGCGCGCCCATCAAGACTGTGCTGGGCAAGGACCACCATGAGAGCTTCTTGCTGCTCGAAACAGGCCGCGCCGACGCTTTTGTGCTCGATGACAACCTGCTGGCCGGGATGATTGCCAACTCCAAAGACCCCTCGGCCTACCGCATCGTGGGCGAGCCCTTGGGCGCCGAGCCGATTGCACTGCTGTTCCGCAAGGACGACCCGACCTTCAAGGCTGCGGTGGATGGTGTGCTGACCAAGCTGATGCAAAGCGGCGAGATGGAAAAGATCTACACCAAGTGGTTTGTGAACCCCATTCCGCCCAAGAACATGAGCCTGAACCTGCCACTGGGCACCACCCTGCGCCAGCTGTTCGCCACCCCCAACGACAAGCCCCTGGAGACCTACCAGCAATGAACGCTGCCATCCCCGCCACGGCCTTCCGCGCGGCCGACCGCCTCGGCGCCATCGGCGTCTCGGAAATCGTGCGCCTGACGCAAGAGGCCAACCAGCTCAAGCGCCAGGGCCAGCCCGTGATCGTGCTGGGCCTGGGCGAGCCCGACTTCGACACGCCCGCGCACATCCTGGAGGCCGCGCAGCAGGCCATGGCGCGGGGGGAGACGCACTACACGGTGCTGGACGGCACGGCCGAACTCAAGGCGGCCATCCAGCACAAGTTCAAGCACGACAACGGGCTGGACTTTCAGCTCAACGAGATCACCGCAGGCGCGGGTGCCAAGCAGATCCTCTACAACGCGCTGATGGCCTCGGTGAACCCTGGCGACGAGGTGATCCTGCCCGCGCCGTACTGGACCTCGTATGCCGACATGGTGCTGATTGCAGGCGGTGTACCCGTGGTGGTGCCCTGCACCGAGGCCAACGGTTTTCGCATCACACCCGAGCAGTTGGAGGCCGCCATCACCCCGCGCACGCGCTGGGTGTTCATCAATTCGCCTTCCAATCCCAGCGGCGCGGCCTACAGCGCAGAGCAACTGCGCCCGGTGCTGGAAGTGGTGGAGCGCCATCCGCAGGTGTGGCTGCTGGCGGACGACATCTACGAACACATCCTGTACGACGGCCGCGCGTTTGCCACGCCCGCCGCCGTATTGCCCTCGCTGCGCGAGCGCACGCTGACGGTGAACGGTGTCTCCAAGGCCTATGCCATGACGGGCTGGCGCCTGGGCTACGGCGCAGGCCCGAAGGCGCTGATTGCGGCCATGGCCGTGGTGCAGAGCCAGGCCACGTCCTGCCCTTCGTCCATCAGCCAGGCGGCGGCCGTGGCGGCGCTGACGGGGCCGCAAGACGTGGTGCGCGAGCGCTGCCAAGCTTTCCAAGACCGGCGTGACCTGGTGGTGGCGTCGCTCAATGCATCGCCGGGCCTGCGGTGCCGTGTGCCGGAGGGCGCGTTCTACACCTTTGCCAGCTGCGAAGGTGTGCTGGGCCGCACCACGCCGGGCGGCATGCTGCTGCGCACCGATGCCGACTTCTGCGCCTACCTGCTGCGCGAGCACCATGTGGCCGTGGTGCCCGGCGGGGTGCTGGGGCTGGCGCCATACTTCCGCATCTCGTACGCAGCATCTACCGCCGATTTGCAAGAGGCCTGCGCACGCATCCAGCGCGCCTGCCAGGCCCTGTTCTGAATTTTTGATCCGATACCGTTGATATGAACACGACCTCCCTCACCCCCCGCACTGGCGGCCAGATCCTGGTGCAGCAGCTCATCACCCATGGTGTGAAGCAGCTCTTTTGTGTGCCCGGCGAAAGCTACCTGGCCGTGCTCGATGCCCTGCACGATGCCGACATCGGCGTGACGGTATGCCGCCAGGAGGGCGGGGCGGCCATGATGGCCGAGGCGCAGGGCAAGCTCACCGGCCAGCCCGGCATCTGCTTTGTGACGCGCGGGCCTGGTGCCACCAATGCATCGGCCGGTGTGCACATTGCCCGCCAGGATTCGACCCCCATGATCCTGTTCGTGGGCCAGGTGGCACGCGGTGCCATGGGGCGCGAGGCATTTCAGGAGCTGGACTACAGCGCGGTGTTCGGCACCATGGCCAAGTGGGTGGTGCAGATTGACGACCCGGCCCGTGTGCCCGAATTGATCTCGCGCGCCTTCCACGTCGCCACCTCGGGCCGCCCCGGCCCGGTGGTGGTGGCGTTGCCCGAAGACATGCTGACCGAGGCCGCCACCGTGGCCGATGCGTTGCCCTACCAGGTGACGGAGACCCACCCCGGCGCCACGCAGATGGCCGAGCTGGCGCAGCGGCTGCAAGCCGCCAAAAATCCCGTGGCCATCCTGGGCGGCAGCCGCTGGTCTGAGCAGGCGGTGCGCGATTTCACTGCGTTTGCCGAAGCGTGGTCCATTCCCGTGTACTGCTCGTTCCGCCGCCAGATGCTGTTCCCGGCCACGCATGCCTGCTACGGCGGTGACCTGGGCCTGGGCGTCAACCCCAAGCTGCTGGCGCGCATCAAGGCGTCGGACCTGGTGCTGGTGGTGGGCGGGCGTCTGTCTGAAGTGCCCTCGCAGGGCTATGAGCTGTTCGACATTCCCACCCCCGCGCAGCCCCTGGTGCATGTGCATGCCGATGCGGATGAACTGGGCAAGCTGTATCGCCCCACCCAGGCCATCCACGCCACGCCACAGGCTTTCACAGCTGCGTTGAATTCTGTGCGACCCACGGCGGCAGTGCCCTGGAAGGCGCACGCTGAAGCGGCCCATGCCGAGTACCTGGCCTGGAGCGACACGGCGCCCATCCGCATCCCTGGCAACCTGCAAATGGGCCAGGTGATGCAGCACCTCAAGGAAGTGCTGCCCGCGGACACCATCTTCTGCAACGGCGCGGGTAACTTCGCTACGTGGATTCACCGCTTCTGGCCCTTCACCACCTACGCGAGCCAGCTCGCGCCCACCAGCGGGTCGATGGGCTACGGCCTGCCCGCGGGTGTGGGCGGCAAGCGCCTGTGGCCACAGCGCGAGGTGGTGATCTTTGCGGGTGACGGAGACTTCCTGATGCACGGTCAGGAGTTTGCGACCGCCGTGCAGTACGGCCTGCCCATCATTGTGGTGCTGCTGGACAACGCCATGTACGGCACCATCCGCATGCACCAGGAGCGCGAATACCCCGGCCGCATCAGCGCCACAGCGCTCAAGAACCCCGACTTCAAGGCCTACGCCCAGGCCTTCGGCGGCCATGGCGAGCGGGTGGAGCGTACCGGAGACTTTGCTCCGGCTCTTGCCCGCGCCCGCGCCAGCGGTCTGCCCAGCGTGCTGCACTGCCTGATCGACCCCGAGGCGATCACGCCCACCGGCACGCTGCAGGGCATTCGCAGCGCAGCACTCTCCAAGAAGTAGGCCACCGTCTCGTACTTAGGCTCTTAGGCGCTCTGTCGCTCAGCCGGTCACGCGGGCGCCGCCCGACTGCCGCAGGGTCTGCACCAGCAGGTTCTGCAGGCTGTCCACCGCCTTGGAGCCGCGTGACGCGCGGCTGCGGTACACGGCCACCTCCATAGGGGCCAGTGGCCCCAGGCCTTGCTCGGTGCCGAGCACCTGCAGCTGCGGTGGCACGCTGCAGTGGGTGAGGGCGGCCACGGCCAGGCCGCTTTCCACCGCTGCAATTTGCCCGGCCAGGCTGGAGCTGTGATAGACCACCTTGTAGCGGCGCCCCTGCTGCGCCAGCGCGTGGATGGCGCCGCGCCGCGCTAGGCTGGCCGATTCGTACACCGCAATCGGCAGCGGGTCACGCCTCCACAACTCGAACTGCGCCGACCCCACCCACACCATGGGCTCATGGAACAGCAGCGTGCCCCGGCGTGCGTGGTCGCGCGAGATCAGGGCCAGGTCCAGGTCGCCATTGGCCACACGCGGGATGAGTGCGGTGGACTGCTCGCAGTCCAGCTCAATCTCCACCGCACTGTGACGGGGCGCAAAGCGCTTGAGCACAGGCGTGAGGTAGCGCGCTGCGTAGTCATCCGGCACCCCCAGCCGCACCCGGCCTGTGAGGGCGTCGCCGTTCAGTGCGTCGTGCGCTTCTGCGTGCAGTTCCAGAATGCGGCGCGCATAGCCCAGCAGGGTTTCACCCTCGGGCGTGAGGTGCTGCTTGCGGGCATCGCGCTGCAGCAGTCGGTGGCCTACAGCGTCTTCGAGCTTTTTGAGCTGCATGCTGACCGCCGACTGGGACCGGTGCACCTCGGCCGCCGCGCCGGAGAGCGAGCCTGCATCCACCACAGCCACCAGGCACTGAAGCCAATCGAATTGCAAATCGCGGTAGCTCATGGATTGCCCCAGTGATGATGTATTCGATGATCGAATGGTTGGTGTGTAAATTATGCGCTTTGGATTGCAAAGGCTGGCAGCCACACTGCGGGCATGCAGCAGTCTTCCTCTACCGTTTCAGGTACATCCGCACCCGTGGTTCCAGCGTCCGCTTCACCTGTGGCCGTTACTCACGTGCAGCCGGATGCCCGCCGGCTGGATGGCTGGGTCGCCTTCGTGCTGGGCAACGCGCTGCTGGGCACCATCGGCGTGTTTGTGCACGAGGCGCAGGCGGTGCCGTTGACAGTGACGTGGTTCCGGTGCGCGTTTGGCCTCATCGGGCTCACGTTGTGGATGGCCTGGCGCAACCAGTCTTGGTCGGCACTTCGCCAGGGGCTCTGGGTGGGCTGGGCTGCTTTGCCGTGGGTGTTGCTGCTCAGTGGGCTCATGTTGGCGAGCTGGTGGCTGTTTTTCACCGCGATCCAGCAGGTGCCCACCGGGGTGGCGGTGGTGCTGTTCCATGTGCAACCGCTGTGGGTGTTGCTGCTGGGGGCTTGGTGGTTGAAAGAGTCCGTGCCCCGGCAGCGTGTGGTGTCGGTGCTGGTCGCCATGGTGGGGTTGGTCCTGGCCACGGGGGTTGCGGAGGGGTTGGCTCCATCGGGCGGTAGCCACGCGCCAGGCTACTGGGTGGGCGTGGGCCTGTGCATGATAGGTGCGCTGTGCACAGCCACCGTCACCGTGGTCGCCAAGCGCTTGGGGGCGCTGCCGCTGGGGACCTTGGCGTGGTGGCAATGTGCGCTGGGTGCGGCCGTGCTGTGGGTGGCCCCCGTAGGGCACGGTTGGCCTGCCTGGGGTGTCTCCTGGGCATGGCTGGCTGGGCTGGGGCTGATCCACACCGGCTTGGCGTATACCTTGATGTACGCGGGCATGGCCCGCCTGGCGACGGCCCGGGTGGCGGTACTGCAATTTGCTTACCCCACGGTCGCCATCGTGGTGGACTGGTTGTACTTTCAGCACACCTTGGGCGGTTGGCAGCTGGGGGGGATGGTGCTGATGCTGATTTCTATGGGTTTTGGTCAGAAGCTTGGGCGAGGTCCATAGCCCACATCTGCTACCCATAGAGTGGATTGGGAGCTAGCAGTTATTGTTGGCGAACTGGTGGCGCTAGTCTCGGCCAAAGAGGTCTCGGGTGTAGACCTTGTGCACTACGTCGTTGAGGACATCTGTAATTCGATTGGCGAGGATGACATCGCAGCAGCGCTTGAAGGTGTCGAGATCATGCTCCACGCGGAAATGAAGGAAGTCTGCTGCATTCAAGTTCGGTTCGTAGACAAGTACTTCAACTCCTCGATCCTGTAAATGCATCATTACCCCTTGGATGCTGGATGTGCGGAAGTTTCCCGATCCTTGCTTGTGGATCAGCCGAAATATTCCCACCCTCTGCGGGTCGCGTTGCATGATGCGCTCAGCAATGAAATGTTGCCTTGCAACATTGGAGCGTACGATGGCACTGATCAGGTGTTGAGGGATACCGTCGAATTGGGCCTGCAGCTGTTGGGTGTCTTTAGGCAGGCAGTACCCGCCGTAGCCAAACGATGGGTTGTTGTAGTGCCCGCCAATGCGAGGGTCGGCGCACACGCCTTCGACGATCTGCCGCGTGTTGAGCTCATGGGTTTCGGCAAAACTGTCAAGTTCATTGAAGTACGCCACACGCATCGCCAAATAGGCATTGGCAAAAAGCTTGATCGACTCTGCTTCTCTGGCGTTGGTGAACAACACGGGGACTTCTTTGGAGCGCGCGCCTTCCAATAGAAGACCTGCAAGAGTCTGTGCTCGTTCCGAGCGCTCACCCACAACGATACGTGAGGGGTTGAGCGTGTCATGCAGAGCTTGGCCCTCCCGCAGAAACTCTGGACAGAAAACCAGCTGATTGGTACCCCAACGGGTCTTTGCGTTTTCAGTAAATCCTACTGGCACGGTCGAGCGAATCACGATCACCGCATTGGGTTGGATCGCCAATACGCTCTGTATGACAGCATCCACAGAGGCAGTGTCGAAAGTGCCGGTCTTCTGATCAAAGTCTGTGGGCGTTGCCACGATCACATAGTCTGCTCGCTCATAGGCTGCTTGCTGGCTCAGTGTGGCCTCTAGGCGCAACGACGTGTCGCTCAAATACTGTTGGATATCGGGGTCGCAGAAGGGCGATATCCGGTCAGAAACTTGCTGTACTTTGTCTGGTGCGATATCGATCAATACAACATCGTGGTGTTGCGCAAGCAAAACGGCCACGGAAAGACCAACATACCCGATTCCAGCGACAGCTATTTTCATGGGACCTTGAGAGGCTGAGGATGTACCCGGGTGGGTAGTACCCGCGGAGTGCGCTGCAGGTGTCCTTACCTCAACGCAGCGAAGATGTTGTTGTCCGTTGCCTGCGCGTCGGTATCCATCATCATGGAGATCCAGCAACGGTAGGCACTGATAATTATGCAGTTCACTTGCTCATTGCATTCCGCCTTCGTTCCTGCAAGGTTTCCATGGTCTCCAAACGCATTCTTGTTACTGGTGGTGCTGGCTTTTTGGGTTCCCACTTGTGTGAGCGATTGCTGCGTTCTGGGTGTCACGTCCTCTGCATGGATTCGTTCCTGACGGGATCGCATGCGAATGTCGCCCCATTTTTGGCGCACCGGAACTTTGCACTGATAACGCACGACATCGCACAACCGTTGCCAGCCGGGATGGAGGTTGATGAAATTTACAACCTTGCTTGTCCGGCATCGCCTCCGCATTACCAGGCCGATCCGTTGCATACCGTCAAAACCTCCGTGTACGGGGCTATCCATCTTCTCGAACTCGCCCAGCGGTGTGGCGCGCGCATTTTGCAAGCGTCTACCAGCGAGGTCTATGGTGATCCTGAGGTCAGTCCACAGACCGAGGCGTACTGGGGCCATGTCAATCCCTTGGGGCCAAGGGCTTGTTACGACGAGGGAAAGCGCTGCGCTGAAACCCTGTTTTTCGATTTCCATCGCCGTCACGGAGTGGCCATCAAGGTAGCGAGAATCTTCAACACGTATGGACCTCGCATGCAGCCAGATGATGGGAGAGTGGTGAGCAACTTCATCGTGCAAGCGTTGCGTGGCGATTCCCTAACGGTGTACGGTGATGGCTCGCAGACGCGATCGTTTTGCTACGTTGATGACCTGATCGAAGGGCTGCTCGCATTGATGGCAAGCCCGCTGGAGGTAACCGGACCCATCAATCTGGGCAATCCCACCGAGCTTTCCATGTGTGAGCTTGCGGATCGTGTACTGACGTTGACGGGGGCGCGCACCGCGGTGGACTTTCGTCCTTTGCCCCAAGATGATCCTCGCCAGAGGCGTCCGGACATTACGCGCGCCAAGCACGTACTGGGTTGGGAGCCCACAGTGCCTTTGTCCGTTGGGTTGGAAAAGACGGTGGACTATTTTCGGCAACTTTTGTCAGCCACCTCAACCACTTCTGTGGATGGCGTTGTTCAAGTAATGCGTGAGGAAGGTGCGTCATGAAAGTTGCTGTCATCACGCCTTATTTCAAAGAGTCTGAGGCGGTATTGCGTCGCGGAATGGACAGCGTGCAGAGGCAGACCTATCGAAATTTTGTGCACTACATGGTGGCCGATGGTCATCCCAGGCCTGAGGTGATGGAGGGGTATGAGCGCGTAGTGGCAGTTAATTTGCCCAGTGCGCATGCAGACTATGGGTGCACTCCGCGAAGCGTAGGCGCCTTGCTGGCACTGAACGAAGGGGCCGACGTGGCTTGCTTTCTCGACGCAGATAACTTGTTCGAGCCCGAGCACCTGGAAAGCCTGGTGTCTGCCTATCAGCGTGCGATAGATGATGGCGCTCCACTCGATGCCGTTTTTGGGTCCCGGCACATTTTTTTGCCGGGGCATGAACACTTGCGCTTGGTGTCGCAAGAGGATGTTTCGCGGCAGCATGTCGATACCAGCTGCATGTCTTTTCATCGTTCAGCCGCATTCGTGTGGACCCTTTGGGGGATGATTCCACGCGCTGCAACGCCCAAGTGCGACCGGCTTATGTTCGACCTTGTTCGTGCGCATCGTTTGCGAATGGAATGGACTGACCGCTGGACGGTGCTTTACGAATCCAACTGGAGCTACGATTATCAGCAGGCTGGTTTACCGATTCCCGATCGTGGATTGCATGACGCGACTCTGACCGACGTTCAACTGCCGTCAGACGAGATGTTGGCGCGGCTTCGGATTCGGCTCCAGGTTGCAGGCGCTGCCTGATTTATTGGCAGGTGTGCAAGTGATGATCACCGTTGTGCAGCCATGGCCGTCCTTCTCTGTGCTGTCGACGATCAAGCACTGAGATGGATCACATGATGCCGTTGCGCCGCATCGCGCACCTGGACATGGACGCGTTCTTTGCGTCCGTCGAGTTGCTGCGCTACCCGCAACTCAAAGGCTTGCCTGTGGTGATCGGTGGCGGGCGGCGCAAGGTGGACGAGCTGCTGCTGCGCGGGCCAGACGGCACCGAGGAGCGCGAGCGGCGCTTCATACCGGTGGAAGACTTTCCGCTGCTCAAGGACTACGTGGGCCGGGGTGTGATCACCACGGCCACCTACCCGGCGCGGCAGTTCGGCGTGGGCTCGGCCATGGGCATGATGAAGGCCGCCAAGCTGTGCCCGCAGGCCATTGTGTTGCCGGTGGATTTTGAAGAGGTGCGACGCTTTTCGCGCTTGTTCAAAAGTACCATCACCGAGATCGCACCGGTGATGCAGGACCGGGGGGTGGACGAGGTCTACATCGACTTCACCGACGTGCCCGGCGGCCAGCGCGAAGGCGGGCGGGTGCTGGCGAGGCTCATCCAGAAAAGCATCTTTGATAGGACCGGGCTGACCTGCTCGATCGGCGTGGCGCCCAACCGGCTGCTGGCCAAGATGGCCAGTGAGTTCAATAAGCCCAACGGCATCTCCATCGTTTACGAGGAAGACCTGCAGAGCAAGATCTGGCCCTTGAACGTGCGCAAGATCAACGGCATCGGTCCCAAGGCGGGCGAGAAGCTGGCGCGGCTGGGCATTGAAACCATCGGGCAGCTTGCCGCGCAGGATGAGCAATGGCTGATGGGCTACTTTGGCAAATCCACCGGCGCATGGATGCACCGCGTGGCCTGGGGCCGCGACGACAGCCCGGTGGTGACCGAGAGCGAGCCGGTGAGCATGAGCCGCGAGACCACCTTCGACCGCGACCTGCATGCGGTGCGTGACCGGGCCGAGCTGGGCGCCATTTTTACCGACCTGTGCATGCGGCTGGCCGAAGATCTGCAGCGCAAGGGCTATGTGGCGCGCACCATCGGTATCAAGCTGCGCTATGACGACTTCAAGATCGCGACGCGTGACCACACCGCCAACAGCTACACCGCCGACGGAGCCACCATCCGGCAGCTGGCCGGGCAATGCCTCAAGCGCGTGCCGCTGGACAAGCGCCTGCGGCTGCTCGGCGTGCGGGCCAGCACACTGGCGCGGCGGGGGGAAGACCCTGCGCTGGAGCTGCGTGCCACTGCGGCCGCAGAGGGGCGTCGGCGCGGGCCTCAGACAGAGGCGACCATGGAAACCGGGCAGCTTTTTTGATTGAGGCAGCGGATTTCCAAAAGGCGGTGAGCAGGCTCTCAGTGTTTGCGCTTTGAGGGGTGCGAGGAGGCACCTTTTTGGGGCAAAGCAGGGGAGGGAGCAGTTAGACTTGATTCGTATCAAGCGGTTACATACAACACGCCACAAAAAGCCGCGCCGCCTGCCCCTGCCGCAGGCCCTTCAGGAGCCTCGAATGCGCATCAATCTGCCAGTGACCCAGCAGAATTTTGACTACCCCGGTGAAGAGCTGCTGGTGTCCAGCACCAACACCAAGGGTGAGATCACGCACTGCAACCCGGCGTTCGTGCGCGTCAGCGGTTACAGCTACGACGAACTCATTGGCCAGCCCCACAACATCATTCGCCACCCCGACATGCCGGCCGAGGCCTACAAGGACATGTGGCGCACCATAGGCCGGGGCGAGCCCTGGACGGGCTTGGTCAAGAACCGCCGCAAGAACGGCGACCACTACTGGGTGCGAGCCAACGTCACCCCCATCATGGAGGGCGGTAAGCCACGCGCCTACATGTCAGTGCGCACCAAGCCCAGTGCGGCCGAGATGGTGGCCGCCGAGGCCCTGTATGCACAGATGCGCAGCGAGGCGGCTTCGGGCGCAAGCAGCTTCTACCTGGACTCGGGCAACGTGCGCTACCGGGGAGTGCGTGGCTGGCAGCAGCGCCTGGCGCAGATGGCGCTGCTGCCCCGCATGGCGATCCTGCTGCTGATGACGGTGCTGCTGGCCTTGTTGCCCGACGTGATGGGGCTGCAAGGCACCACCGCCTGGGTGGCCCGCCTGGTGCTGCTGTTGCTGGGGGCGGGGTGGACGCTGTGGCGCTTTCAGGCCAACGTGCTGCAGGGCGTGCACGATGCCACCCGCTTCGCGTCCGACATCTCGGCCTGCAACCTTGCCACGTCGGTGGGCACCGACTACCCCCAACCCCTGGGCGCGCTGATGCAGCGCCTGCAGCAGACCCAGGTCAACCTGCGCGCCGTGGTGGGCGACGTGCGCACCGAGGTGCGCAACTTCATCGAATCGGCCGACGAAATCGCGCGCGGCGGCATGGACCTGTCGGCCCGCACCGAGTCGCAGGCAAGCAGCCTGGAGGAGACCGCCGCTGCGATGGAGCAACTGGCCAGCACGGTGCTGCAGACGTCGGAGACAGCGGCCAAGGTGTCGCACGAGAGCGCACAGAGCAGCGACATCGCCACGCGCGGCGGCCAGGCGGTGCAGGAGGTGGGCGCGGCCATGCAGCAGATGAAGCTGTCGTCCACCAAGATCAGCGAGATCGTGGGCGTGATCGAGGGCATTGCCTTCCAGACCAACCTGCTGGCGCTCAATGCCGCCGTGGAGGCGGCCCGTGCAGGCGAGCAGGGCCGGGGCTTTGCGGTGGTGGCGGGCGAGGTGCGGGCCCTGGCGCAACGCAGCGCCAGCTCGGCCAAGGAGATCAGCGGCCTGATCGGCGTCACGGTGAACCAGATCGCCAGCGGCGCGCAGCAGATGGACCATGCGGGCACCACCATCGAGGGCGTCGTGCACGCCGTGGAGCGCGTGAGCACGCTGGTCCAGCAGATCAGCAGCGCCACAAAGGAGCAGTCGCAGGGCATTGCCCAGGTCAACGAGGCGGTGACGCAGCTCGACACCGTGACGCAGCAGAACGCCGCGCTGGTGGAGGAGTCGGCCGCCGCCGCCCAGGGCCTCAAGGAAAGCGCGGTGTCGCTGGGCCGCTCGGTGGATGTGTTCCGGCTGGGTTGAACGGCGCTGCAACGAGCCGCCAAGGGACACTCGCACCTTGACGAATTCTTACTCGTAACTTACAGTGATTTTCCCGTTTTCCGGGAGATCACCATGACCCTCGACGAGCTGCAGCGCATCAAGCAGTGGCATGTGGCGCACAAGGCCGACCACCCGCTCGAATACCACCTGTGGGACCTGGTGCTGACGGTCTGGATGCTGGGCTGGGTGGGCTGGTTTCCCATCTGCGCTTTTGGCGAGCCCTGCGCCGCGCCGGTCTGCCTGATCGGCATTTTTGTCCCCAGCCTGTACGTTGCCTGGCGCACCCGCGCACACCTGCGCCACACCCTGCGGTGCGACTGGATCGATGCGCGCAACTGACGGATGCGGTCGGTTGACAGGCGGCGGGGGCAGGCCTACTGCCGGGCCGTGCGCACGTTGCGCGGCAGGGCCTGCGGGTGGCTGGTGCGCAGGGGGTTGATGTCCAGCCCGCCGCGGCGCGTGTAGCGCGCGTACACCGTGAGCTTGATGGGTTTGCAGCGTGTCCACACGTCCATGAAGATGCGCTCCACACACTGCTCATGGAACTCGTTGTGGTTGCGAAAGCTCACCAGGTACTGCAGCAGCCCTTCCTGGTTGATCTGCGGGCCGCTGTAGCTGATCTGCACGCTGCCCCAGTCGGGCTGGCCGGTCACCAGGCAATTGCTCTTGAGCAGGTTGCTGGTGAGGGTTTCGGTCACGGGCGCTTCGTTGAATGTGGCCGTCAGCAGGTCGGGCGCGGGCTGGTAGCGCGTGCATTCCACGTCCAGCCGGTCCAGGCTCAGGCCGTCCAGCTCGTGCACGGGCTCCTGGTCGAACAGCTCGGGCGCGATGAGCTTCACCCCCACGGTGGCAGGGTGCTCGGCGCCACGCCACACGGCTTCGCTGATGTCTGCGCGGATGCGGGCCTGCACCTCGGCTGCGTCGGTGAAGCGCGTGTTGTTGAAGCTGTTGAGGTAGAGCTTGAACGACTTGCTTTCGACGATGTTGGGCGTCTCGCAGGGCACGGTGATGTGCGCCAGCGCCACCTGCGGCTTGCCACGCGCATTCAGCCAGGACAGCTCGAACGCCGTCCACAGGTCGGCCCCGAAGAAGGGCGCCGCGCCGGTGATGCCGATCTCGGCCCGCTTGCCCGCGCGGGGGATGGGGAACAGCAGCGAGGCGTCGTACTGGTCCACATAGGCCGATGCCTTGCCGAGTTGGGATTGTTCTGGCGTGTTCATGGCCTGGTCCTTCGGGTGTGTGGGTTCTAGGGGAGTCTGTGCTATTGCTACTATTTTTATAGCTGCTGGCGCACGTTCGACTAGCGCATGCCGGGGTTTTTACTGAAATTCCCGCTCACGCAGCCATTTGGTGGCAATCCATTTGTCCCCGGCGATCACGGGGGCGCCGCCATGCAGGGTACGGGTGGACGGGTGCGGGCGCTCGTAGCTGAAGAACACCGCGTTGCCACGCTGCGGCGCCACCTCCAGGTGCACGTCGGGGAAGGTGGTGCCGCCGCCTTTGTCAGGTGTGTTCAGGTACATCACCAGCGTGCCCACGCGCTGGCCGCCGCGCTGGATGATGCTGGGCGTGCCGGGCTCGGCGGGGTCGAAGTAGTCGTAGTGGGGCTTGTATTCGGCCCCGGGGCGGTAGTGCAGCACCTGCAGGCCTTCGCCGTTTTCGATGGGCCAGTGGAGCAGGCGCGCAATGCGCTCCTCGATGCGCTGGATCAGGGGACTTTGCCCGCGCTGGAAGAACATGCCGTCGCTGGTGCGGTCGGCATTGATCTCTTCGCCCCCGGTCTTGGTGGCCACGGTGAGCGAGCGTGCCATGCGGGGCTCTGCAGCGGCTATCAGGGCATCGCACTCCTCGGGCGACAGCAGGTTGCCAAACACCACGATGCGCGGCTGTGCCATGGCCAGCAGCACATTCACGGTGCGGTCTCCGCAGTCCACCTGGGCGGGGGATTCATCCAGCCGGGGCTCGGGCACCCGCACGGCCGAGGGCAGGCCTTGCTGCACAGCCAGGTCGTTCAGGTGCTCCTGCAGCGTGATCTCCAGCGCGTCCGCCGCCACGTCTTCGTCCCAGCCTGCGTCACGCATGGACTGCAGCACCACGGGCGCAGCATAGCCCGCCTGGGCCTGCTCGATGATCCAGCGGCGCAACTCGGGGGTGATGGCCTGCCGCGCTGCGCTGGCGTGCTGGGTGGTGGTGCTGTCCGGGTGCTGGTCAGAACGCGATGCCATGGCGGTCCTTCAACAAGAGCAGGGTGGTGGGCGGATTTATGCGGAGGGCGGGGTCTTGCGCCGGAAGACCAGGCGCTCGGGCTCGGATGATGCCGGGGCAAAGGCATAGCCGTCCAGGTCAAACCCTTCGAGCTGGTGGGGTGTGGCAAGGCGGTGGGTGATGGCGTAGCGCGCCATCAGGCCGCGTGCGCGCTTGGCAAAGAAGCTGATGATCTTGTAGTTGCAGCCCTTCCAGTCCTCGAACACGCATTCGATCACGCGGGCCTTGAGTGCCTTGCGGTCCACGGCCTTGAAGTATTCCTGCGAGGCGAGGTTGATCACCACCGGCGTGGTGTCGGCGCGCAGCCGGGTGTTCAGGTGCTCGGCAATCTGGCGGCCCCAGAACTGGTACAGATTACTGCCTGCCTCGGTGGCCA
>Ga0207976_100140_pt1 | contig 56062 bp, 50 predicted proteins | sample LakWasMe94_HOW11_2_FD_183916 | JGI IMG/M metagenome (GOLD analysis project Ga0207976, IMG submission 183916) | Freshwater sediment methanotrophic microbial communities from Lake Washington under simulated oxygen tension - Sediment Metagenome... | ecosystem: Environmental > Aquatic > Freshwater >...
GGTAGCGGCCTGTTGGGGGGTGTCAGGGGTAGAGGGTGGCTCCGGGCACCAGCGTGCAACCAGCACCGGAGCCGTCCATTTTACCGGGCATGGCCGGGCCGCCTGCGCAGCCGGGGGCCCAATGGGATAATTGCGCCATGAGCATCACCATCAAAAGCGCCGAGGACATCGAGGGCATGCGCCTGGCCTGCCGTCTGGCCTCCGAAGTGCTGGACTACATCACACCGCACATCAAGCCCGGTATCACCACCAAAGAAATCGATCGCCTGGGCGCCGAATGCATGGCCCAGCAGGGCACCATCTCGGCCACCGTGGGCTACCAGCCACCGGGCTACCCGCCCTACCCGGCTTCGCTGTGCACCTCGGTCAACCATGTGGTGTGCCACGGCATCCCCAACGACAAGCAGCTCAAGAAGGGCGACATCGTCAATGTGGACGTGACCGTGATCACCAAGGACGGCTGGTACGGCGACAACAGCCGTATGTTCCTGATTGGCGAATGCTCGATCGCCGCCAAGCGCCTGTCAGCGCTGACGTTTGAGGCTATGTGGCATGGCATCGTGCAGGTCAAGCCTGGCGCGCGGCTGGGTGATATCGGCCACGCGATCCAGAAGTTTGCCGAAGGGCACGGCTTCTCGGTGGTGCGCGAGTTCTGCGGCCACGGCATTGGCCAAAAGTTCCACGAAGAACCCCAGGTACTGCACTATGGCAAGCCCGGCACGCTCGAAGAACTGGTACCCGGCATGGTGTTCACCATCGAGCCCATGATCAATGCCGGCCGCCGCGAAGTGAAGGAATTTGGCAACGACGGCTGGACCATCGTGACCAAGGACCACAGCCTGTCGGCCCAGTGGGAGCACACGGTACTGGTCACGCCCACGGGGTACGAGGTGATGACGCTGTCAGCGGGTTCGCCCCCGTTGCCGTCCTTTGTGACAGCCACCAAGACCTGAGGTGAGCGCCGGGCCACCGGTTCCCGCGCAAAAAGGCAGCTGCTTGCACAACTCTTGCATGGCTTTTTCATGGCCTCCCACGATACTTACCGACCATGACTGAACTCCATGCCCTGCGCGACGCCTACCGCAGCGACAAGGCCGCGCTGCTGGCGGCCATGCAATCCACCGGCGCATCGACACGCGGCATCCGCGTGCTGCTGCGCAAGCTGTCGTCGCTGGCGGGCAACCTGCTGCAAACCTTGTGGCAACGCGCCCAGCTGCCCGATGACATGGCCCTGGTGGCGGTCGGTGGCTTCGGGCGCGACCAGCTGTTCCCCTATTCCGATGTTGATGTCCTGCTGCTGCTGCCCGACGGAGCGGCGCCCGAGGCCGGCAGTGCCTTGCGCACGAAGCTGGAAGGCTTCATCGGCAGCTGCTGGGACACGGGCCTGGAGATCGGATCGAGCGTGCGCACAGTGGCCGAATGCCTTGCCGAAAGCGCGGGCGATGTCACCGTGCAGACCTCGCTGCTCGAATCGCGGCTGGTGTGCGGCAATGCCGCGCTGTTTGCAGAATTCCAGCGCCAGTACCGCGCGCAGATGAACCCCCAAGCGTTTCTGGTCGCCAAGACCCTGGAGATGCGCCAGCGCCACACCAAGTACGAGAACACGCCCTATTCGCTGGAGCCCAATTGCAAGGAGTCGCCCGGCGGGCTGCGGGACCTGCAGATGATCCTGTGGGTGTCGCAGGCTGCCGGGCTGGGCAGCAACTGGAAGGAACTGGCCACCAGTGGCCTGGCCACGGCCTTCGAAGTGCGCCAGATCGAGCGCAACGAGGCGCTGCTCTGCCTGATCCGTGCCCGCCTGCATGCAGCGGCCGGGCGGCACGAAGACCGGCTGGTGTTCGACTTGCAGACCGCCGTGGCCGAGTCGTTCGGCTACCGCTCGCAAGCACCCGATGGCTCGCGCCTGCCCATGCGGGCCAGCGAAAGTCTGATGCGGCGGTACTACTGGGCAGCGAAGGCCGTGTCGCAACTCAGCCAGATCCTGCTGCTCAACATTGAAGAGCGCCTGAACCCATCGACCCATGAGCCGCGTCCGATCAACGAACGGTTCTTTGAGAAGGCAGGTCTTATCGAGGTGGCCAGCGACGACCTTTACACCCGCGACCCGCATGCGATCCTGGAGACCTTCCTGCTCTACCAGACCACGGTCGGGCTCAAGGACTTGTCGGCGCGCACCTTGCGCGCGCTGTACAACGCACGCGGCGTGATGGACAGCGCCTTCCGTCGAGACCCGGTCAACCGCGATGCCTTCATGCGCATCCTGCAGCAGCCCTCGGGCATCACGCACGCCATGCGGTTGATGAACCAGACCTCGGTGCTGGGGCGCTACCTGTGGCCGTTTCGTCGCATCGTGGGGCAGATGCAGCATGACCTGTTCCACGTCTACACGGTGGACCAGCACATCCTGATGGTGCTGCGCAACGTACGCCGGTTCTTCATGGCCGAGCATGCGCACGAATACCCGTTTTGCTCGCAACTGGCGGGAGGGTGGGACAAGCCGTGGATTCTTTACGTGGCCGCGCTGTTCCACGACATTGGCAAGGGACGCGGTGGCGACCACTCGCAAATCGGCGCTGAAGAAGTGCGGCGCTTTTGCCGCCAGCACGGCGTGGACCGCGAAGATGGCCGGCTCATCGAGTTTCTGGTGCGTGAGCACCTGACCATGAGCACCGTGGCGCAAAAGCAGGACCTGAGCGACCCCGATGTGATTGCTGCTTTTGCACGCCGCGTGGGCAACGAACGCAACCTCACGGCCATGTACCTGCTCACGGTGGCGGACATCCGCGGCACCAGCCCCAAGGTCTGGAACGCCTGGAAAGGCAAGCTGCTGGAAGACTTGTACCGCGCCACGCTGCGCACCCTGGGTGGCCGCGCGCCCGATGCTGCGGCCGAAATCGAAGCCCGCAAGCGCGAGGCGCTGGTACTGCTGGCGCTCAACGCCCTGCCCTTTGAGGCCCACAAGGCGCTGTGGGCCACGCTGGATGTGAGCTATTTCATGCGCCACGACGCTGCCGACATTGCCTGGCACACACGCCACCTGTCGCGCCATGTGGGCACGGCCAAGCCGGTGGTGCGCGCCCGCCAGTCGCTGGCGGGTGATGGACTGCAGGTGATGGTCTACGCCGCCGACCAGGCCGACCTGTTTGCACGCATCTGCGGCTACTTCGACCGTGTGGGTTTCAGCATCCTCGATGCGCGGGTGCACACCGCCAACAACGGCTATGCGCTGGACACCTTTCAGGTCGTGGCCTCTTCGGCATCGGAGCAGCCCGGACACTACCGCGAGCTGACCCACATGGTCGAGAGCGACCTGATGCGCGTGATCGAGGAAGGCGGCCCTTTGCCAGAACCCACCCGCAAGCGGGTGTCACGCCGGGTCAAGAGCTTTCCGGTAGCGCCCCGGGTGACCTTGCGCCCCGACGAAAAGGCGCAGCGCTGGCTGCTGGCGATCTCGGCCAGCGACCGTGCCGGTCTGCTCTATCTCGTGGCACGCATCCTGGCGCAGCACCACCTGAGCGTGCAACTGGCCAAGGTCAGTACCCTGGGCGAGCGGGTGGAAGACACCTTTCTCATCCAGGGCCCAGAGCTGCAAAACAACGCCCGCCAGATCCAGATCGAGACCGAGCTGCTGCAGGAACTGTCGTCCTGACCGCGCAGGGATAGGCCCAGGAGAGGATCTCTATCAGTCGTCTTCGGTGGCACTGATCTCCGGGAACAGCACCTCGGTAAACCCGAACTGCGTGAAATCACGCACCCGCATGGGATACAGTTTGCCGATCAGGTGGTCGCATTCGTGCTGTACGACGCGCGCATGGAAGCCATCTACCGTGCGGTCAATGGGGTCGCCGTACAGATCGAAGCCTGTGTAGCGGATGCGCGACCAGCGGGGCACCTTGCCGCGCAAGCCCGGCACGGAGAGGCAGCCCTCCCAGTCTTCCTCTTCTTCCACCCCCAGGGGCGTGATCACCGGGTTGAGCAGTACGGTGGGCGGCACAAGCGGCCGATCCGGATAGCGCGGATTGCGGTCATTGGAACCAAAGATCACCAGTTGCAGATCCACCCCAATCTGCGGCGCGGCAAGGCCGGCTCCGTTCACGGAGGCCATGGTCTCGAACATATCCCGCACCAGCTGATGCAACTCGTCAGTGTCGAACGCAGTGACAGGCTGCGCCACGCGCAGCAGGCGGGGGTCGCCCATTTTCAAAATGGTGTGGATGGTCATGAAATATGAGACAGGCTTGGAGACAAGGCACAGACTGCCAAATTGGCAGCAGGATGCCCAGCATATCGCGCCATACGGCTTCAGGTTGACGCGTGGGTTTGCGAACCGATGCAGTCAGTTTTGTGGATTCGGCACAATTTTTGTGTATATAATCTAAGTCTTGTTCCTCGATAGCTCAGTCGGTAGAGCGCCGGACTGTTAATCCGTAGGTCCCTGGTTCGAGCCCAGGTCGAGGAGCCAAGAATTTGCAGGCCCTGCATGAAAAAAGCGGGGCCTTTTAATTAGTCAGTTGATAGATACCGATCATTCCTCGATAGCTCAGTCGGTAGAGCGCCGGACTGTTAATCCGTAGGTCCCTGGTTCGAGCCCAGGTCGAGGAGCCAATCTGAAAAAGCCCCATACTTTCTGAGTGTGGGGCTTTTTTGTTGGCGCCCCCCCGCCACGCAGCGTGCCAGTGCGTGCCAGACAATAGTGCCTTTGCGACACACACCCGCATGCCCCCGCAACTACCCTGGCTCGAACCTGACGACCCCCTTCCCGCCCCGACCCTTGCGTGGGGAGAGGGCGACCCTGCGCCGGGACTGCTGGCGGCAGGTGGTGCACTGGATGTGGACAGCCTCCGTGCCGCGTATGCGCAGGGTACTTTTCCCTGGTATGGCCCTGGGCAACCCATCCTGTGGTGGGCACCCGATCCGCGCATGGTGCTGCCAGTGTCGGAATTTCGGCTGCATCGATCACTGAACAAACGGCTGCAGGCGTTTCGCAGACAGGCGCATTGCGAAATACGCGTCGATAGCGCATTCCATGACGTCATCACGGCTTGTGCCACCAAGGAACGCGAGGGCCAGGCTGGAACCTGGATCGTGCCGGAGATGGTGAACGCCTACACTGATTTACACCGAGCAGGCCATGCCCACAGCGTGGAAACCTGGGTGGACGACCAACTCATAGGGGGCCTGTACTGCGTGGCGCTGGGTCGTGCGGTGTTCGGAGAATCCATGTTTGCCCATGCGACCGACGCCTCCAAGATCGCTCTTGCAGCCTTGGTCTGCCTGTGCCGCCGTCATGGCATCACCTTGATTGACTGCCAGCAGAATACGCGGCACCTGACCTCCCTGGGCGGCCGGGAAATACCCCGCGCCGATTTCCTGGTACATGTGGACAAAGCGCGACAACAGCCTGCCATCCCCTGGAGATTTGAGCCCGTATACTGGAACGAGCTGCTGCCACCCAAGATCGATCCGGCATGACGCAACTCAATGACCTTCCACTGCAGACCCTGCAGTTTTACGCGACAGCCCCCTACCCCTGCAGTTACCTGCCGGACCGTCAGGCACGATCGCAGGTCGCCACCCCCAGCCATCTGATCCAGAGCGATCTCTATTCCGACCTCGTAACCAAAGGGTTTCGCCGCAGTGGCATGTTCACCTACCGCCCCTATTGCGACGGATGCCAGGCGTGTACACCGCTGCGGGTCCTGGTCAACGAATTCAAGCCTGATCGCAGTCAAAGACGCGCGGCAACACGCCACGGCCAACTGCAGGCCCGGGTGCTACGGCTGTGTTTTGTGCCCGAACATTACCAGCTGTACCTGCGCTACCAGAACGGCCGCCATGCAGGCGGTGGCATGGACCATGACAGCATCGACCAGTACACACAGTTTCTGCTGCAAAGCAGGGTGAACTCAAGACTGGTGGAGTTCCGCGAGACCGACGCATCAGGCGAACCCGGTGCGCTCAAGATGGTCTCCATTCTTGACGTGCTCGATGACGGCCTGTCTGCCGTGTATACGTTTTACGAACCCGAGCCCCATTGCAGCTACGGCACCTACAACGTTATGTGGCAAATTGCGCAAGCCCATGCACTTGGCCTGCCCCATGTCTACCTGGGGTACTGGATAGAAACCAGCCCCAAGATGAACTACAAGGCACGCTTTGTGCCCCATGAAATCCGTACCGATGGGCTATGGCACCGGGTAGCAGACACCGGCCACGCGAGCACCTGAATACGCGTTAACATTTCACAAGATAAAATGTAGCGGCCTTCGCACCATAGCCGCTCATGAAAAAAACCGATTCCAGCGTCCCTCTCAAACCCAGCGTTCAGGTGCTTGAGCGCATGTTCACTCTGATCGATGTTCTGGCTTCTCGTGAAGAGGCGATTTCCCTCAAGGAAATCAGCGAAAAGACAGGGCTGCACCCCTCTACGACTCACCGCATCCTGAACGACCTGACCATTGGACGGTTTGTGGACCGCCCCGAATCGGGCAGCTACCGGCTGGGCATGCGACTGCTGGAGCTGGGCAACCTGGTGAAGGCACGCCTGAGCGTTCGTGATGCGGCGCTGACCCCCATGCGCAGTCTGCACAAGCTGATCCAGCAGCCCGTGAACCTGAGCATGCGCCAGGGCGATGAGATTGTGTATGTGGAGCGCGCCTACAGTGAGCGGTCGGGTATGCAGGTGGTGCGAGCCATCGGCGGCAGGGCACCACTGCACCTGACCTCTACAGGAAAGCTCTTCCTCGCACTGGATGACCCCCAGCGCGTTCGTGCCTACGCCACCCGCACCGGTCTTGCAGGCCATACCCGCAACAGCATCACCCAGCTGCCCGTGCTGGAGCGAGAACTGGCAAAGGCCCGGCAATACGGTATTGCCCGGGATAACGAAGAGCTTGAGTTGGGCGTGCGCTGTATGGCAGCCGGTGTGTATGACGACCAGGGAAAACTGGTAGCAGGCCTGTCCATTTCTGCCCCCGCTGACAGACTGGATGAAGGCTGGCTGCCCAAGCTGCAAGCAACGGCGAACGAAATTTCACTGGCCCTGGGCCATACGCCAAGTACCGACGCCAGTCACAACCCAATCACCAACCAACGCACCGAATTGCGCTGATGTTCTGCATCCACACCCCATTTGCCAATGGCGCCATGGGCGGGGCCGCAATGGCGTATTGAGGCATCGAGGCCGGCGCTGCACGGTGTGGGAGGGACACGCGCAGCAGGCCTCCGGCATGGTCTTGCCAGCTCATCGCATCCCAACCCATTCAAGACAAGAGATACCCGCTGACCAGATTTACCCAAGACCGTTTGCGAGGCCGGACTCGCACTACAAAAGAAAACGCCTGACAGGACCAGCCTGTCAGGCGCATGTGGGACAGATGTCTGCGTATCAGCCGTTGTTGCTCCGTACCGCCTGTAATGGTGCGGCCAGCGAAGGATTGGACTCCACCCAGCGGCGCACCCGCTCGGCATCGCCCAGTCGGCTGAATTTACCTGCAGAGTCCAGGAACACCATGATCAATTTGCGTCCCGCCACCTGGGCTTGCATCACCAAGCAACGCCCTGCCTCGGAGATATAACCGGTCTTCTGCAGACCGATGTCCCAGGTAGGATTTTTCACGAGACCATTGGTATTGTTGTACTGAAGCGTCTTATGCCCCACCGCCACTTCATAGCCGGGGGAAGTGGACAGCTCGCGCAACAGAGGATCTCCATGCGCCACACCCACCAAGGTAGCAAGATCGCGGGCACTGGATTGGTTACGGCTGGACAGACCCGTGGGCTCCACATAGTGAGTATCGTTCATGCCCAGTGACTTGGCCTTGGCGTTCATTTGCGTCACAAAGACCTCCAACCCACCCGGGTAAGTACGACCCAGTGCATGGGCGGCCCGGTTCTCGCTGGACATCAGCGCCAAGTGCAGCATCTCGCCACGCGTCAGCGTGGTACCCACGGTCAGACGCGACCGACTCCCCTTTTCGGTGTCTACATCGTCCTGCGTGATGGTGACAGGCTCGTCCATGGGCAACTTGGCCTGCGAAATCAGCATGCCCGTCATGAGCTTGGTCAGCGAGGCGATGGGAAGCACAGCCTGATCGTTCTTGCGGAGCAACACCTCATGGGTGTCTTGGTCCACCACCAGCGCTACGCTGGACTTGAGGTCCAGCGGATCATTGACCTCATGCAAGCCCGCCATCTGGCCGAAAGAGGGCTTGGCCGGAACAAACGCCACCTTGGTAGGTGCTTTGGCAGTCCGGGCAGCGACGCGCGTGGGCTTGATGCTGGCGGCCACCTTGCGTGGTGCCACGGCACGCTTGGCGTTGCTTGCGCTGACCTGCTGCTTTTTGCCCCCCGGCTTTTTGACATCTGCCGCATGCACAGAGGGCGAAATGAGGGCAGCGCTCACGAGCGCGAAACCCATCCACTGGAAAAATCGATTCACTGCAGCGTTGCGGCGATGGTGCATCAAAGTGCTCCAAACGGTAAGAATTATTGAGCAGTGTACAGAATCAAAAAAAGTCGCGCAAGATCAATACCTTGCGCGACTTTCCGAGAAAGTGAGTGAATTATAAATTGATCACTCAGCCTTGTGCGGCCACCCGATCGGCTTTACTTTGTAACTTGTTCAAAGCGCTAAGGTAGGCCTTCGCCGACGCCACGACGATGTCTGGGTCCGCGCCCACCCCATTCACCACACGCCCGCTGTTCTGCAACCGCACGGTGACCTCGCCCTGGCTCTCGGTAGAGCCACTGATGGCATTGACGGAATACAACACCATTTCGGCGCCACTCTTCACATGCGATTCGATGGCCTTGAGCGAGGCGTCGACAGGACCGTTGCCCTCGGCCTCGCCGCGCACTTCATGCCCATCCACCGTGAACACAATACGTGCACGGGGCTGCTCACCGGTTTCGCTTTGCTGGAACAACGATACGAACCCGTACTGCTCTTTTTCAGCAGTCACGCTCTCGTCGCTCACCAGTGCCAAGATATCTTCGTCAAAGATCTCGCTCTTGCGATCGGCCAATTCCTTGAAGCGCGTGAAAGCTGTGTTGACTTCAGTTTCGCTGTCCAGGCTGACACCCAGTTCCTGCAGGCGCTGTTTGAAGGCGTTACGACCACTGAGCTTGCCCAGCACGATCTTGTTGGCGCTCCAGCCCACATCTTCCGCCCGCATGATCTCGTAGGTATCGCGTGCCTTGAGCACGCCATCCTGGTGGATACCGCTGGCATGAGCAAATGCGTTGGCACCCACCACGGCCTTGTTGGGCTGCACCACAAAACCAGTGGTCTGGCTGACCATGCGGCTGGCTGCGACGATGTGCTGGGTATCAATCCCCAGTTCAAGGCCAAAGTAGTCACGGCGGGTCTTGACTGCCATCACCACCTCTTCGAGGGAGCAATTACCGGCGCGCTCACCCAGACCGTTGATGGTGCATTCGACCTGCCGCGCACCGCCGATCTTCACACCGGCAAGCGAGTTGGCCACCGCCATGCCCAGATCATTGTGGCAATGCACTGACCAGATCGCCTTGTCGCTATTGGGGATGCGCTCGCGCAGTGTCTTGATGAAGTTGCCGTACAACTCCGGAACGGCATAGCCCACAGTATCGGGCACGTTGATGGTGGTGGCACCTTCTGCAATCACGGCTTCCAGCACGCGGCACAAAAAGTCGGGGTCGCTGCGGTAGCCGTCCTCAGGGCTGAACTCGATGTCACCCACCAGGTTGCGGGCGAAACGGACCGACTGTTTGGCCTGCTCCAGCACCTGGTCAGGCGTCATTCGCAGCTTTTTCTCCATGTGCAACGCCGAAGTGGCAATGAAGGTGTGAATACGGGCACTCGCAGCGCCCTTGAGGGCCTCGGCAGCGCGTGAAATATCACGATCATTGGCCCGAGACAGGGAACAGATGGTGGACTCCTTGATGGCGTTGGCAATCGCCTGCACGGCTTCAAAGTCGCCATTGGAGCTGGCTGCAAAACCGGCCTCGATCACATCCACCTTCAGACGCTCGAGCTGGCGGGCAATGCGCAGCTTCTCGTCCTTGGTCATCGAGGCGCCGGGAGACTGCTCCCCATCGCGCAAGGTGGTATCGAAAATGATCAGTTTGTCAGCCATGTTGTTCTCCTGGTATCAGTGGGTGGGGCCCCGCAACGTAGAAATCTGGCGCCCAAAACAAAAGGCCCGTCGCAGGTGCAAACGGGCCTTTGTGGAAAAGTGTGCGCGTGCGCCTACTGTCTCCGCCCGTGGGGAGGTAGCAGTAGCGCCAAAGCAAACAAATTCATATCGCGCAATGTAGCACAACTGGCCGGATATCACGGCCATCACTTGTGCAGACCGCGCTCGTCGGGTTCGTCGGTAGAGGTGCTGATCACGCTGCTGTGCTGCCCTTTGGCCTTGCGCCAGGCGTACACGCCATAACCACTCAGGCCATAGAACACGAACACACCAAACAGCACGATAGGGGGGTGAATGTTGATGACAGCGATGCCCAGCGCGATGAGCACGATGGCAGCAAAAGGCACGCTCTTTTTCATCTGCACATCCTTGAAGCTGTAGAACGGCACATTGGTCACCATGGTGAGCCCTGCATACAGCGTGAAGGAGAACATGATCCAGGTCACCTGGCTCCATGTCAGCCAGTGGTCTTCGCCGGGACGCACGCCCAGCTCGGTCATCAACCAGATAAACCCTGCCACCAAGGCCGCAGCGGCTGGCGAAGGCAGCCCCTGGAAATAGCGCTTGTCCACAACGCCCGTATTCACGTTAAAGCGCGCCAGGCGAAGCGCTGCACAGGCACAGTACACAAACGCAGCAATCCAGCCCCAGCGGCCCAGACCCTGCAGGGACCACTCATACGCAATCAGGGCAGGCGCAGCACCAAAGGACACCATGTCGGACAACGAGTCCATCTGCTCGCCAAACGCACTCTGGGTATTGGTCATGCGGGCCACGCGCCCGTCCAGGCTGTCAAGCACCATGGCGCAGAAGACGCCCACCGCCGCTTGATCAAACCGGCCATTCATGGCCATGACGATGGAGTAAAAGCCCCCAAACAGCGCCGCCAGCGTGAACAAATTGGGCAGGATGTAGATGCCTTTGCGCCTTTTGCGCACCATCACACCGGGGTTCTCGGTGGACTCATTGCCGTCATGCATCAAACAGACCTCCAGCGCTTGCAAATATTGCACAAGCAGCTATTAAATTTATAGTATTGAACCATTTCCCGCAGGAATGCCGACTGCCAAGCGCGCAAAAGGCGAAGGCCGCAGTGTAGCGCCTGCACACCGTGCCGCCCGCCAATGAAAAAGGCCACCGAAGTGGCCTTTTGACGCTTCAGAAACGAAACATCAGTTGCGGGTCTGGTCGACCAGCTTGTTCTTGGCGATCCAGGGCATCATGGCGCGCAGCTGGCCGCCCACCTTTTCGATGCTGTGGTCGGCCGTGTTGCGGCGGCGGGCCGTCATCGATGGGTAGTTCAGGCGGCCTTCCTGGATGAACATCTTGGCGTAGTCACCGTTCTGGATGCGCTTGAGGGCATTGCGCATGGCAGCGCGCGACTGCTCATTGATCACTTCAGGGCCGGTCACGTACTCGCCGTATTCGGCGTTGTTCGAGATCGAGTAGTTCATGTTGGCGATGCCACCTTCGTAGATCAGGTCCACGATGAGCTTGAGCTCGTGCAGGCATTCGAAGTAGGCCATTTCGGGCGCATAACCGGCTTCGACCAGGGTTTCGTAACCCATCTTGATCAGCTCGACGGCACCGCCGCACAGCACGGCCTGTTCGCCGAACAGGTCGGTCTCGGTTTCTTCCTTGAAGTTGGTCTCGATGATGCCAGCCTTGCCACCGCCGTTGGCAGCAGCGTAGCTCAAGGCCAGGTCACGGGCCTTGCCGGACTTGTCTTGGTGCACTGCGACCAGGTGGGGCACGCCGCCGCCTTGGGTGTAAGTGTTGCGCACAGTGTGGCCTGGGGCCTTGGGGGCAACCATCCACACGTCCAGGTCGGCGCGGGGCACGACTTGGTTGTAGTGCACGTTGAAACCGTGGGCAAAGGCCAGCGAAGCGCCTTGCTTGATGTTGGGTTCGACGTTGTTCTTGTACACGGCTGCGATGTCTTCATCGGGCAGCAGGATCATGACCACGTCAGCGGCCTTCACAGCGTCGTTGACTTCCAGCACGTTCAGGCCGGCCTTGCCAACCTTGTCCCACGAGGCACCGCCCTTGCGCAGGCCGACCACCACCTTCACGCCGCTGTCGTTCAGGTTTTGTGCGTGGGCATGGCCCTGCGAGCCGTAGCCGATGATGGCCACGGTCTTGCCCTTGATCAGGCTCAGGTCGGTGTCTTTGTCGTAGAAAACTTTCATGGGTCACTCCGGTTGAAATGCGTTGTTGGGGGGATTGAAATGGGAAAAACGGGGTGAATTGTCTTACACACGCAAAATTCGCTCGCCCCGGCCGATGCCGCTGGCGCCCGTGCGCACGGTTTCCAGGATGGCCGTGCGGTCGATGGCTTGCAGGAACGCGTCGTTTTTGGACTGATCGCCCGTCAGCTCGATGGTGTAGCTCTTCTCGGTCACGTCGATGATGCGACCACGGAAGATATCCGCCATGCGCTTCATCTCCTCGCGCTCTTTGCCCACCGCGCGCACCTTCACCATCATGAGCTCACGCTCGGTGTAGGCACCTTCGGTGAGGTCAACCACCTTGACCACTTCAATGAGGCGGTTCAGATGCTTGGTGATCTGCTCGATCACGTCATCGGAGCCCGTGGTCTGGATGGTCATGCGCGACAGCGATGCATCCTCGGTGGGCGCCACGGTGAGCGACTCGATGTTGTAGCCACGGGCCGAGAACAGACCCACGACGCGAGAAAGAGCACCAGGCTCGTTTTCCAGCAAGACAGCAATGATGTGTTTCATGATGAAGAGATTCCTCTTTTTGCTGCCCTCCCCCATGCACGGTAATGCATGGGCTTGGCAGGCAATAGATTCGTCAAAAATTTAGATGCTATCTATTCGATAGCTGGTAGCGCATGAAAAACATGCGCCTGAGGCCGATGTGGCTTAAAGGTCTTCCGACCCCAGCAGCATTTCGGTGATGCCCTTGCCAGCCTGCACCATCGGGAACACGTTTTCGGTGGGGTCGGTACGGAAGTCCATGAACACCGTGCGGTCCTTGAGCTTGCGGGCTTCGCGCAATGCAGGCTCCACGTCCTTGGGGTGCTCGATCAGCATCCCTACGTGGCCATAGGCCTCAGCCAGCTTCACGAAGTTGGGCAGCGCGTCCATGTAGCTGTGGCTGTACCGACCGGAGTATTCGATCTCCTGCCACTGGCGCACCATGCCCAGATAACGGTTATTCAACGAGCAGATCTTGATCGGCGTGTTGTACTGCAGGCAGGTGGACAGTTCCTGGATGTTCATCTGCACCGAGCCTTCGCCGGTAATACAAAACACTTCGGACTGTGGCTTGGCCAGCTTGATCCCCATGGCATAGGGAATGCCCACACCCATCGTGCCCAGACCACCGGAATTGATCCAGCGGCGCGGCTCGTCGAAGCGGTAGTACTGCGCCGCCCACATCTGGTGCTGCCCCACGTCGGATGTGATGTATGTATCACCATCCTTCGTCATGTTCCACAGCGTCTCTACCACGTACTGTGGCTTGATCACATCGCCGCTGCCCATGCTGTACTTCAGGCACTCGCGCTTGCGCCAGCCTTCAATAGTGTCCCACCAGGCAGCCAGGGCACCGGCGTCAGGGCGGGTACTGCTCTCGCGGATCATGGAAATCAGCTCGGTGAGCACGTCCTTCACGTCACCGACGATCGGGATGTCGACCTTCACGCGCTTGGAGATGCTCGACGGGTCGATATCGACGTGGATGATCTTGCGGTCGTTCTGCGCGAAGTGCTTGGGGTTGCCGATCACCCGGTCGTCAAAACGCGCACCCACTGCCAGCAGCACGTCGCAGTTCTGCATGGCGTTGTTGGCTTCGATGGTGCCGTGCATGCCCAGCATGCCCAGGAACTTGCGGTCCGATGCGGGATAGGCCCCCAGGCCCATCAACGTGTTGGTGACCGGGTAGCCCAGCATGTCCACCAGCGTGCGCAGCTCGTTGGTGGCGTTGCCCAACAGCACGCCGCCGCCCGTATAGATGTAAGGGCGCTTGGCCGCCAGCAGCAGCTGCAGGGCCTTGCGGATCTGTCCGCCATGGCCCTTTCGTACGGGGTTGTACGAGCGCATTTCTACCGTTTGCGGGTAGCCGGTGTAAGGCACCTTCTTGAAGGAAACATCTTTGGGCACATCCACCACCACAGGGCCTGGGCGGCCGGTACGGGCAATATGGAAGGCCTTTTTCATCGTCGCGGCCAGGTCGCGAGGGTCCTTGACGAGAAAATTGTGCTTGACGATGGGGCGGGTGATACCGACCGTATCGCACTCCTGGAAGGCGTCAAGCCCGATGGCGGGCGTGGGCACCTGACCAGAAATGATCACCATGGGGATCGAATCCATGTACGCGGTGGCGATGCCGGTCACAGCATTGGTCAAGCCGGGGCCCGAAGTGACCAAGGCTACGCCGACTTCACCCGTGGCGCGGGCGTAGCCGTCGGCAGCGTGCACGGCGGCCTGTTCGTGACGCACCAGCACGTGCTGGATGGTGTCTTGCTTGTAGAGCGCGTCGTATATGTACAGAACCGCGCCGCCAGGGTAGCCCCAAATGTACTGGACGTTCTCTGCCTGGAGAGCCTTGATGAGGATCTCAGAACCCATGAGGTCCTGCGAACCGGAAGCGGGAGAAGTGTTGCCCTGCGAAGCAGCGGCTGCTGAAGAGATTTCAGCCTTGGAGATTTCCATGATCGATCAACCTTTGTGAATTTCTCTGACGAAAAACCTTGGGTGCCCCTCGCACGCGCTCTTGTGAAGCCAGCTTGGAACTTGAGGCCAAGGACATGGGCGGGATGATTGCCGCGCCGGACCGTGACCCGTTTGCCTTTTGAATTGCAGCCCGATTATCGCATTGCAACACTCACAAAACGCTCCGCAGCCGAAAAAAACTCCGGCGGGTGCGATAATCTGAGGTTTTACGGCGCCGTTGAGTTGCGAAACTGCAGATATCTGCGCCGATCTCCTCCCGGGCTGACCCGTCTTGGCAACCGAACAAGAACTTTCCGATTTCCTCAAAAGCGTAGAAAAGCGCGCGTTCAAGCGCTCGGTCTACCACGTTCGCAACGAGGAAGCGGCGCTCGACATCGTGCAAGACAGCATGCTCAAGTTGGCCGAGCATTACGGGGACAAACCGGCGGGCGAACTTCCCATGCTGTTCCAGCGGATTCTTTCCAACTGCACCCTGGACTGGTTTCGTCGCCAGAAGACGCGCAATGCACTGTTTTCGAGCATGAGCGACTTCGAAGGCCCAGGTGAAGATGGCACGGATTTTGATCTGCTCGAAGCGTACTCAGGGACAGAAGACGGCGACAAAGCCGAAAGCGCGGAAGACCTGACCCGCCGGGCCCAGATATTCCAGGGCATTGAAGAAGAAATTGCAGAGTTGCCACCACGTCAACGGGAAGCGTTCCTGATGCGTTATTGGGAGGAAATGGACGTCGCAGAGACGGCTGCCGCCATGGGCTGCTCTGAAGGCAGTGTCAAAACACACTGCTTTCGCGCCATACAAACCCTCAGCAAGGCACTGAAGGCCAAAGGAATCGAGCCATGAAGAACACTGTACAGACCCCACCGACCCAAGCTGAAGCTGCTGCCGAGCGCTTTGCGCTGCGCGTCACGGCGCGCCTGTCCAGCGGCACCGACGCCCTGCCCTATGACATCTCCGAGCGGCTGCGCGCCTCGCGCATGCAGGCGTTGGCCAAACGCAAAGTCACCGCGCCGGTGCATCGCACCGCCCCCGCAGCAGTGGTGGTCAACGCAGGCAGCACCGCCACACTGGGCCGTGGCGGCGAAGGCGGTGGCTGGTGGAATGCCCTGGTGTCCGCCGTGCCTCTGCTGGCGCTGGTCGTGGGACTGGTGGTCATCAACATCGCGCAGGACGAACGCAGTGCCAACGATGTGGCCGAGGTGGATGCCGCTCTGCTGACCGATGACCTGCCTCCCGCCGCTTATTCGGACCCAGGCTTCGTACAATTCCTCAAGACCTCCGCGCAGTCAAACTGACCTGCCTGACTCTGGACTGCATGCACCCAAGCCCCTCTGAAGCTCCCTCCACGCTGCCAGCCTTTGTGCTGGCATTGGCGCTTCTGGGTGCGCTTACCGCTGGTGGCTGGCAGGCGTTGGTGCAGATGCGCATGGCCCCCAGCACAGTGCTCCAGGCGGGTGCTGAGGCCGCAGTGGCCCGCCCCAATAACGCTCGCACAGACCTGTCTGCCGTGAACATGCCCCCTGCCACGGAATCAGGACCAGGCTGGGGCACGCTCACCACGGCGCAAAAACTGGCGCTGTATCCGCTGTCGGAACGCTGGGCGCTGATCAGCGAAGCCCAAAAACGCCGCTGGCTCGACTTGGCCATCAACTACCCCAGTCTTTCGGAAGAGGAACAACGCAAGTTCCATGACCGCATCACCGACTGGGCTAATCTGAGTGCCCAGCAGCGCAACCAGGCACGCTTGAACTACGCGGTCACCAAGCGCCTGGCTGGGGACGACAAACGGGCGCAGTGGGAGGCCTACCAGGCACTGTCTGACGAAGAGCGCAAGGCGTTGGCCTCCAAGGCGACCCCCAATCCCCATGGGGCTGCCACGGCCCTGCGACCTGTCTCGCCCAAAAAGCTGGCCCAGGTGCCCGCAGCAACGCAAGCCAACCCCGATCGCCCCAACGCCCCCAAGATTCCACCGGTGGTAGACCACTCGCCCCGCGTTGCGGCCCCAGTGCCTCAGCCAACGGCACCTGCGATGCCTTCCACCCCCGCATCCGCAGCGCCGGCAACCTCGACGGGTGGCGTGGAAACAGCGCCCGTGGCGATCCCCAGTGCGGTGCCTGCTGTACTTCCGCCCCTGGGCTCTGGCGGAGCCGACAGCACGGGCTCGCCCGGCACCCCCGCGGTAACACCTGACACCTCCGGCCTGTATCCTCAGTAGGTTTCAACCTGCCCTGGCCCGACGGGCCTGACCTGGAATGTCCGTTTCTCCCTCTCCCACCACGCCCCAGCCTGCGGCCAACGCATCAAGCGGTGTCCTTGCGGGCGGCCCCACGCCCCACCTGTGGCGGCGCATGGCCTGCTGGCTGTACGAAGGCATGCTGATGTTCGGCGTGGTCTTTATCGCCGGGTACCTGTTTGGCACGCTGAGCCAGACGCGCAATGCGATGGACAACCGCCATGCGCTGCAAGCCTTTCTCTTTGTGGTGTTCGGTATTTATTTCACCTGGTTCTGGGCCAAAGGCCAGACCCTCGCACAGAAAACCTGGCACATCCGCGTGGTGGGCACTGCAGGGCAACCCATCAGCCAGCCGCGCGCCTTGTTGCGGTATGTGTTGAGCTGGCTGTGGTTTCTGCCGCCGCTGGCGGCAATCGCACCATTTTCCCTGTCGGGGGGTGAGTCCGCCGTGATCGTGCTGGGCTGGGTGGCCATCTGGGCGCTGCTCAGCCGGTTCCACCCCACGCGGCAGTTCTGGCACGACGCGCTGGCCGGCACCCGGCTGGTGCACTACGAAATTCCCAAAAAATAAGCGCATGCAACCCTCCTCCCCTTCTCCGGACGCTCCGGCCAACCCCCAAAAGGCGCGCTCGGGCCTCAATCGCATCTGGCATGCCGCCGGCTATTCCATGGAAGGGCTGCGGGCCGGCTGGAACGAGAAGGCCTTCCGCCAGGAGGCCATCGCCGCCATGGTGCTGCTGCCGCTGTCGCTCTGGCTGGGCCGCAGTTGGGTCGAAGTCGCCTTGTTGGCGGGCTCCGTGGTCATCGTGATGATTGTGGAGTTGCTCAACACGGGCATCGAGACCGCCATCGACCGCATCGGGCCCGAGTGGCATGACCTGTCCAAACGCGCCAAGGACATGGGCAGCGCAGCGGTTCTGCTGGCCTTGCTGCTGTGCATTGGCATCTGGGCCGCCGCATTGTTTCAAAGGTTTTTCCATGGCTGAACCCACTTTTTCTGTGTGCGTATATTGCGGATCGCGCCCTGGCGACAACGCCGCCTATGCCCAGGCAGCGCAGGCAGTGGGCCAATGGATCGGCGCCCACAACGGACAACTGGTATACGGCGGTGGCCGCAGTGGCCTGATGGGCACGGTGGCCGAGGCAACGCGTCTGGCGGGCGGTCGGGTGGTGGGGGTGATACCGCAGGCGTTGGTGGACAAGGAGCTGGCCAACCGCCAATGTGACGAGCTGCACATCGTGCAGACCATGCACGAACGCAAGGCCATGATGGCAGAGCGCAGCGATGCCTTCCTCGCCTTGCCCGGCGGCATCGGCACCTTTGAAGAACTGTTTGAAGTGTGGACCTGGCGCCAGCTGGGCTACCACGACAAGCCCTTGGGCTTGCTGAATGTGGCGGGCTACTACGACGGCCTGCTGGGTTTCTTGCAGGGCAGCGTGGCCAGTGGCTTCATGGGTGAATGGCAGATGGGCCTGTTGCACGCATCCACCGATGCAGAGGGCCTGCTGCGCACGCTGGTGCAAGACGCAGGGCCCGACCAAGCGCCCGTCCCGCTGCGCTCGGTGATCTGACTCCCCCGCACTCCGAAACTGGAGCGGCCCACAAGCCGGGATCGCCGCGCAAGGGCCACCAGGCAGCGCATGCGGCGCTTCGCTTGCTTGCGCTGGCGTTGCCTCCCTTTTCTCGAATGGCGCAACCGTTCGAGAAAAGGGCAAGGTAAGAAACGGCTCAGGGGGTTGTCACCTCACACCGCTGCGTCGTCCAGATCGCCCGTGCGAATGCGCACCGTGCGCTCCACGGCGGTCACAAAAATCTTGCCGTCACCAATCTTGCCGGTGCGCGCCACGTTCACGATCGCGTCCACGCAGCGGTCCACATCCTCGGACTTGACGACGACCTCGACCTTCACCTTGGGCAGAAAGTCCACGACGTATTCCGCGCCGCGGTACAGCTCGGTATGGCCTTTCTGGCGGCCAAAACCCTTCACTTCGGTCACCGTGAGGCCGGTCACGCCGCATTCGGCCAGGGCTTCGCGGACTTCTTCGAGCTTGAAGGGCTTGATGACGGCGGTGATCATTTTCATGGCGGGTCTCCTGGAGGATGTAAAAAATCGGGCTGGGGGCACGGCGCCGAAGCGTCACGCTCTGAATTTGCTGGTGATAGGGTAACGCCAGTCCTTGCCAAAGCTGCGGCGCGTGACACGAATCCCTACTGGCGCCTGGCGGCGTTTGTACTCGTTGAGCTTGATCAGGCGCGTCACGCGCTCGACATCGGCCCGGGCGAAGCCGCTGGCGATGATGGACTCGATGGGCTCATCGTTTTCCATGTAGCGGGCAACGATGGCGTCCAGCACCTCATACGGCGGCAGGCTGTCCTGGTCCTTCTGGTCGGGCCGCAGCTCGGCACTGGGCGGCCGGGTGATGATGCGCTCAGGGATGGGGCTGGCGCAGGTGCCATACGGGTCGTTGGCATTGCGCCAGCGGGCCAGGTCAAACACCCGGGTCTTGGCCACGTCCTTGATCACGGCAAAGCCGCCGGCCATGTCGCCGTACAGCGTGCAGTAGCCGGTGGACATCTCGCTCTTGTTGCCGGTGGTCAGCACGATGGCGCCGAACTTGTTGGACAGCGCCATCAGCAGCGTGCCCCGGATCCGTGCCTGCAGGTTTTCTTCGGTGGTGTCTTCGGGCAGCCCGGCGAATTCGGTGGCCAGCGCGGCCTTGAAGGCCTCGAACTGCGGCTTGATCGAAATCTCGTCGTAGCGCACGCCCATGCGCGTGGCCATGTCGCGCGCATCGATCCAGCTGATGTCAGCGGTGTAGGGCGACGGCATCATCACCGTGCGGACCTTGTCGGCACCGAGCGCGTCCACCGCAATCGCCAGCACCAGCGCCGAGTCGATGCCGCCCGACAACCCCAGCAGCGCGCCCGGAAAGCCGTTCTTGCCCACATAGTCGCGCACACCCAGCACCAGGGCATCCCACAGGTCGGCCTCCAGTGTGCGCTCTGGGGCAACCTCTGCTGTAATTTTGATAGCACCCTGGGCAGATTCGACTAGCGCATAGACCAGTTTTTCCACAAAAGCAGGTGCCCGCGCCGCCACCGAGCCGTCGGCGGCCAGCGCAAACGAGCGGCCTTCGAACACCACCTCGTCCTGCCCGCCCACCAAGTGGGCGTAAACCAGCGGCAGGCCCGTCTCGACCACACGGGCGCGCATGGTGGCCTCGCGCTCCGTGCCCTTGCCCAGGTGGAAAGGCGATGCATTGATCACCGCCAGCAACTGCGCACCGGCGGCAGCGGTATCGCGCGCGGAGGTGGCAAACCAGGCGTCTTCGCACACCAGCACACCCACCTTCACGCCTTCCACCTCGAACACGCAGGGCTTGCTGCCGGGCACAAAGTAGCGCCGCTCGTCAAACACCTGGTAGTTGGGCAGCTCGCGCTTGGCATAGGTCTGCTCGATCTTGCCGTCACGCACCACGCTGGCGGCGTTGAAGCAGACGCTGAAGGCCTGGGCGCCAGGGGCCATGGCCTGCGGGTGGCCCAGCACGATGGCCAGGCCTTTCAACCCCGCAGTCTCGCGGGCCACGGTTTTCACGGCATCATCGCAGGCCGCAATGAAGGCAGGGCGCAGGAACAGGTCTTCGGCCGCGTAGCCGCAGATGGCCAGCTCCGGTGTCAGCAACAGGCGGGCGCCCTGGGCATAGGCCTCGCGGGCTGCCGCAATGATCTTTTGGGCGTTGCCGGGCATGTCGCCCACAACAAAGTTGAGCTGCGCAGTGCAAATGGAGAGCGTCATGGAACTGGAATCGGCCCCTGCGGCCAGGTTGAATACCGCCGTTGCAGGCCCGCAATCAAAGGTGCATCACAGGGGCCTGCATGGCTGAAGCTGCCATTATCGCCCGCGTGCTCCCCTCCGTGCTGGACGTGGACACTACCGCCTGGAACCACCTGCTGGCGCAGCAAAGCCACCCCACGCCCTTCATGCGGCATGAATACCTGGCCGCGCTGGAAAGCAGCGGCAGCGCCACGCCGCGTACCGGCTGGACGCCCCGCTTCATGACGCTGTGGGAGGGCGACACCCTGGTGGCAGCCTGCCCCCTGTACCTCAAGAGCCATTCGTGCGGCGAATATGTGTTTGACTGGGCCTGGGCCAGCGCTTACGAGCAGCACCGTGTGCCCTACTACCCCAAGGCCGTCATTGCCGTGCCCTTTACGCCCGTGCCAGGCAGCCGGCTGCTGGCCCGCGATGCCGCCACGCGCGCCCTGCTGGTGCAGGCGGTGTGCCAGTGGTGCGAGCAAGAAGACGTGTCGTCCGTGCATGTGCTGTTTGCCAGCGATGACGATGTGCTGACCAGCGCACAACAAGACCTGATGCTGCGGCACACCGTGCAGTTTCACTGGAAGAATGAGCGGCCCACGCTCCCTGTGGCCCAGGGGGTAGCCGCCACCGACGGCGAAACCCCGCGCTACCAGGACTTTGACCAGTTCCTCGCCAGCCTGTCGCAAGACAAACGCAAGAAGATCCGCCAGGAGCGCCGCCGCGTTGCCGATGCCGGAGTCACCTTCCGCTGGTCACGCGGGGCGGACATCAGCGCTGCAGACTGGGACTTTTTCTACCGCTGCTATGAGCGCACCTATCTGGAGCACGGCAACCCGCCCTACCTCACGCGCGACTTCTTCGCCCGCATGGCAGCGGACATGCCCGAGGCCTGGCTGCTGTTTGTGGGAGAGCGGGACGGGCGGCCTATTGCTAGCAGTTTGATAGCTATCGGCGCATATTCATCTAGCGCATCAGCCCCAAAAGACGCTGAATCAGGCCCCGAATCACGCTCCGAGCTGGTGGCCTATGGCCGCTACTGGGGCGCGCTGGAACGTGTGGACTGCCTGCACTTCGAGGCCTGCTACTACCAGCCGCTGCAGTGGTGCATCGCCCACGGTGCCGTGCGGTTTGAGGGGGGAGCCCAGGGCGAGCACAAGATGGCCCGCGCGCTGCTGCCCGTGCAGGCCACCAGCGCGCACTGGCTGGCACACCCGGCATTTGCTGAGGCGGTGCAGCGCTTTCTGGACCGCGAAGGCGCTGGCGTGGAAAGCTACCTCGGCGACCTGCAAGCGCGAAGCCCCTTCAAGGCCGCCTGACCTGCAGTGGTCAGGCAGGACGCGCGGACGAGATCAAAGCCAGGTTTGAACCAACACACGGCGAAGGCAGGGCCCGTCACGCCTGCCGAGGGCGGCGAGTCACTGTCAAAAACTCTCCCAGTCAGCATCATTGCCGCTGCCCGAACGAGCTGGCGCCGTTGACACAAGAGCCGGTGCGGGCTTGGCGGCCGCACGCAGGGGCGGCACCTTGGACGGGGCCACAGGGGCTGGTCGGCTGGAACCAGCCAAGGCCGGAGATGGGCCTGCAGCCTTGGGCACATACGCAAAGGCAGACGCAGCCGGCTGCGCAGCCTGCGCCGGCGACAGCTTGAAGAACGCCACCGTGCTCACCAGGTCCTGCGCCTGGTTGTTGAGGCTGGCAGCGGCGGCGGCCATTTCTTCCACCAGGGCAGCGTTTTGCTGGGTGACCTGGTCCATCTGTGTCACAGCCTCGCCCACCTGGGCCACGCCCTGGCTTTGTTCAGAGCTGGCGGCACTGATCTCGCCCATCAAATCCGTGACACGTTTGATCGAGCCCACCACCTCGGTCATGGTTGCACCCGCCTGATCGACCAGCGTGGTGCCTGCGGCCACGCGTTCCACGCTGTCGTTGATCAGGGTCTTGATCTGCTTGGCCGCGTCGGCCGAACGGCCCGCCAGGCTGCGCACCTCGGACGCCACCACCGCAAAGCCCCGGCCCTGCTCGCCCGCACGCGCTGCTTCGACGGCCGCGTTCAGCGCAAGGATGTTGGTCTGAAAGGCAATGCCATCGATCACGCCGATGATGTCGGCGATCTTGCTGCTGCTGTCGTGAATGCCCTTCATGGTGTCCACCACCTGGCTCACCACCTCTCCGCCATGCACGGCCACCGTCGATGCGCTCTGCGCAAGCTGGTTGGCCTGGCGGGCGTTGTCAGCGTTCTGGCGGACGGTCGAATTGAGCTGCTCCATGGATGCCGCCGTCTCCTGCAGGGCGCTGGCCTGCTGCTCGGTGCGTGCGCTCAGGTCGTTGTTGCCCTGGGCGATCTCCGACGACGCCGTGGCAACGTTCTCGGAGCCGGAGCGCACATGCCCCACGATGCGCGACAGGTTTTGCTGCATTTCGTCCAGCGAGCGCAGCAGCTGGGCCATCTCATTGCGGCCATCGCCCACGTCGGGAATCTGCACCGACAGATTGCCGTGGCTGATTTCATCGGCCGCCCGCACCGCACGCTGCACTGGCCCCACGATGGAACGCGTGGTCCACAGCGCAAACAGTGCGCCCAGCACCACCGACACCACCGCCCCTAGCGCCAGCACCCACTGGCTGGTGCCTGCTGCCTGGATGATGGCGCCCTCGAACTCATCGAGCTGCTTGTGCGTGTTGTCCGCCACATCGGCCAGCGACTGCAGGTAAGCGGTGGCCAGGGGCTTGAGGTCGCTGTCCACCAGCGCAAACACGTCTTCCCCTGCCTTCTTGCGGTCCAGCAGCTTGGCGCGCGCATCCACATAGGCCTTGCGGGTCACCGCCACGCGCTCCATCAGCGCCTTTTCGGTCGGGTCGTCCACCAGCGCCTCCAGCTTCTTTTGCGCCTCGCTGGCCCGTTGGGACGTGGTGGCCATGTCCGCCGTGAGCGACTGGATGTAGCCCGCATCCGTGGCCTTGAGCGACGCCGACGCCCGCACCCAGTTCAGGTCGATGGCCGCCTTCCACTCCTGCGCCAGGGCGTTGCGTTCCATTTCGACAGTGGCAATGCGACTGCTGGCCTCCTTGAGTACTGCCAGTCGCCAGACACCGGTGGCGGCGATGGTGGCGGTGATCAACAGCACAAGGCCAAAGGCCAGGCTCAGGCGCGCTCCGATTTTCAGGTTGCTCATGGGAATCTTTCGTGGTTTTTATGGGGGCTTTTGCCAGCCATGGGTGCGCCGATGTGGTGCGGCGCACCTGCGCGGGACAACAAGGAATCAGCGGCTGGAATGTGATAATTATATCATATTTATGATAAATATGATATAATTATCAATTTGAATCATCACAAGAGAGTCGACGACCCACTGCGCAAGCGCTGCGCCGGTGGGGGCATGGGTGCGGCCCCCTGTGTCAGCCGTGGGGATATCAAAACAGCGCACAAGGCCCCGTGCGTGCAGCGCACGCTCGGGCTGGGGTGCTACATCGCGGGCGCTGTCGGCGCAGTGCCAGGCACCGAACCAACTTGGGGAAGTCTACGCCCCAAAACGGGGCGTCACGCTTACAAACGGTGCAGGCATGGCCTGCCGTCGGTCAAAAGCTCTCCCAGTCGTCCTCGGCACCGGCGGCCACTGCTTGTGGGGCCGCTTTGGGTGCGGCGCCCGCGGCTTTGGTGGTGGCACTGGCAGCAGGTGCCTTTTTGGCGGCAGGAGCAGAGGGAGAGCGCAAAGCAAGGGTTGCCTTGCTGCCCGCGGCATGGCCGCCCATCGCCGCCTTGCGCGTGTCCGCGGCGGGCGCAGGGCGCGGCACCGGGTCCACAGCGCCGCCAGGCTGCGATGCCCGTGCCTGGTCAGCCGTGAGCTTGAACACCGCCACCGCCCCCACCAAGGCCTGGGCCTGGTGGCTCAGGCTGCTGGCAGCAGCCGCCATTTCTTCGACCAGCGCCGCGTTCTGCTGGGTGACCTGGTCCATCTGCGTGACGGCCTCGCCCACCTGCGACACGCCCGTGCTCTGCTCGCTGCTGGCCGCGCTGATCTCGCCCATGATGTCCGTCACGCGGCGAATGGCGCCCACCACCTCGGTCATGGTGATGCCCGCCTTGTCCACCAGCTGGGTGCCCTGCTCGACCCGCTCCACGCTGGCAGTGATGAGCGACTTGATCTCTTTGGCCGCCTCGGCGCTGCGCTGGGCCAGATTGCGCACCTCGCCCGCCACCACCGCAAAGCCCCGGCCCTGCTCGCCCGCGCGGGCGGCCTCCACGGCCGCGTTCAGCGCCAGGATGTTGGTCTGGAACGCAATGCCGTCGATCACGCTGATGATGTCGGCGATCTTTTTGCTGCTGTCGTTGATGCCCTTCATGGTGGTCACCACCTCGGCCACCACATCGCCGCCCTGCCCCGCCACGGTGGATGCGCTCATCGCCAGCTGGTTGGCCTGGCGCGCGTTGTCGGCGTTTTGCTTGACGGTGGAGCTCAGCTCCTCCATCGACGCAGCGGTTTCCTGCAGCGCGCTGGCCTGCTGCTCGGTGCGGATGGACAGGTCGTTGTTGCCCGATGCGATCTCGGCACTGGCCGACGCCACGCCCTGGGCATTGCCACGCACGCCCGACACCACATGCGCCAGGTTGTCCCGCATGGCGGTGAGGCCGCTGAGCAACTGGGCGATCTCGTCCTTGCCCCGCGCATGGATCGCCACGGTCAGGTCGCCCTGCGCCACCGCGTCGGTGATCTGCACCGCATCGCCCAGCGCGCGCGAAATCTGCCGGATCATGGCGCCGCCCATTAGCACCGCCAGCACGATGCCCGCCACCACGGCCGTGACCGCCAGTGCGCGGATGGTCTGGTAGCTGGCGGCCGCACTGTCGTACTCGGCCTTGGCACGGTCCAGCTGCACCTGCATCAGCTGGCCCAGCACCTCCTGCAATGGGTCGATGGCGGGGTACATCTCCTTGGCCGCAAACGCGGTCAGGGCCGCCACATCGCCCGACTTGAAGTGCCCCGCCAGTACATCGGTGGCCGCATCTGCCTTGGCCTGCAGCGGCTTGAAGCGCTCGACCAACTGCGTTTCCTCCGGCACCAGCTGGGTGGCCAGATAGGCCTTCCAGTTGGCCTCGATGGCCTTGCGCGCATCGGCCACCGACTGCAGGCCCTGTGCGGGTGTCAGCGTACCATCACGCACCTTGTGGGCCGTGTCCACCACATTGACCGCATACATGTCCGCCACCACCTTGATCTGCTTGAGCGGCACCACCCGGTCGTCGTATACCGACTTGAGCCCGGCATTGGAATTGCCCATGCCATACAGCCCCGCCACGCCCACCAGCAACACCAGCAGACACAAGGCCGCAAGCAAACCCGCCAGGCGGGTGGAAATCTTGAACTGGTTCATGACAACACTCCTGAGGGAAACAAGCAAACAGGCTGCGCCCGGCTGGCAGCGCACCAGCGGTTGGAAAGGGGCATACGGAGAGCGCGCGGCAGACTCAGGTGCGGCCAGGGCGGCGCCCCGGTTGGCGTCGCAGACCACACGGCAGGCGCATGGGAGCTCGCACTGGTGATGATGGGGCGGCCACCCATGCACGTGCGCGACGCGTTGAAACCTCGGTCCATTGCAGAACTCCTGTGGAGAACGGCGCCAAAAAGGAATGTCCACCCACCGACGGGCCGCGCGCCGTGGCGGGCCCGCTCAGCATAGCGCTTTCCGTTACGTTTGCGTACAAATCGCCCGCCAACATTGGCGCGCCGCTGCCCATAACGGCAACTCGCCATCACGCACCTGCAGCAAGCATCGCGCCAGCGGTGGCAGACCCACCCCACGCATGCCTTCAGCCATCACCAACAAAGCGCCCGACCACAAAAAAGCACGCAGAAGGTAGCCCCCTCTGCGTGCTTTCTTGCTTTGTTTTTGATAGCTTTCAGCGCATGCTCTACTTGCGCTTGCAGCCGTTTCGACCTGATTTCTTCACCCAGGGGCCTGCGCAGCCCTGGTCAGAAGCTCTCCCAGTCGTCGTCGCCTCCCGCGGCCTTGGGTGCCGGGGCCGGGCTGGGCGCTGCGGGCTTGGCGGCGGGTGAGGCTGCCGGGCTGCTGGCCTTGGGCGCTGCCAGGCTGGCGGCGGGTTTGCTGCCGGTCTTGGCGCTTTTGCCCAGGCTGGTGCTGCGGGCCGGGGCTTTGTAGCTGGGTGCTGCAATGGGGGTGCGGGCGGGGGCTGCCGTGTGGCGGCTCTGGCTGTAGCTGCTGTTCGTGCTGCTGGCGTCGAGCTTGAACACGGCCACGGCGTTGACCAGTTCGCCGGCCTGGGCGTTCAGCGCGCTGGCGGCCGCGGCCATTTCTTCCACCAGGGCGGCGTTTTGCTGGGTGGCCTGGTCCATTTGCGTGACGGCTTCTCCCACCTGGCCGACACCTGCGCTTTGTTCGCTGCTGGCGGCGCTGATCTCTCCCATGATGTCGGTCACTCGCCGGATGGCGCTGACGACTTCGGTCATGGTGGCTCCGGCCTTGTCGACCAGGGCGGTGCCTTGTTCCACGCGTTCCACGCTGGCGGTGATGAGGGCTTTGATTTCCTTGGCGGCTTCTGCGCTGCGTCCTGCCAGGTTTCGTACTTCTCCGGCCACCACAGCAAAGCCCCGGCCCTGCTCGCCGGCGCGGGCGGCTTCCACGGCTGCGTTGAGCGCCAGGATGTTGGTCTGGAAGGCGATGCCGTCGATGACGCTGATGATGTCTGCGATCTTGTTGCTGCTGGCGTTGATGCCTTTCATGGTCTCGACCACTTCGGCCACCACGTCTCCGCCTTGCACGGCCACGGTGCTGGCGCTCACGGCCAGCTGGTTGGCGGCGCGCGCGTTGTCGGCGTTCTGGCGCACGGTGGAGCCCAGTTCTTCCATCGAGGCGGCTGTTTCTTCCAGCGCGCTGGCTTGCTGCTCTGTGCGTGCGCTCAGGTCGTTGTTGCCTGAGGCGATCTGTGCGCTCGCCGACGCAACGCCTTCGGCGTTCTGGCGCACCGAGCTGACGGTGTTGACCAGGCTTTGCTGCATGCGCTGCAGGGCGCTGAGCAGGTGGCCGGTTTCGTCCTTGGACTGCACGACGATCTTGCCGCTCAAGTCGCCACCGGCCACGCGGTCGGCTGCTTCCACCGCCTGCGCCAGGGGGCGGGTGATGGAGCGGATGATGGTGATGGCCAGAAAGATGGCGATGGCGATGGCCAGCGCACCCGCGATGAGTACATCGCGCTGCAGCGACACGGCGGCAGCTTCGGCGCGCGCGCCGGCGTCCACAGTTCTCTGCGATTGAAATTCAAACTGTTCGTCTATGGCGGCCATGTAGGCCCGCTGCGCAGGGCGCAGTTGCTCTTCCAGCAGCTTCAGGGCTTCGTCGCGCTGCCCTTGCTGGAGTGCCGCCAGGTATTGATCTCTCAGCTTCAAGAAATCACCGCGCCGCTGCTGCATGCGCGCCATCAGTTCCTTGCCCTTTTCAGAGCTGACCAACGTGTTCAGTGTTTTGTACTGCGCGTCCACATCCGTCGCTGCAGCCGCTATCTGACTTGTCGCCGATTTCACGATCGCATCCGAGGTGAAGATCGCCAGGTTGCGGAGCTGAATCGCCTGCTCGTTCACGCCGTCGTTGAGGGCACCCAGCGCTTTGACGATGGGTATTCGGACATCGATCACATCCTTGAGTTCTTCGCGCTGGTTGGCTGACCGCACCAGGCCCACAGCCCCCAAAGCGACCAACAGAAGCACCATGACGGCGAATGCCACAGCCAGCCGGGTTGAAATCTTTAACTGATTCATCCTTCTTCTCCTCTGTGTTGATCTTGTGTAGTGGGTTGCCACATTACCTGTGCACAGCTGATCTCACCAGTCCTATTTCGTCACTGCTGAGCAGGGCCTCGATGTCCATCACGATCAGCATGCGCTCGCCCAGGCTGGCAATGCCAGTGACAAAGGCCGGGTCCACATGGCCCTGCCGCTCGAACTGGGGCGTGGGCTTGATGAGGTCGGGAGTGAGCGAGACCACGTCGGCCACCGCATCCACCACCGCGCCAATCACGGTAGAGCCGATGTCCAGAATGATCACCACGGTGAAGTCGGTGTAGCTGGCTTCAGGGCATTGCAGCTTCACCCGCAGATCCAGGATGGGCACGATGCGGCCGCGCAGATCGATCACGCCCTTGATGAAGTCGGGCGATTGCGCCAGGCGCGTGGGTCTCTCGTATGAGCGGATCTCCTGCACGCGCAGGATGTCAATGCCGTACTCCTCCGCACCCAGGCGGAAGGTCAGGAATTCACGAGGGGCTGCGGTGGGGCTTGGGGCCAGCGCGCGGTGCGCAGAGTGGGTGGCGGCAGGCGCAGCGGCGTCGGCAATATCGGTCATGGCGCGGGCTTTCAGGCGGTTGGAACGGGAGGGTTGCGAACAGCGCCAGAACGCGACGAACGCAAAAGCTATCCAAAGCATAGCAGCGCACGGTTGCAAAATGTGACATTCGCGGGCAATCCCCCCCGCAATCCGAAGGGGACTCCCCCGGCCCGGGCGGGGGCAATTGGAGAGCTTGCTCCATTTCGCGCCCCGCCTTGGTGCGCAAAAACTGCTACCGTCGCACGACCCGCCTGCCTTGCCCGACAGGCGCCCGTTTTGGAACGACGACTTGATGCCTCTCTTCTCCGACCGCAAATCCGCCGCCCCTGACCACATGCCACCGCCCAGCCTCCCCTTGCTGGCGCTGGAGCTGCGGGCCCCATGGGAATTTGGCGCCGTGCTGCCCGCATGGCCCGTTCTGCAGCGCGCTCCACTGGGCGATGGCCACACGGTCATCGTGTTTCCGGGCCTGACAGCTGGCGACGCCACCACCCTGCCCCTGCGCCGCTACCTCGAATCGCGCAACTACAACACGCTGGGCTGGGGCCAGGGCCTGAACCTGGGGCCGCGCGATGGCGTGCTGGAGAACGCCAAGGCCCAGCTGCAGCAAGCGGTGGATGCCAGCGGCCACAAGGTGAGCCTGGTGGGCTGGAGCCTGGGCGGCATCTACGCGCGCGAGCTGGCCAAGGAAATGCCGGACCTGGTGCGCTGCGTGGTGACCCTGGGCACCCCGTTTGCCGGGCCCCACACCTCCACCAACGCCTGGCGCATTTACCAGTTCGCCAGCGGCCGCAGCATCGAGCGCGAAACCGAGAACTACAACCTGCCCGAAGCCCCCCCGGTGCCCACCACCAGCATCTACTCCCGCACCGATGGCGTGGTGGCATGGCGCGGCAGCATCCAGGCGCCCGCCGACCACAACCCCCACACCGAAAACATCGAGGTGGTGGCCAGCCACTTTGGCATCGGCCTGAACCCCAGTGCCTGGTGGGCCGTGGCCGACCGTCTGGGCCAGCCGCACGGGCCAGGCGTGGTGTGGCAGCCGTTCCAGCGCCCCCAGCTGCCAGGGCTGCATCTGGTGTACCCCAACCCGCACCGCTGACCGGCAGGTGCGGCGGCGCATCCGACTACGCCGACGCGAAGCGCCCGACCACAAAAAAGCACGCAGAAGGTAGCCCCCTCTGCGTGCTTTCTTGCTTTGTTTTTGATAGCTTTCAGCGCATGCTCTACTTGCGCTTGCAGCCGTTTCGACCTGATTTCTTCACCCAGGGGCCTGCGCAGCCCTGGTCAGAAGCTCTCCCAGTCGTCGTCGCCTCCCGCGGCCTTGGGTGCCGGGGCCGGGCTGGGCGCTGCGGGCTTGGCGGCGGGTGAGGCTGCCGGGCTGCTGGCCTTGGGCGCTGCCAGGCTGGCGGCGGGTTTGCTGCCGGTCTTGGCGCTTTTGCCCAGGCTGGTGCTGCGGGCCGGGGCTTTGTAGCTGGGTGCTGCAATGGGGGTGCGGGCGGGGGCTGCCGTGTGGCGGCTCTGGCTGTAGCTGCTGTTCGTGCTGCTGGCGTCGAGCTTGAACACGGCCACGGCGTTGACCAGTTCGCCGGCCTGGGCGTTCAGCGCGCTGGCGGCCGCGGCCATTTCTTCCACCAGGGCGGCGTTTTGCTGGGTGGCCTGGTCCATTTGCGTGACGGCTTCTCCCACCTGGCCGACACCTGCGCTTTGTTCGCTGCTGGCGGCGCTGATCTCTCCCATGATGTCGGTCACTCGCCGGATGGCGCTGACGACTTCGGTCATGGTGGCTCCGGCCTTGTCGACCAGGGCGGTGCCTTGTTCCACGCGTTCCACGCTGGCGGTGATGAGGGCTTTGATTTCCTTGGCGGCTTCTGCGCTGCGTCCTGCCAGGTTTCGTACTTCTCCGGCCACCACAGCAAAGCCCCGGCCCTGCTCGCCGGCGCGGGCGGCTTCCACGGCTGCGTTGAGCGCCAGGATGTTGGTCTGGAAGGCGATGCCGTCGATGACGCTGATGATGTCTGCGATCTTGTTGCTGCTGGCGTTGATGCCTTTCATGGTCTCGACCACTTCGGCCACCACGTCTCCGCCTTGCACGGCCACGGTGCTGGCGCTCACGGCCAGCTGGTTGGCGGCGCGCGCGTTGTCGGCGTTCTGGCGCACGGTGGAGCCCAGTTCTTCCATCGAGGCGGCTGTTTCTTCCAGCGCGCTGGCTTGCTGCTCTGTGCGTGCGCTCAGGTCGTTGTTGCCTGAGGCGATCTGTGCGCTCGCCGACGCAACGCCTTCGGCGTTGCTGCGCACGCCCGACACCACACGCGCCAGGTTGGCCCGCATGTCGCCCAGCGCATTCAGCAGCTGGCCCATTTCATCCTTGCCGCCGGGGGGCACCTCGGTCGCCAGGTCGCCATCGGCAATCGCGCGGGCGGCCAACACGGCGTGATGGGCGGGACGCGTAACGGCGCGGGTGATGGCCACACCCAGTACGGCCGCCAACGCCACGCACAGCGCGAGGGTGCCCAGCACCCAGATGCGTGCCGCATTGAACACTGTCATCGCTTCCTCATTGGCCTTCAATGCAGCGTCCGCATTGATCTTTTGCAGCTCGCCCAGGGTCTCGGCGGTGGCCACAAAGGCTGACTCCGATTCGCCCGCATACAGCATGCTCAACGCGTCCGCCGTGAGTTCCATGGTCTCGGCAGTGCTGAAGTCCACGCCCTTGGCAATGTCCGCCAGCTTGTCCTGCAACGCCACATAGGCCGCCTTGCGCGCCTTGTAGGCCTGGAAAACCTCGCGCTCCTTGGGCATGTCGATGAGCGGCTCGTAGATCGCCTCAACTCGGGTCAGGTCCTTGTGGCGCTGCGCGACCTGCTCGGCAAACGCCTTGACCTCGGCCGCGCTGCGCGCCGTGACCATGCCCGCCTCCGCACGGCGCATTCGGTTGAGCAGCACCCGCAGCTCGCCCGTTTGCGTGACGCTGGGCAGCAGGTTGGTGGCGATCTCCTCGGCGTTGGCATGGATGCGGGACATCTGCACCAGCGCAATGGCGCCGAGCAAGGCGGTCAGCAGCACCACCGCCAGGAAACCCGCTGCCAGCTTCACGCCGATGCGCAGATCAGAAATTTTCATGAATCACCTCAAAGTACCTCGTGACACCGGGACCACCCCAAGTGTGTAACCAAATGCAGTCTATCAGCGGGCCTGACCGCACATTGCGCGGCTTTTCCCTACCCCACCGGGGCACCGCCCACAAAAAAGCACGCCATCCATGGCGGATGGCGTGCTTTTATTTTGATAGCGTCTGGTGCAATCAGCACCAGCACTACCGGCCTATCTGACTTATGAGGCCTGCGACTTCTTGTAGCTGTCGATGCCGTCGGTGATTTCCTTCTTGGCGGCGTCGATGCCTTCCCAGCCCAGCACCTTGACCCACTTGCCCTTTTCCAGGTCCTTGTAGTGCTCAAAGAAGTGGGCGATGGCGTTGCGGCGCATGGCGTTCACATCGTCGATGGTCTTCCAGTGGTCATACATGGGCAGGATCTTGGACGTGGGCACGGCAATCACCTTGCCATCCACGCCGGCCTCGTCTTCCATCATCAAGATGCCCAGGGGGCGGCAGGGCACGACCACGCCGGGGAACAGCGGGTAAGGCGTGATCACCAGCACATCGACCGGGTCGCCATCGCCCGACAGCGTCTGCGGCACATACCCGTAGTTGGTGGGGTAGTGCATGGCGGTGGTCATGAAACGGTCCACAAAAATGGCGCCCGATTCCTTGTCCACTTCGTACTTGATCGGATCGGCGTTCATCGGAATCTCGATGACGACGTTGAAGCTGTCAGGAACGTTCTTGCCTGGGGGGACGTTGTTGAGGGACATGTCTTTGGATAGTGGTTTGTTGACGATAACCCGCGAGGCCTTCGGCACTGATGCAGCGCAACGAAGCGTCGGGATTAACCCTGATTTTAGGCGCACGCCCCTTTCTGCCCGCTTGCAAACCGGCGTTTGCCTGTAAATTGGGCCTGTTGGCCAATCGGCTCCTGCGCGAAACGCATGGGTAGCACGAGGAAGCAACGCAGCGGGGAAGCCACCGATGCGTTGGTCCCCCTCCGTGCAACACACCAAGGAGAATTGAATGGCTGCAAGTTCAGCGCTGACATCCCCTCTCATCCTCGCCCTCGTTTGCGGGCTCATCGCGGTGGCCTACGGCATCTGGGCCCGGGGCTGGATCCTTTCCAAAGACCCGGGCAACGCCCGCATGCAGGAGATTGCCGCCGCCATCCAGGCCGGTGCCGCCGCCTACCTGGCCCGCCAGTACAAGACCATTGCCATCGTGGGCGTGGTGCTGGCGGTGCTCATCGGCGTGTTTCTGGACGGCACCACGGCGGTCGGCTTTGTGGTGGGCGCCGTGCTCTCGGGCGCCTGCGGCTTCATCGGCATGAATGTCTCGGTGCGCGCCAATGTGCGCACCGCGCAGGCGGCCACTCAAGGCATTGGCCCGGCGCTCGATGTCGCGTTCCGTGGCGGTGCCATCACCGGCATGCTGGTGGTGGGGCTGGGTCTGTTGGGTGTCACGGGCTTTTACTGGTTCCTGGCGGGCAACGGCAACCACACGCCCACCACCCATCTGGCCACGCTGCTCAACCCGCTGATTGGCTTTGCGTTCGGCTCGTCGCTGATCTCGATCTTTGCGCGCCTGGGCGGTGGCATCTTCACCAAGGGCGCGGACGTGGGCGCCGACCTGGTGGGCAAGGTGGAGGCTGGCATCCCCGAGGATGACCCGCGCAACCCGGCCGTGATCGCCGACAACGTGGGCGACAACGTGGGCGACTGCGCGGGCATGGCGGCCGACCTGTTCGAGACCTACGCGGTGACACTGATCGCCACCATGGTGCTGGGCGCCCTGATGGTGGCCACGGCCCAGGTCAATGCGGTGGTGTACCCGCTGGCGCTGGGGGCGGTGTCCATCGTCGCATCCATCATTGGCTGCTTCTTCGTCAAGGCAACGCCCGGCATGAAGAACGTGATGCCCGCGCTGTACAAGGGTCTGGCGATAGCGGGCGTGCTGTCGCTCATCGCTTTCTACTTCGTCACGCTGTGGATCATGCCGGACAACGCGGTCACGGCCACGGGCACCCAGCTGCGGCTGTTTGGCGCCTGCGCCACCGGCCTCGTGCTGACGGCCGCGCTGGTTTGGATCACCGAGTTCTACACCGGCACGCAGTACTCGCCCGTGCAGCACATTGCCCAGGCGTCCACCACCGGCCACGGCACCAACATCATTGCGGGCCTGGGCGTTTCGATGCGTTCCACGGCCTGGCCCGTGGTGTTTGTGTGCGCGGCCATCATCGTGTCCTATGGCCTGGCTGGCCTGTACGGCATTGCGGTGGCAGCCACGTCGATGCTGAGCATGGCGGGCATTGTGGTGGCGCTGGATGCGTATGGTCCCATCACCGACAACGCGGGTGGCATTGCCGAAATGGCCGAGCTGCCCAGCAGTGTGCGCGACATCACCGACCCGCTGGACGCCGTGGGCAACACCACCAAGGCCGTGACCAAGGGCTACGCCATCGGCTCCGCCGGCCTGGCTGCCCTGGTGCTGTTTGCCGACTACACCCACAAGCTGGAGAGCTACGGCAAGGCCATCACCTTTGATCTGTCAGACCCGCTGGTCATCGTGGGCCTGTTCATCGGCGGGCTGATTCCGTACCTGTTCGGCGCCATGGCCATGGAGGCTGTGGGCCGGGCCGCAGGCGCTGTGGTGGTGGAGGTACGCCGCCAGTTCAGCACCATCAAGGGCATCATGGACGGCACGGGCAAGCCCGAATACGGCAAGGCCGTGGACATGCTGACCACCGCCGCCATCAAGGAAATGGTGATCCCCAGCCTGCTGCCGGTAGTGGTTCCCATTGTGGTGGGCCTGCTGCTGGGGCCCAAGGCGCTGGGCGGCTTGCTTATGGGCACCATCGTCACAGGTCTTTTTGTCGCGATCAGCATGTGCACCGGCGGTGGCGCGTGGGACAACGCCAAGAAGTACATCGAAGACGGCCACCACGGCGGCAAGGGCAGCGAGGCGCACAAGGCCGCCGTGACCGGTGACACCGTGGGCGACCCCTACAAGGACACGGCCGGCCCGGCCATCAACCCGCTGATCAAGATCATCAACATCGTGGCACTGCTCATTGTGCCGCTGGTGGTCAAGTTCCACGGCGGGTAAAACCGTCCCACCATCGTCAAAAAGGGGCCTCTGGCCCCTTTTTGACGCGTAACATCGCATCCACTGCAGCAGCCACTGGCATCGCGTTCCACTGAAGATGGCCTTGACACACACCACCCTGCCCGCCCCGGCCCCGACCGACAGCCCTGCGGCGCCCCAGCAGCGCATCGTCCAGATCGCGCTGGCCCAGGCCCGGCCTGTGGTGGAGCGCGTCATTGAGGCCACGCGCGTGTCCCTGCAAGCGCGCCTGGACAGTGCCCGCACCCCCGGCGAGCACCATGCGATGCAGGAGGCACGGCAGCAACTGGTGCGGCTGGCATCGGTGATGGCAGATCGCTACCCCGACGCACTGCGCAAGGCGCTGGACCAGGACACGGCACAGGGCGACGACAAGCCCACGCGGTCCCTGTTCACCGTGCACTTTGACGACCTCGAACTGATGGACGAGGCGCAGATCAACGACAGCGTGGAGCGCGCACGTGCCCGTCAGGTACTGATCTCTGCAGTGGAAGGTCCGCTGGCGGACCTGGACGCGTTGGTGTGCGCGGCCCAGGGGCTGTCCCGGGTGCAGCCGGAGCACAACCCGCTGCGCCCCGACGTGTTCTTGCAGGCCCTGCAGTCCGTGGTGTCGCAAATGCAGGTCACACCCCAGGTGCGCCACGACTGGGTGGGGCTGATGGCACAGGCATTGGGCGCCGAGCTGCGCGGCCTGTACCTGGCGCAAATCGACCAGCTCAAGCAAAGTGGTGTGAAGCCTGTGGGCTATGCCATGCGGCAGGCCACGGGCGAAGTGGTCTATGTGGCGCCGGCCGACGCCGGGGCGTCCCCCGGTTTTGCAGCCGACAACGACTTGTACGTGTCGTCCACCAGCGCGGGCGACCCGTTGCTGACGCTGGACCGCCTGCGCCGCCTGCTGCTGGGCGAGTTCAATGACGCAGCCGCCCCTGCGGACATGAACGCCAGCGGCGACAACCCACAGGAATCTTTCGCAGCCCGGTTTGACAGGGAGTTTGAACACCCGTCACAAGGTTTGCCGCAGATCGACCCACCGGCCACGGATTTCGCGATGACGGTGCCCGCGGCGTTTGAGGCGCTGCAAGAGATGAACCAGGTCGGCCAGATGATGGAGCGCCTGGGTACGCCACGCGCGCCAGCCGGCAACGATGCAGACGGCAGCCCTGCTGCCGCGCAGCGGGCGCAGGCGCAGGGCCTGGGCCAGGCCTTGAGCATGGAGGTGGTGGCGCTGATGGTGGACAACATCGCGCGCGACACCCGGCTGCTGTGGCCGGTGCAACAGTTCATCCGCGCGCTGGAGCCTGCGCTGATGCAGCTGGCATTGGCCGACCCCCGCTTTTTCAGCCACAAGGAGCATGCCGCGCGCCGCCTGCTGCAGGACATCACCGACCGCAGCCAGGCCTTCAACAGCCCCGAAGCCCCTGGTTTTCAGAGCTTCATGCGCTCGCTCATGCACATCGCAGGCCCGCTGGCCACCGCCACCATCGACAGCGCTGATGACTTTGAACAAGTGCTGCAGCAACTGCACACCAAATGGGCCGAGAAGGACCAGGCGCTCAAGCAGGAGCGCTTGCGCGCCATCGAGGCCCTGCAGCACGCAGAGCAGCGCCATCTGCTGGCCGCACAGATATCGCGCGAGATCTGGCTGCTGCCCGACATCGGCAAGGTGCCGGACGCCATCTCGCGCTTTTTGCTGGGCGCTTGGGCCCAGGTCATGGCGGAGGCGCGTCTTTCGGACAAATCAGGCACGACCGACCCGGGCCGCTACCAGGAACTGGTGGACGCGCTGATCTGGAGCGTACAGCCCGAACTGACGCGCGCCAACACGGGCCAGCTGGCTCGCCTGCTGCCCAAGCTGCTGGCCAAATTGCGCGAAGGTCTGGCGTCCATCGACTACCCTGCAGACCGCACGGAGGCTGTTTTTGAGCTGCTGATGCAACTGCACCAGCAGGCCTTCAAACCCGGGCCCCGGGTGGCTGCGCCAGCCCCTGCAGCCGCTGCGACTTTTGCAACGCCCGCGGCAGAGCCGCAACAACCGGCGCCCCTTGACGACGACGACCCCTGGGTTGCGCCCTCCGAAGCGAGGGAGTCCGGCTACATCGATATCTCGCAATCGCCCGAGAGCGAGGGCGCAGACACGGCCCCCGAGGCTGCCCCCAGCAGCGCTGCGCCCCTGCCGCTGCCCGCCGCCACCATCACGGTGGGCACCTGGGTCAATCTGCAGGTGGCGGGCCAGTGGGAGCGCACACAGCTGTCCTGGATCGGCTCGCACGGCAACCTGTTCCTCTTTACCAGCGCCGCTGGCCGCACCCAATCGATGACCCTGCGGCTGCTGGACCGGCTGCTGCAACAGGGAGCGATGCAGGTGCTGTCCGAGCACACCGTGGTGGACAACGCCCTGGACGCCGTCGCTCAGACAGCCATGCAAAACAGCGTGGAAAGCAGGCACTGAAGGCCGCTTGCACAACAAAAGTGGTCAAACACGGCAGACGGTGATACCCTGTCTCCATCACTCCAAGGCTTTGTAAAATTCAGGGGAATTTGTCAGGGCCTTAGCCCGCTTTGGCGGGCTTTTTTAATGGGTTTCCGCTTTGGCGGTTTTTCTCTAAGCGCCCCGCCCAGCAGGACCTTTTTGGCGTGTCGATCAGCCGCAGCCACTGCGGCTCAGTGAGCGCTCGCAGCAGGCAGGGTGAGCGTCGCCCGCAAGCCGCCAAGGCCTGTGGGCTCCAGATCCAGCCGCCCCTCATACAAAGCTGCCAGGTCCTGCACGATGGCCAGGCCCAGTCCCGTGCCGGGCACGGTTTCATCCAGGCGCACGCCGCGTTCCAGCGCCTGATCACGTTGCGCCGCGTCAATGCCGGGGCCGTCGTCTTCCACCGCAACCACCAGTTGGGGCTGCGCAGCGCCCGATCCGGCGGGCAGCAGTTGCATCTGCAGCCGCACCGCAGCCTGCGCCCACTTGCAGGCGTTGTCCAGCAGGTTGCCCAGCATTTCCTGCAGGTCCTGCGCCTCGCCCGCAAAGAAAAGCGGCACCGCTGAAGACTCGACACTGATATCGAGTAACCGGTCCGCATGCACCTTGTTCATCACGCGCACCAGCCCATCCACCACCGGCTGCAGCGGCGTGCGCTGCCCGGGCAAGCGCGCAGATGCCGCCACCCGCGACCGCGCCAGGTGCCAGTCGATGTGCCTGCGGGCCACCACCACCTGCTCTCGCACCAGCGCCGCCAGCTCCGGGCCATCAGTGGACGGTTGTGTGCGGGCCGCGTTCTCCAGCACCGTGAGGGGCGTCTTGAGCGCATGGGCCAGGTTGCCCGCCTGGGTGCGTGCCCGCTCCACCACCTCGCCATGCCGGCGCAGCACGGCGTTAAAGTCGTCGACCAGCGGCTGCACTTCCGCAGGGAAGCTGCCTTGCAATTGCGAAGCCCGCGCTTCTTGCACATCCTGCACCGCGCGCTGTAGCTCCTGCAGGGGCTTAAGCCCCACCGCCACCTGCGCCCAGGCGGCGGCGACCAGCAGCAGTAGCAACACCGCCAGCGACAGCCCCAGCACGCCAGTGAACCGGGCCGTGGCTGCCTGCGTGGCCTGCAGGTCGGCGGCCACAATCAAGCGCCAGCGCGCTGCATGCACGCCCTCGGCGCGCACCGTGCGCTCCAGCACCAGCAAAGGCACGCCCTGCGGGCCTGTCATCTCATGCACATGCACGGTGCCATCGGCCAACGCATCCACCTGTAGCGCCAGGCTGGTGTCCCACAACGAGCGCGAGCGCAACACCCCTGCCCGCTCCCGCCCATCGGGCGCCATGGCGTCCACCTGCCAATACAGGCCGGAGTAAGGCTTGAGCCAGCGCGGGTCGGACAGCGCCTCGGCAGCAATCACCGGCCGCCCCTGGGCGTCAAACTCCAGCCGCGCCGTGATCTGGTCCAGCTGCAGCTGCAGCGCAGCCTGAAACTGCTGCTGCACATGTTCGCGGAACAATCCGCTCAGCACCAGCCCAGCCAGCACCATGGCCACGGCCGCACCCGCCAGCGTGACGGCCAGCAGCCGCACCCGCAAAGACCGGGACCAGTGCACGGGCGGAGCAGGTGGCACAGCTTGCACGCTCATGGCGGCACCAGGCGGTAGCCCATGCCACGCACGGTTTCGATGCGTGCCGAATCCGTCAGGGCAGCCGACGAAGCCGCAGGAGGCAACATCTTCTTGCGCAAGCGCCCCACAAAGACCTCGATGGTGTTGGAGTCCCGATCAAAGTCCTGCGCATAGATGTGTTCGGTCAGCTCCGCGCGTGACACCAGCACGCCAGGCCGGTGCATGAGGTAGTCGAGCACCTTGTATTCATGCGCTGTCAACGTCACCGGCTGGCCCGCACAGGTCACGCGGCCACTGCGTGTGTCCAGCGACCAGTCTCCACACTGCAGCACGGCCGACGCTTGCCCGCTGGCGCGGCGGATGAGTGCGCGAAGGCGCGCCAGCAGTTCTTCGAGATGAAAGGGCTTGGTCAGGTAGTCGTCGGCACCGGCATCGATGCCTGCGACTTTTTCGTGCCAGTTGTCGCGCGCGGTGAGGATCAGCACCGGCATGTTGCGCCCCTCGGCCCGCCACCGCTTGAGCACCGTGAGCCCGTCCACCACCGGCAGGCCCAGGTCCAGCACCACGGCATCCACTGCCTCGGTGTCGCCCAGAAACTGCGCGTCGAGCCCGTTGTCTGCCTCGTCCACCGTGTAGCCCGCGCCGTGCAGGGCATTGCGCAACTGGGCGCGCAGCAGGGTGTCGTCTTCTACCAGCAGGATGCGCATGGAGGTGTCGTGGTCGGAAGGGTGTCAGCGATTGTCACGGCTTCGCTGCTGATCTTCGCGCGATTCTCGGGATCGCACACGCAGCACCTCCGCCGTGCGCGCATCGAGCTTGACCTTGGTCAACTGCCCGGCAGGCGTCAGCAGCTTGATCTCGTAGATCCAGCGCTCGCGCTCCTGCTCCAGCTCCACTTCCAGCACCTGGCCAGGCACCTCGCGCTGCAGGCGATCGAGCACGACGGCCAGTGGCAACACCTGGCCCGCCTGCACGGCCTGCCGGGCGCGGTCGTGGTCTTCCTTGCCGCTGGCCCACGCGGACGGCACGGCCAGCGCGGCAGCCCACAGCACACACGCCGCCAAGCACATGCACCGGACATGGCGGCCCGCACAAGCAGCGTGGAAGGAAAAAGGCATGGGCGCATTGTCCTGCGCGATATCTGAACGGCCGATGAACAGCCCTTTCACGCGCCGTTCAGGCGGGGATTTCAACAATGGCTGCACAAGCGATGAAACCCACAAGGACCACAGCATGACTTCCCTTCGCACCCTGACTCTGGCCGCGCTCTGTGCACTTGCAGCCACCAGCATCAGCCACGCCGCTGACACCACCGCTGCCCAGCAGCTCGCCCACTGGAGCGCACAGGCCGGCAGCCCAGGCAATGCCGACAAAGGCAAGGTGTTCTTCAACGCACGCCATGGTGGCGAATGGTCTTGCGCATCCTGCCACGGCACACCGCCCACCGCACAGGGCAAACACGCCAGCACCGGCAAGTCGATTGCGCCCCTGGCTCCGGCCTTCAACCCCAAGGCATTTACCGACACCGCCAAGGTGGACAAGTGGTTCCGCCGCAACTGCAACGACGTGGTGAGCCGTGAATGCACAGCAGTGGAAAAAGCCGACGTGCTGGCCTACCTCAACGCCCTCAATCCCTGAGACCGACACCATGCAAAAACCAGCCCCATTACGCCCTGCAGCCCTGGCCGCCGCTGTGTGCGCACTGACCCTGCTGTCACTCTCCAGCGCCCATGCAGACAGCGGGCGCGCCATGCCCCGCAACGTGCCCAGTGCCTACACACAGGAATGCGCCGCTTGCCACACCGCCTACCCGCCCGGCCTGCTGCCCGCAGCATCCTGGAACCGCGTGATGACGGGCCTGGACAAGCACTACGGCACCGACGCATCGCTGGACGCTGCCACCGTACGCCAACTCAACCAGTGGCTGCGGGCCCACGCAGGCACCTACAAGCGGGTGAACGAGGAGCCACCCGAGGACCGTATCACCCGCTCGGCCTGGTTTGAACGCAAGCACCGAAAGATCGAACCCACCACCTGGAAGCTCGCCAGCGTGAAAAGCGCTGCCAACTGTGCAGCCTGCCACACAGGCACAGACCAGGGCCAGTTTGACGAACACAACCTACGCATGCCGGCGGGGCTCGATGCCCGATCGCGCCGCGCGTGGAACGACTGACTGCCACCGACAGAAACCTTTGGCGTCCCCACAAGGAGAACACGATGAACAACGCCCCTTCCCTCCACCCTGCCAGCGCCACGGCGCAACCCGCCCCCGCCAAGGCTCCCAGTCGCCGGGTGACCGATGCGCCGACGCGCATGTTCCACTGGCTGTTTGCACTGTGCTTTGCGGGGGCCTACGCCACGGCCGACGGCGAACACTGGCGGCTGCTGCACGTCACGCTGGGCTACACCATGGCGGGGCTGCTGGGCTTTCGACTGCTGTACGGCATCTTCGGGCCGCGCACCTCGGGCCTGGGCCTGCTGTGGCGCAAGCTGGCGGGGACGCCCGCATGGCTGCGCACATTGCCCCAGGCCCCATCGGTCACGCAGATCAACTGGCGCCAGGGCCAGAACCTGCTGATGGCACTGGCCATTGTGTTGCTGCTGGCGCTGGTGGTGCCCCTCACGCTCAGCGGATATGCCACGTACAACGACTGGGGCGCTGCGCTGGGCGGCAACTGGATGGGAGAAGCGATGGAAGAAGTGCATGAGTTCTTCGGCAACGCCCTGCTGTTTGTGGTGTTGGCCCACATCGCGCTGATTGCAGGGTTGAGCCTGCTGCGCCGCAAGAACCAGGCACTACCCATGCTCACCGGCCGGGTGGAGGGCAAGGGGCCGGACCTGGTCCCGAAGAACCGCACCTGGCTCGCCGCCCTGCTGCTGATCGCAACACTGGCCTTTGGTGCCTGGCAGTGGCAGCAGTCGCCCAGCGGCTGGGTTGCCAACGGCACATCGACCGAACGCCAACGGCACCACGATGACGACTGACGCAGAGCCACCGAACACGAAGGAACCGCCCTATGAAAATCTACATGTGTGCCGTCTGCGGCTGGATCTACGACGAGGCTGCGGGCCTGCCCGACCACGGTATCGCGCCCGGCACCCTCTGGGCCAACGTCCCCGACGACTGGCGCTGCCCCGAATGCAATGTCGGCAAGGCAGACTTTGTGATGTGCGAGGTGTGAAGAAGGCGGATGGGATGCGGCGCACTGCGCTCCGTCAGGGCGGCCGACACCAGCGCGCGGTATAACTGTTACACCGCTGCGACACTCCTTGCAAAGCAGCCTCACGCCCCACATGCCCACTACCGACTCCCCCGCTGGCCTCGACCCGGCACTGGCCGCCCAGCGCCTGCGTGAAGAAGGCCCCAACGAACTGGGCATCAGCCAGCGCCGCACGCTACGCGACATGGCCTGGGACGTGGTCACCGAGCCCATGTTCCTGCTCCTGCTGGGTGCAGGTGCCATTTACCTCGCCATGGGCGACGCGCACGAGGCAATGATCCTGCTGGGCTTCGTGGTCATCATCATGGCGATCACGGTGCTGCAGGAGCGCCGTACCGACAACGCGCTCAACACCCTGCGCGACCTCTCCAGCCCCCGGGCCCTGGCGTTGCGCGGCGGCACCATGGTGCACATTGCCGGCCGCGACGTGGTGCGCGAAGACCTGCTGATGATTGCCGAGGGAGACCGCATCCCGGCCGACGGAACGCTGCTGCAGGCCCACGAACTGGCCGCCAACGAGTCGATGCTGACCGGCGAGTCGGAGCCTGTGGCCAAGCAACCTGCCGACAAGGTGTTTGCGGGCACGCTGGTGGTCAGCGGCCAGGGCCTGCTGCGGGTGACCGGCGTGGGCCGCCACACCGAGCTGGGCCGCATTGGCCAGTCGCTCGACACCATTGCCCTGCAGGCCTCGCCGCTGCGCGAGGAAATGGCGCGGCTCACGCGCAAGCTGGTGATCATTGGCCTGTCGCTGTGCGCGCTGCTGGTGGCCCTGTTCTGGGCGCTGCGCGGCGACTGGCTGCAGGCCGTGCTGGCAGGCATCACGCTGGCCATGGGGGTGCTACCGCAAGAACTGCCCGTGATCATGATCATCTTCCTGGCCCTGGCCGCGCGGCGGCTGGCGGCACAGCAGGTGCTCACGCGGCGGCTCAACGCCATCGAGACGCTGGGCCAGACCACGGTGCTGTGCGTGGACAAGACCGGCACCCTCACCCAAAACCGCATGGCAGTGGCGGCGCTGTGCATTGCGGGCCAGGAGCTGGATGTGCAGAACCTGCCTGCCGCTACGGATGGCAGCGCGCTGCCCGATGCCTTCCACGAACTGCTCGAATACGCCGTGCTGGCCAGCGAGATAGAACCCCACGACCCCATGGAGCAGGCCTTTCACCGCATGGCAGCGGACCACCTGGTGGACACCGAGCACCTGCACCCCGCATGGTCGCTGGCACGCGAGTACGAGCTGTCGCCCCAGCTGCTGGCCATGAGCCACCTGTGGCGCGATGGCACCTCGGCGCACGACACGGTAGCCACCAAGGGCGCGCCCGAAGCCGTGGCCGACCTCTGCCACCTGCCCGACGCCGAGCGCGCTGCCGTCAGCGCCCAGGCCGCGCGCCTGGCGGATCGGGGCCTGCGGGTGCTGGGCGTGGCCAAGGCCCGGCACCACACGCAAGACACCTGGCCCGACGCCCAGCACGACTTTGACTTTGAATGGCTGGGCCTGGTGGCCCTGGCCGACCCTCTACGCCCCGAAGTGCCCCAGGCCGTTGCACAGTGCCGCCAGGCGGGCATTCGCGTGGTGATGATCACCGGCGACCACCCCCGCACCGCGCGCGCCATTGCCGCCCAGGCAGGCATCGCCAACGACCGCGTGATCACCGGCGACGAGCTGGCCCACATGCCGCCGCAGGTGCTGGCCGAGCAAGTCCGGCAGGTCGGCGTGTTTGCGCGCATCAAGCCACACCAGAAGCTGGCACTGGTCGAAGCCCTCAAGGCCCAGGGCGAGGTGGTGGCCATGACCGGTGACGGCGTGAACGACGCCCCGGCCCTCAAGGCCGCACACATCGGCATCGCCATGGGCCAGCGCGGCACCGACGTAGCCCGTGAGGCTGCCGCCCTGGTGCTGCTGCACGACGACTTTGCAGCCATCGTGCTGGCGATTCACCGGGGGCGGCAAACCTTTGCCAACCTGCGCCAGGCCATGGTCTACACGCTGGCGGTGCACGTGCCCATCATTGGGCTGGCGCTGCTGCCGGTGCTGTTCGGGCTGCCGCTGGTGCTGGCGCCGCTGCACATCGCGTTTCTGGAGCTGGTCATCGACCCGGCCTGCTCCATCGTGTTCGAGGCCGAAGAAGGCGCTGCCGACCTCATGCAGCAGCCGCCGCGCGCGGCCGGCGAACCCCTGCTGTCCGCCCGCCACATCCTGCTGAGCGTACTGCAGGGCAGCGTGGTGACCGCTGCCGTGGTAGGCCTGTATGCCTGGCTGCTGCGCCAGCCACCACATGCCGCCACCGCCAGCACGGCCGCGTTTGTGGTGCTGGTGGCCGCCAACGCCGCGCTCATCCTGCCCAGCCGCAGCAGCCAGACGGTGTGGCGCAGCCTGTGGAAGGGACTCACCCCGGTCAGCCTGTGGGTGGCGGGCGGCACGCTGGCCGCGCTGACGGCCATCACCACCGTGCCGTGGCTGGCCAACGCTTTCAGGTTTGTGCCGCTATCGCCCCTGCACTGGTTCATGGCCCTGCTGGCCGGGCTGCTGCTCACGGTGGTGTTTACGGCCAACAAGCGCTGGCTGCAGCCCGCCACACTGGCGCGCCAGACTTCTCTCGCCTAATCCCCCCGCCCTACACCATGCCCATTGTTCTGGAATCCATCGACCACGTCGTGCTCACCGTCGCCAGCATCGACAAAACCATTGCGTTTTATGAGCGTGTGCTGGGCATGACCGCGCGGGAGTTCAAGCCCCAGCGGTACGCGCTGCACTTCGGCGTGCAAAAGATCAACCTGCACGAAGTGGGCACGGTGGTGGACCCCAATGTGCGCCACGCGACGGCGGGCTCGGGCGACCTGTGCTTTCTCACCCAGATGCCGCTGGACGACGTCATCGCCCACCTGCAGGCCGAAGGCGTCCCCATCGTGCAAGGCCCGTTGGGAGCAACGGGCGCCCGCCACCGGCTGCGCTCGGTCTACATCTACGACCCGGACGAAAATCTGATCGAGATTGCCAACGAGGTGTGAGGCGTTGGCTGCACCGATCGCAGTACGGTCTCCCACACAACGATCAGAACTCGGCCGAGATCGCCGCCCGCAACAAAGTTGCCGCGGGCTCCACCAGCTCTTGCAGCTGCCCGGCCCGGTCCTGCTCGATAGAATGCAGCACCATCTCGTTGATACCCCCCACCACGGCCATGGCCATCATCGGCTGCAGGGGCGTCTTGCGTTTGCGCTCACCCGGGCGGTTGTTCACCACGTCCAGCATCAGGTCGGCCAGTTGCTGGTTGGCGCGGCGGCGCGCGGCCAGGCCCGTCGGGCCCAGGCCCAGGATGTCGATGAACAAGGTGCGCAGCAGCACGGGGTTGCGCGCCAGCACGCCAAAGTACGCCGCCATGGCCTGCTCCACCTGGGCTTCCCAGTCGCTGTGCGGATCGATGGCAGCGCGCAGCACCGCAATCGCGTTGCCACTGGCCGCCTCGTACAGCGCGGTCAGGCACTCGGCCTTGTCGGCAAAATTTTCATAAAAGGTGCGGCGCGACACGCTGGCTTCGCGCACGATGTCGGCAATGGTGGTGTCGGCATAGCCCTTGGCGGCCACGGCGCGCGCCATGCCCTCCAGCAGGCGGGCGCGGTGTTCGGTGCCCGCAGCGGGTGCAGCGGGCGCAGCAATTGGGGCGGTGACGTCACTCATGGAGGCTGATCGCAATGCAGAAAATTCGACGAGGTACTTGACAGTACCATAGTTGATCTGCATCATACAAATCTACCGGTACTGCAAAGTACCAAATCCATGCGCCACCGCGCGGCCCCCTTGCGCCAGGAGCCCTCTTCATGACCGAACTCGTTGTCCGCCGCCTGCTGATCGACCTGGAGACGCCGTTTGCGCGCCACTGGTGTGGTGGCGACGCGTTTCGCTCTGCGCTGTTCAACGCGCTGTCGATGAGCTTTCCGGTGGGCGAGCAGTTCTTTATCGACGCCGTGCGTGACGGCCACAAGGCCCTGCCCCCCGACAGGCAAGCGCAGTTTGCCGACGAAGTGCGTGGCTTCATCGGGCAGGAGGCCACACACCGCCGCATCCATGCGCTGTTCAACGGCCACCTCGACCAGCAGGGCCTCGCCAATGAATGGGCCCCGCGTGCGCAAGAGCGCATGAAGCTGTTTGCGGGCGCCGACCCACGCCATCCGCTGGCTGTGACCGCTGCCAACGAGCACTTCACCGCCCTGCTCGCCGAATGGCTGCTTGCCCACCCCGAGGTACTGCAGGGCGCCGAGCCGCGCCTGGCCACCATGTGGCAATGGCACTGCGCTGAAGAGTCCGAGCACAAGAACACGGCCTTCGACCTTTACCAGGCCCTGGGCGGCAACCACGAGTGGCGCATCACCTGGTTCCGCCGCATCACGGTGGTGTTCCTCGGCGATGTGCTGCGCCAGACGGTGCTGAACCTGCGCCGCGATGGCTCGCTGTGGAAATGGAGCACGTGGACCAGCGCCGCACGCACACTGTTCGGCAAGGGCGGCCTGGTGCGCGAGACCTGGCGCCCCTGGCGCGAGTACCTGCGCCCCGACTTTCACCCCAGCCAGCACGGCACCGACTTGTCGGCACGCTGGCTGGCAGAGCACAGCAACGCCTACACCCCGGTGGGTGCGCGCTGACAACCACGACCTGACACCATGACCCATCCCACCACGCCCCGGCACACAGGCCGGGCAGGCGCGGCTTTGCTCTGCCTGCTTGCATCTACCACCCTGACCCTGCTGCCCCTGCAGGCCCACGCCGCCCCTTTGGCGTTTGACGCAGCGCTGCAGCAGCTGCAGCAGCGCTCCGACCAGCTGGCCGCATCGCGCAGCGCCGTCGAAAGCGCCCAGCTGCGCCGCGACGCCATGCAGCGCCTGGGCGGCCCGGTAGTCAACCTGAGCGGCGCCGCCTATACCTACAACGCCAACCTGGACGTGGACCTGAACCCGCTGAACCGCGCACTGCCTGGCGTGCTGTCGCAGCTGCCACCCCAGCTGGCGGGCTCGCTGGCCCAGTTGCCGCATCTGCCGTCCAGCTACACGCTCAACCGCAGCAAGAGCGACACCACAGCCTCGGTCTCAGCCATCTGGCCCATCTACATGGGCGGCGCCAGCAATGCGGCCCGGGGCCTGCTGGATGCCCAGGCGCAAGAAGCCCAGGCCGACGCCGCCAAAACCGGCCATGAGGCCACCACCCTGCTGGTGCAGCGCTACTTTGGCGCCCAGCTGGCGCAGCGCGCTGCCCTGCTGCGCGAATCGGCCCTTGCCACCATTGAGCAGCACGACGCCGCCGCACAGAAGATGCTGGACGCCGGCGTGATCGCACGCGTCGAACGCCTGCAGGCCCGCTCCGCGCTGGAAGAGGCCCGCCGCAACGCGCGCAAGGCCCGCGACGATGCCGAGCTGGCCGCCACGGCGCTAACCCGCACCCTGAAGGCGTCCGACCCTGTGACGCCCACCAGCCCCCTGTTTGTGCTGAGCCAGCCGGTCGAGCCCCTGCCCCACTTCATCGACACCGCCTTGGCCCACCACCCCGGACTGGACAAGGTGGCCGCCAAGAAAGAGCAAGCCACGCAACTGCATGCCGCACAGGAGGCACTGCGCAAGCCCCAGGTGTTTGCGTTTGGCCAGCGCCAGCTCAAGACCGGCCGCGATGCCGACTGGGTGGCCGGCGTGGGCGTGCGCTGGACGCTGTGGGACTCCATCGACCGCAACGCGCTGGCCGAGTCATCCAACCGCCAGATCGAGCAGGCTGAGCGCACCGGCGCACAGGCGCAGAACGACATTGCCCTGCTGGTGGAAAAGCGCTGGCAGGCCCTGGAGCAAGCGCGCCGCGCCTACTTTGCGCTGCAGCCGGGTCTGGAGCTGGCCGACGAAGTGCTGCGCCTGCGCATTTCCGGCCTGAAGGCGGGCACCAGCACCACGCTGGACCTGATCGACGCCCAGGTCAACCAGGCCAAGGCCCAGACCGAACGCGCGCAAGCCGCCCACGACTACGTGAAGGCGCTGGCCGATCTGCTGGAGGCCTGCGGCCTGTCGGAAGACTTTGGCAAATACATGGCGCGCGCTGATGCGGTGCGGGTGGAATGAGTAAAGGTGGAACGAACATGAGCAAGAACAAAAGCAAAAAGGCGGCCGTGATCGGCACGGTGGCCTTTGTGGCCGTGGCAGGCTTTGTGGGCTTTGGCCTGTGGAAGGCCTCGCAGCCGGCACCCGAGGTGTTCCAGGGCCAGATCGAAGCGCAAGAGGCCGACATCGCCCCCAAGGTCACCGCGCGCATCGCGCAGATCCTGGTGAAGGAAGGCGACCAGATCGCCGTGGGCGCCCCGCTGATCCGCATGGACAGCCCCGAGGTGAAAGCCAAGCTGGCGCAGGCCACCGCCGCCCAAGAAGCTGCCCAGGCCGTGGCCGACAAGGCCCAGCACGGCGCGCGCCCGCAAGAGATTGAAATGGCCCGCCTGAACTGGCAGCGCGCCGTGGCCGCCGCCGACCTGGCCGAATCGTCCTTCAAGCGCGTGGATGGCCTGGCCCGCGAGGGCCTGGTGGCGGCGCAAAAACGCGACGAGGCCGAGGCCAACTTCAAGGCCTCGCGCGACCAGGCACTGGCGGCCAAGGCGCAGTACGACCTGGCCCGCGTCGGTGCCCGCACCGAAGACCGATCCGCCGCCAGCGCCCAGGCGCGCCAGGTGGCGGGCGTGGTGGCGGAGGTGCAGGCGGCCCAGGCCGAGACCGAGCTCAAGAGCCCCGTCGCCGGCGAAGTGGCCAAGGTGCTGGCCCGCACGGGCGAGCTGTCGCCGCAGGGCGTGGCCGTGGTCACGGTGGTGGACCTGAAGGACCAGTGGGTGGTGCTGAATGTGCGCGAAGACCGTCTGCAGCGCTTTGCCATCGGCAACGAGTTCGACGCCACGCTGCCCGCGCTGGGCGGCAAAACCGTGAAGTTCAAGGTCTACCACACGGCTGCGCTGCCCGACTTTGCCACCTGGCGCGCCACACGCGCAGGCCAGGGCTTTGACGCCCGCACGTTTGAAGTGCGCGCGCGCCCGGCAACCCCCATCGAGGGCGCACGCCCCGGCATGACGGTGCTGGTGCAGTGACATGCGCCTGATGCACAGCGATTTGAGTCAAAAGTACCGGTAGCGCTAGTGCAATATGCGCATAAAGCTATGAATTCAATAGCAAACAGCCTTCGCCGCGAAGCCCGCCGCCTGGCGGCCGATCCGTGGGACCTGGCCATGGTCACCTGGGTGCCGCTGCTGGGCGTGGCGCTGCTGTGGTGGATCTTCTCGGCCGGCCTGCCGCGCCACCTGGCGGTGGGCGTGGTGGATGACGACCACTCCAGCCTGTCGCGCCCGCTGGTGCGCATGCTGGACGCCACACCGGGCGTGCAGATCACCCAGCACTTCACCAACGCGGCCGAGGCCGAACGCGCGCTGCGCGCGGTGGACGTGTACGCCGTGGTCTCCATCCCGCGCGACTTTGCGCACACCGTGAAGGAAGGCCGCGCCGCGCAGGTCACGCTGCTGCACAACGCGCAGATGTCCACCCACTCGGGCCTGCTGCAGCGCGATGTGCGCACGGCCGTGGGCACCTTGTCGGCGGGTATCGAGATGGCCGCGCGCAACAAGCGCGGCGAAAGCGCCCAGGCCGTACACGTGAGCATGGAGCCCATCCACACGCAGATGGTGGCGCTGTTCAATGTGTCCAGCAACTACGAGCAGTTTCTGGGCGCAGCGCTGATCCCCGCGCTGCTGCACATCCTGGCCATGACGGCCGGTGCCTGGACGGTGGGCCGCGAGCTGCGCGACCGCACGCTGGGCGAGTGGCTGGGCGCAGGGGGCTGGGTGCGCACTGCAGGCGCGCTGGTCGGCAAGCTCGCCCTGCCCTGGGCAACACTCACGCTGGTGGGCCTGCTGGCGCTGGTGGGCATCACCTGGGGCCGGGGCTGGCACCCGCCGGGCAACCTGTGGTGGGTGGCTGCGGCGCTGGCGCTGCTGATGGCGGTGTCGATCACCGCAGGCGCTGCGCTGGCAGGCATCACGCGGTCGCTGCGCACCGCACTGTCGGGTGCGGGCTTTTTTGCGGCACCGGCGTTTGCGTTCAGCGGCGTGGCGTTTCCCCTTTCGGGCATGCCCGGCAGCGCACGCGCGTGGGCCGAAGCCATGCCGTTCACCCACTACATCCGCCTGCAGATCGAGCAGCTGCAAATGGGCGCACCGGTGGCTACCAGCGTCTCGACGATGGTGGCGCTGACCATCGCCACCGCAGGGCTGTGGCTGGTAGGCGCCACGGCGCTGACCGTGGCGCACACGCGCCCAGACACCTGGGGAGGCCGCTGATGAACGCACCGATGCAACCCATGCCGGTGACGACGCCACCCCGCCAGGGCCTGCTGGGCGCCTGGTTGCAAGCACTGGCCACCGTGGTGCGCGACAAGGGCGTGCTGCTGCTGTTGGTAGGAGCGCCTGTGCTCTACGGTTTTTTCTACCCCTGGTTCTATGCCGACGAGGTACTGACCCGCGTGCCTGTGGCCGTGGTGGATAGGGACCACACCAGCCTGTCGCGCCAGATCACTCGGTTTGCCGACGCCGACCCCCGCATTGAAGTGCGTTTTGTCGCCGCCAGCGAACGCGAGGCGCAGGAGGCCCTGTGGCGCGGAGAGATCGAAGGCTACGCGGTGATCCCTGCCGGGCTCAAGCGCAGCGTGGTGCGCGGCGAAAACGCCGTGGTCAGCATCGAGGCCAACGGCGCCTACGCGCTGCTGAACAAGGCCGTGCAATACGGTTTCGCAGAGGCCGTCGGCACCGTGTCTGCCGGGGTCGAGATCCGCAAGTTGCAGGCCAGCGGCCAGAGCGCGCCCCAGGCCCGCGCCAGCCGCGCGCCGGTGCAACTGCAGATGGTGGCGCTGTTCAACCCCACCGAGGGCTACGGCAGCTTTGTGGTGCCTGCGGTGGCGCTGCTCATCCTGCAGCAGACCTTGCTGATGGGCGCTGCGATGCTCACCGGCACCTGGGTGGAAAGCGGCCAGCACCGCGCCCGCGCCACCACCTGGCTGGGCCGCCTGCTGGCGCTGTGCACACTGGGCTGGGCCAGCGGCCTTTTCTACTTTGGCTGGATCTTTGTGCTGCACGACTACCCGCGCGGCGGCAACCCGCTGGGGGCACTGGCGCTGCTGGCCTGCTACATCCCGGCCATCGCGGCGCTGGGTGTGTTGCTGGGGCTGTGGTTTGGCAACCGTGAACGCGCGCTGCAGGTGCTGCTGTTCACCACACTGCCCATCGCGTTCGTCGCAGGCTTCTCGTGGCCGGTGGAGGCCCTGCCCGAGCCGCTGCAGTGGCTGCGCTGGCTGCTGCCCAGCACCTCAGGCGTGCAGGCATCACTGCGGCTTAACCAGCTGGGCGCGCCGCTGTCTGCCGCGCTGCCTTACCTGTGTGCATTGGTGGCGCTGGGTGCGGTGTGCGCAGGGGCCGTGCTGGCCCTTGCGAGGCCGTCAAGCCCTGGCGCTCAAGCAGCAAACGCGGCGGAGCGCGAGCGCAGAGCTTACTGAGGGTGGGCCGCAGCCTGTTGCCCGGTACGCAAGCGCACCGGGCCGCTGCGCTCTTCCACCGCCGCCTGCACCTCCTTGCGCAGGCCCAGTGCAAACGCCCACTCGGCCACCACAAACAGCGGGCCCACGATCAGGCCCACCAGGTCGTCCACAAAAGCGGGCTTGCGGCCTTCGTAGTAGTGGCCCACGAACTGGATCACCCAGCCCACGGCAAACAGGCCAATGCCCGTGGCCAGCCAGACGGCCAGGGTCTGTGCCGCCACCCATTGCCCGCCCACCAGCATGGCGGCCAGCAGCGCGGCCATGGCCAGGCCAAAACGCATGTCCAGCCGGAAGTAGAAAACACTGGCCACCAGCGCTGCCAGCAGCGCCGGGCTTAGCGGCAGCGCACCCACCATCCAGGTCGGACGCGACAGGAGGATGACGACGGCGAACATGATCATGGGCACGCCCACAAAATGGGTGTGGATGTTGCGCGGGTCGCGGTGGTAGTCGGCGTATTGGGACAGGTGGTCGATCAGGGTTTTCATGGGTGTCTCCAGCATGTGTTTTGCGCAGCATCAATACTCGCTCTCAGGCCGCGCCAGCGTCTGTCGTGCAGACGACAAAAAGCCGCCGCGCCCTCCTGCCACGTTCAATCGCATCCCATGTCCACCCCTTCCGCCTACCTGCCTGTCCTCCAGTCTGGCCGCTGGTTTGCCCACCTGCCGCCCGACTTTTCCCAGCCGCTGATTGCCATGGCGCAGTTGCGCCATCTGCCGACGGGCGAGGTGCTGTTCCGGCGCGGCGATGCGCCCTGTGGCCTGTATGCGGTGGTGCGCGGCGCGGTCAGCATCTCGGGCACCGGGGGGCGTGCCGACGAGGCGCGTGCGGCGCTGTTGATCCGCCTGGAGCCGCCGCACTGGTTTGGCGAGATCTCGGTGTTTGACAACTCGGCCCGCACCCACGATGCACAGGCCACCGAACCCACCACCCTGGTGCACATCCCGCACGAGCGGCTGCAGCACTGGCTGCAGGCCCACCCGCAGCACTGGCATGCGCTGGCCTTGTTGATGACCGACAAGCTGCGCTCGGCCTTTGTTGCGATGGAAGAGCTGGCCCTGCTGCCCGCCCCGCAGCGTCTGGCGCGGCGCCTGGTGATGATGGCCGAGGGCTACGGCCAGTGGACGGCCGAGGGGCAGTCGCGCCGCGTGATCGAGATCTCGCAAGAGCAGCTGTCGCTGATGCTGGCGATCTCGCGCCAGACCACCAACCAGATCCTCAAGGACCTGGAGTCGCGCCACCTGGTGCGCGTGCAGCGCGGCGAGGTGGAGATTCTGGACCTGGCCGGCCTGCGGGGTGCCTGCGCCTGATTACTATCAAATCAATAGCAATCAAGGCATATTGCACTGGCGCATCGGCGTGTTTTCACACAAATACTAAGCACACATTCCATTTCCGGGCAAAATGGCGGCCATGCAACTGAACTACATCGCCAACGCCTCGGTGCCCTCGTCTTCGGGCCGCACGATCCCCGTGATCGACCCGTCCGACGGCCAGCCCTTCGACGAGATCCAGCGCAGCAACGCCGACGACATCGACGCGGCGGTGCATGCAGCCCGCCAGTGCTACCACGCGGTGTGGCAGAAGCTGGCCCCGGTGGAACGCGGCCGCCTGCTCCAAAAGCTCTCGGCCAAGATCCTGGAGCATGCGGACGAGTTGACGGCGCTGGAGCAGCGCGACTGCGGCAAGCCCACCAAACAAGCACGCGCCGACGCCATTGCACTGGCCCGTTACTTCGAGTTCTACGCCGGTGCGTGCGACAAGTTCCACGGCGAGACCATCCCCTACTCCGACGGCTACAGCGTGCTGACCTGGCGTGAGCCCCACGGCGTCACGGGCCATGTGATCCCCTGGAACTACCCCATGCAGATCTTTGGCCGCAGCGTGGGCGGCGCCCTGGCGGCGGGCAATGTGTGCGTGGTCAAGCCGGCCGAAGACGCCTGCCTCTCGCTGATCCGCGTGGCGCAGCTGGCAGCGGAGGTTGGCTTCCCCGCCGGGGCGCTCAACATCGTCACCGGCTACGGCCACGAGGTGGGCGACGCGCTGGCGCGCCATCCCGGCATCGACCACATCAGCTTCACCGGCAGCCCCAAGATCGGCACGCTCATCCAGCAGGTGGCTGCCGAACGCCACTGCCCCGTGACGCTGGAGCTGGGCGGCAAGAGCCCGCAGATCATCTTTGCCGATGCGGACCTGGACGCCGCTATCCCCGTGGTCATAAACGCCATCGTGCAGAACGCGGGGCAGACCTGCTCGGCCGGTTCGCGCGTGCTGATCGACTCGCTGATTTATGAACCCCTGCTGGAGCGCCTGGGCAAGGCGTTTGAAAAGCTGCGCGTAGGCCCCGCTGCCATGGACCTGGATGTGGGCCCGCTGATCCGCCAGACGCAGCAGCAGCGCGTGTGGGACTTTTTATCGGACGCGCAAGTGGCCGGCATCCCCATGGTGGCCCAGGGCGTGGTGGTGGACGACGCGCCCGAGACCGGCTACTACCAGGCCCCCACCCTGCTGCGCGATGTGCCCGTGGGCCACCGCCTGGCGCAGGAAGAAGTCTTCGGACCCGTGCTGTCGGCCATGGCCTTCCAGGACGAGGACCATGCGGTGGAGCTGGCCAACGCCACGCAGTTCGGCCTGGTGGCCGGTATCTGGACACGCGACGGCGCGCGCCAGTTCCGCATGGCCAAGCGCGTGCACAGCGGCCAGGTGTTCATCAACAACTATGGCGCGGCCGGCGGTGTGGAGCTGCCGTTTGGCGGCGTCAAATCCAGCGGCTATGGACGCGAAAAGGGCTTTGAGGCGCTGTACGGCTTCACCACCTTGAAGACCGTTGCCATCAAGTACGGTTGAAGAGGCGTTGCAGGGTGTCTCGCTGGCGCGCGACGGTGCTGGCAGGCCCCGCTAACCTCGGCTGCTTCTGTACGACGATTTTTCTTCCTCCATGCCCCTGAGCCCCCCCGCCCCCCGCACCCTGAAACATGTCCGCCGGGTGAACTACCAGGGCTTTGAACGCGACGATGGACTGTGGGACATTGAAGGCGAGCTGCACGACAGCAAGGCCTACGACGCCCCCTCGCACCGCGACCCGACGCGCACGCGCCTGGCGGGCGAAGCCATCCACCACATGTGGCTGCGCGTGACCGTGAACCGCCAGCTGGTGGTGCAGGCGGTGGATGTGTCCATGGATTCACACCCGCTCAAGGGCTGCACCGAGGCCCAGGCAGCGCTGCAGCGCATGGTGGGCTGCAGCATGGCACGCGGCTGGCGCCAGGCCATCCAGAAGCACCTGGGCGGCGTGGAAAGCTGCACGCACCTGCGCGAACTGCTGTTCAACCTGGCCACGGCAGCGTTCCAGTCGGTGCCTGCGGTGTTTGCCGCCAGCCACCCCGACGAGCCGCCACGCCACCTGGGCCAGTGCACGGGGTGGGACTTCAACGGCAATGGCGTCAAAGAGTTCTTTCCGCAGTTCTATGGCAGGGAGCCCAAGGCACCCGCCCCGGCAGCCCCTGCGGCCGATACAGCTTCGGCCACTGAAATTTCAGCCCTATCGGGCGCTAGCGCTAGCTGAATATGCGCTGGTAGCTATCAATTTTGATATATCACCACAACCCATCGGAGACACCCATGCGTGTGCAGAACAAATCCATCATCGTCACCGGCGCTGGCAACGGCATTG